>Ga0136558_1000999_pt1 | contig 14940 bp, 22 predicted proteins | sample AntRauTorckE6833_FD_101391 | JGI IMG/M metagenome (GOLD analysis project Ga0136558, IMG submission 101391) | Saline lake microbial communities from Rauer Islands, Antarctica - Metagenome Torckler E6 #833 | ecosystem: Environmental > Aquatic > Non-marine Saline and Alkaline > Saline | place...
ATATCGTTATTGAAATATTTATTACCTAATATTAAAAAAGCCTTCCTAACCTCGTCTGTTCTATCGAAAACTACCACCTTATTAATCGGGCATTTAGACAAATCTTCTCTTATATCTTTAGTTGTGTGCAATACTATACTACGTTTTCAATATTCCAAGTATAGATAAATAACACTTCGCCTTTTGGAATAGGTTGATACCAAACTGCATTTCCTACAAATGGAGTGACATTTATTTCATCACCTATTTTTAGGTTAAATTTCTCAAAGTCTTTGGTTTCATCCCTTCCAAACATTCCTTCCATTTTTATAATTTTTACTTTTCGCATTTCAATAAAGTTTTTAATTTTTGAAGTGTTTAAGAAATAGTTTTTGAATTTGAGAGTAATTACAACCCCTACAAGCCAAAGCAGCGTTCCAAGCAGTTAAAGCTCCCTTATTAGGAGTTATACTAGTAGCACTATTAGCAGCCATAGCAGCCCAATAAGCATAACCAAGACAATCAATATTAATAGCAGTCTTAGCAGTATTCAATTCATTTACTGTTACTTCATCGTTTGCAAATCTTCGTGAGGTTTCTATTGCTATTCGTGGTCTTTTGTCTTTTGGATATTCTTTTTCAAAAACATCAATAACAAGCATAGCACAATCACAATCAAAAAGTCGTTTTTCTTTATCAAAACCTTTCAAGACTCTCAAAGCCCATAATGATTCCCTGATAGAGTTACTTTTAATAATATCCGTGATTTCAAATTCATCATCCATTTTACGACCAATCTTATCAGAATATTCTAATAATTTTTCCCATTCATCTGAACAAGGTTCTTTAGCTTTGATTTGGTTTAATGTTATCAATTTTTTAATGGCTTTCTTTTTCATTTGTCTACCACGGAAACCCATTCATCCGAAGGTGGATGGGAGGAAAGTGGTTAACCCCTTAATTTGTTCTATTTAGATAAACTCGCTCTTGTATTTTTAGACATTTCACTCACGTCTTATATTATATAATAATTTCTTCTAATCTCAATTAGTAACTCATTTACTAATGTTGGGTTAACACTATTTGGTAAGGATGATTTATCAAATATCCCATCCATCTCATCAATGGCTATATCTGCCATCTTGATTATGTTATCTAAATCAACCTCACCACGTCTAATCTTTAAAAGATTTTCAGCGTCTGGTCGTCTAACAATAACACCCTCACCACGACCAATTTCTTTGGCCATGGAAATAAGTCTCATGCAGTGCATCATATTCTTACCATCAATTTGTTGACCATGTTCTTTCGTGTCCACATATCTTTGAGTATTTCGGGTTTTTAACCATTCTTGATACTCCTTATAATCCTTACAATGTTGAGAGTAACCGTCCTTATTATAAGTAAACACAGTTATTGGTTCTAAAGGATTACCTAATTGGTCTGCCTTTGGGATAGATGATAATCTAAGTTGGTTAGATTCACCAGCGTTAGTTGACCCACCTACACTTACAATACCCTTAAACCCGAAACCTAATGGTCTACCTTGCTCTGTTAAGTATGTTTTACGTTTTTCTCTAATTTCCTCATTATACCCCTCACTAAAGCACAACGCAGCCTCATCATCGTAATACAATGCGTACATATCTCTAGCATTAGGAATGTTTACCACACCACAAAACTTTTGGTCATAAGGTTTATTAGTTAAGAAATGTTTCATTGGGATTGATTTCTCACCTTTAATAACGTAACAGAAATCTAAGATTCCTTTTCGTGTAACCTTATCTTTCTCCCAATTTTGTTTCTTGTTAAGACCCTTAGCCTTTTTTATTTGTTGTCTAGCATAACCACCGAAACTATTTTTACACCCCTTTGTGATAAAACTATCCTTTTCTTTAAGTATAATATCAAATAATGGGTGTTTAGAAATAATACAGTCTTCTGGTGAGTTAAGTAACTCAAGAACCGTTGGGTTATCTGTCCCTAGTAATTCTAAGAACCTTCTAATCTCCCAACCAGTATAGTCAGCATTAACATTAAGTTGGTTAATATATCCAGTACCTAAGATGTAATCTTGAGGTAGAATGAATACAAACTTCTTGTCAATATCTGATGTTGGTATTTGTGTTCCGTAAGCTTGACTACCTACAATTGTTTCAAAAAGAATTAAATTATTCTCTTTTAGATATTCATATGTTATTTTTTCCATTTTACAATACTTTTATGTCGTTAATACTATCGAATGTCTTTACCCCCATTGGTAAATGTTACCGTGAATGTTGTCCAATCTATAGTCGTTGACCACCAAACATTTGCTTGTGTTGATGGTTCTAGTCTTTAGAGTGGTTATTCTGTTTCACCTCTTTTATTTCTAATTCAACCTCTACTTTCATATCGGACATAATTGTTTCTTGTTTATTGTGTAAATTAGGTTAATATACCATTATTACCCTTAAATCTATTATAAAGCAATTTTGTTTGTTCTAGATTCATCCTACCAGCCTTAGCCACACCATCCTCAAACTCATCTTCATTTACTCGACCATTTACAGGGTACCCAATTGTTAAATGAATATCTAACGGTTTAAGCGTACCATCTTTATTCTTACCTAAATTTGGTATTGGTAAACCTATCTCACGTCTTATATTATATAAAATTTCTCTATGTTCGTGTTCTATCCTTAACCATACATGCTCTCCATTCGTTTGTATCTCCGTAGAGACCACAATATCAATCTTAGTCTTGTGGTATTTCTTCTTAAGGTCGTCCCAAATAGCGTGTCTTTCCTTTTCAGTTCCACAATCCTTAGGATTATCGAAACCACCATTTAAGTCTCTTATACTATCGTTGATAAATGAAATGTGTGGTTTTCTTATTGGTGGGTTAAGGACTATACCATAACGTTTTTTAATAAACCAACCATAATATTCACATATATCACCATCAAATTCAACTAATGCAAGTTTCTTCCATGATGATTGTAACTTATGTTTTTTAGTTATATCCTTTGGGTCAAAGATTATTGTCCCTCTATATATTATTTCATTTTTCATATCGTAAAGCTATGAAAATTATTTTAATTATCCTAATTATTCCTATTGAATTTTAATCTACCTAATCCCACCCGTATATTTTATAACATTACGCTAATTTAAAGTTTCTCAAAAACTTTCTTAAAAATGCGTTTTTAGGTCCACCAATTTTATCCTCCCAATGTTTATAATTAATTAGGTTTCTACCCTCAAGTTCAATTAATCTTTTTTCGGAGTGTTTTTGTTTTGACCATGGAAGTGTTTCTGGTATAAAATCTTCATATAACTCACGATTCCAAACACGCTCATCAACTATAAAACAAAACGAAGTTAATGCATCATTTAAATCTGGTTCATAAAATGATTGTAATAAAACACCATTTTCAATCATGGTTTCCATATGTTGATTTAATGTCCCCATTTTGTTTGGGGTATTATTGGTTGTACCACCATTCAAAATAATAAAGGTTTTATCTACATCGGCCCATTTTTTATAGATGCACTCATGTGGTGATAACCCCTCAACAGTTCTACCATAATCAACAACCGCATGTCCATATTGGATACCAGCGTGTATTGTTCCAGATAACTGGTAATTCACGATACCATACATTCTATATTCTAAGTACATTTCAGTTTTTCTCGGTGTTGAATTAGGTTTAACTTCCTGATTCCCTAACCAAACTAAGAAGTCTACCCTAGTTACAATTTCTGTATAATACCATTCCTCATCGTATGATGAAAGGTTAAGTATTCTCATATTATTATCTAAGCACCAATAATATGGTGTCTTACTTTCCATTTTTATAATATCTCCCATTTCTTAATCTTTAAAATGTTTGTCCAATCTCCCTATAACTTCTTCGTGTGTATATGTCCAATTCATATCTGATTGTGCGATACCTATCAATAAACGCCAAAGCATCTTACCTCTTGGGTTATATATCTCACCAGTATCTTCGATACAACCTTTATCTTCATTTAAATTTGTCTCACGGACAATGAATGATATTATATACATAAACCAAAAATATTTAAACGGTACTAGGGTATACCAACGGTATCTCCATAGTTTAACCAACCAATTACATTCTTGAAATCTTTTCATTTTTAAATCTTTAGCGACTATATACTACCACATTTCCCTCAATAATACTTGTACTAATTAACTTTAGTGTGAGAATATGTTAATTCCCAATCTCAATTAAGTGACTAATAGTACATTGTGATGATTTATAAACAATGAATTCATTATTTCTTAAATCAGCACCACCCTTAGCAAATACAGAGTCATATCCCTCGTTATCCATTATCTTTTCTGATAGGGAATAACAACTTGAATTATGATGAAGTATTTCTTTTTGGGTTCCAAGATGAACATCATATAATAATAAATACCCCTTATTAGAACTACCATTAGCCCAATATGACCCACTTAATGAAGAGTATCCAACAGACTTTTGTGCTTTATCAGCAAAATATATTCCATCACCGAACATTGAACCTGTATGTACTACCCCAGATGGTCTAATTATTAGACCACCTTGAACAATATTAAAAATATTCTCGTTACGACTACCATGCCAGTAAAGTCTTGTTTTCTTATTTTTAGTTTTTCTAATATGTTTATCAAACGCTGATTGAGTCTTGGTATTAATACATTTAAAGATTTTTTTGGCTTGATTAGAGTTAGGTCCTAATAACTTATGGATTAGCGCAAGTACCTCACTATCATTTTCTTCGGTTACAATAAGACCCATTTGGTCAAGCATTGTAACCTCACCATCATAATCAATATCCTCAGTATTATCAACAGTATTTGTCTTTTGTTGGTTCAATAATTTTACTTGACCAGCCATTGTATCAAGAGTGTCTTGCTCATTTGATAATAATTCCTTAGCGATATCTAAATCACTCTTACTATCCATTGAGTTTACAATATGGTCACGTACATCATTCATCTTTCTAGGGATGACAGTATATAACTGCATTAGTAAATCGTTAACAACCTTAACATCAGACCCTTTCTTAAGAGTCTTAACCGCTTGGTCTATAATCTCTTGTGCGGCATCAATTTGTGCCTCAGTTACAGCCTCTTGTGTTACCTTATAGTTTTGCTGAATCGATTTGTTGGCGAACGCCATCAAATCATCGAATAATGACTTTACCTTATTATCCTTAATTTCACCAATATCTTTCTTATTTGTTGAGGTGTCAGTTTCTACTGTTTCCACAATCATATCTGTAACGTCAGTATACCCCTTTGTTTTAGAGGTCTTCTGTGAATAAATTTTAGACCATTCACGAGATTTTTTGTAAGCGGTGATTAAATCTTTCCCAACTCTTCCATATTCACATTTTATTCTACCATCATTTAATTCTTCCATGATGTAGATTTTATTACTATTACCCGTTTTTCCATTATCTACTGATACATGAATAAGTTTTGCAAATTTTAAGCCAGTTTCTTTTGTTACCATACCCTATTTTTAATTAAGACTCAAATATACTAATAATATTTAGAAATTCCTAGTATCTTCCACAAATAATTTTGGGTTTTTTGTAATCCAATTGTAGAACATATCTTGCATATTTGGTGGTAGCATTGCCCCTTGCACATACACCACGTCCCTTACTATGTGAAATTCCTCACCACCTTTAAAATCCATCCCATCCATCAACGTGTATGGTTGTTTAAGTCTGTATACTATATTATTAATCATTGTTATATGTTAATTTAATTTACTTAGTCATTATGTTATTAATATACTAAAAAAGACAAAAAAATAAAGGGTTTTAACCCTTTATTTTTTGTTTTAAAGTCCAGCGTTCTCCATCTCTTTTTTGAAGAACCAATCTTTAGCAACCTTTGATATTTGACCTTGAATTTCTTTAGGTTCAAACCCATTACCCACTATAGTATCTAACTCTTCTTTTATGATATCACCCACAATCCACTTAAGGAATGGGCTAAGATTCTTTCTAGATATCTCTAGACTGTCCATCCTCAATTGGTCTAGCCCTTGTTCAAGTCTTGATTCTGTCACAAAATTACTGACTAATTCTTTGATATTATTAATCCTTTCGATATCAACTGGGGCAAGTGTTTTAGTCTTTGATGACTGATGCTTCTCACCTTTCACCTTAAAAACTAGTTTTGAGTCTCTACCCGTTGATGGTGACCAGACCAACCCCTCACCAATACCAGATACACCAAAGGCTTTACCTACTGGACATTCTGCTTCTACCTTATTAGTTAACTCAACTAACTGATTCGTTGATTCCTTTGGGTTATTGAAATCTATTGTGATTTTGTAAGATGGATAATCTAAAATATTATAAATCCTATCATTTTCGATTTTAATTTTAGATAATTTATCATCATTTAACCAAATATTATCCAACTTTACTGCGAAGATAACAAACATCTTATCTAGACCATTTATTGCAACACCCTTTTGGATGTTCCCACCACACCACTCACCGTAAACTCTGATAACTTGTGGTGTGTACCCTAAGTCACCACCCATTTCTTTCTCAATCTTATTAAGAAGTAATTCGGTATTACTAGTATGGGCAAATGCTGCAAATCCAGCGTTATCTTTCTGTGGTGTGATAATGTTCTTTCTTGATTGTGCATGCATCACATAATCATGCTTTAACATATCCCAAGTATAAACAATAGCTGCGTTCGTTCCATGTAACTTTATCGTACCTCTAAACTCTAATGTTGGCATAATACCTTCCGCTGTATCATAAATTGCATCGCCATCCTCAGTCTCGCCTCTATATCTAGTTCGATGCGAAATCTCACGTATTACATCTTTATATTGTCCAATACTTGGGAACCCGTAAAAATTATTTTCTTTTTTTTTCATTATTATATGTATATAGTTACTTAGGTTCTTAAAATGGTAAATCATCGTAATCATCACTGTCATCACTATCACCCACATTATCCTTTTTAGGGAATTCCGCAGCTACTGGCTGTGTTGGTTGTGTGTTTTCAACCTTTGTATGTGCTATTGCATACGCACTTAAGTTAACGTAGTGTTTCCCATTATATTCGTTTCCTCTAATAGAGAAAGCGACTTTAACAAAATCACCTACTTTAAATTCATCTAATTTGTTAACTGACTCCTTAATGAACTCAAGTTTAACCTCTTGTGGGAATTTATCATCTTGTGTTGTGATAACTAATTCTCTCTTCTTAAAACCACTGTCAAATGTCATTGTATTATCAATAATTTTAACAGTTCCTTCCATGTTGTAACTCATAATCTTACTTTTTATTATTTAATTTTTTAAGGTTTTTTTCCATGATTTTCGCTCTATCTTCCTTAGACATCCAAACATCACCCTTATTTTTATCAATTGCACAATGTCTACACATTGTTTTAAACCACCCACTAGTGACACCTATATTTTGGTTTGTCCCACATTCCTCACATGTATCATAGGAGATTAATTCGGCAAATCTAATCCAACCATTAATTTGTTCATTACCACCTACAGTATAAAATCTTAAACCACCGAACTTCTCTTTAATTTGAGTGATTTTAAACTCATGAACCAATACTTTATTTTCTTCGTATTTAAAAATATCAACAACCTTATTTTCTAACCAATGGTCATTATATTTAACTACGTTATTTAAATTGTTATTAATTAACCCACATAACCTATCAAGTAAGATTAACCAACCATCTCCACACTCTAAGGATGGTATATTATCTTGGAATAGATGACTATACTTCTCTATAAATTTATCTTTAGTTATCATAACAATTCTAAAATTAATTTTAATGTTATTGTTAAAGCTGTAGAAATAATAGCATCCGTAATTAATATTATAGAAACTAAAACCCATACCATTTTTTGGAAATTAAAAATAATCATATAAACCTTACCCTTAAAACCTAAAACATGTCTAACATATCCATTATCACCATTAGCACTTTTAATTAGGTCTTTGGTGAAATTACCCATGCGAATAAAGTATAGTATATTATTCCTATGAAACCATAGGTATAACCCTTGGATTAATAACAGTGTTAGAAATATACTTATCCAAATCATCCTTATATTGTTTTAAGACCCTTAGCCATGTTTTCAATTTCAGTTGCTGACTCTAATGAATCATAAGTATCTTTGTCGTCTCTTAATGCTACTATTGATGGGTGTAGTGTTGACCAACCCCCACTATAGTTTTGTGAAAGGCCAGAACATCGAATCTCAACGATTGTTCCCATTAATTCATCAGCTCGTTTTGTGATATCAACCATCATAGCTTCTGTCATACCAGCTGGGTTTGTTTTAAGCTTACCACAAGACGACTCTAAGTTTATTGTAGAGTATACGTTTTCATTCTTAGTACCCTTATCACCATACTCAAACCCCACTATCCGAAGGTCAATATTAATATCTAACTTCATCTTTATCTGATGATTAGGTTTACCATCCTTCCAAATACCATCAAGTGACTTAAGGATAGTTCCTTCTTCACCTTTTAATAGTTCTTGTTGGAAGTGTAACATTGCTTCTTCATAAGACCTAACAACAGCACCTTCAATTAAGATTACTCTACTCATTTGGAATTTACCAAGTGTAGATGCGAGAATTGCTGACCTTTCAGCGTATGTTCTGTCTGATACCTTTGCAAAATACTCATCAACAGTAATCATATCCCATACTGTGTATCTAATGTTAGATAAGGCATCTTCATACGAACCATGCTTCTTAACGAACTTCTCTAATTTCTTAGTTAATTCTTTTTCTGTAACGGTCTCTCTTTTCTTTTCAATATCAACTATTGAAGCAACGATACCGTTAGCGGTATATCTATCAAGACCACTAATAGTTTCTACTATAACCGAACCATCATTATTAACCTTAACACTTTTAATTGTTTTACTATCTATCATTTCATCAATTTTAATTTTACATACATATGAACTATCAATTGTTTAACTTAATAGTTATATTTCTAATGGTTATTTCATAAACTTATCAATTATTTCGTTTGGTGTATATTCAACACCATCGATATTTAGTGTTTCATCTGATTTAATAATATATTTTTTAGTTGAGTCAATCGTTATCTCACCATTTAAAACACAGTCTTGCATTACTGATAACTCCCGAAGGAATTTAGCGTCTCCAACGAATGTTGTTTCGCCCTGTCTTGATTCCAATTCAACCTCACCACCTCTGATAATAGCATTACAATAACGACCATCCATCTTAACTTGTGATACTCCCACACCACCCTTAGCAAATATCTTAGTTGCTAAAGACTCTGAAAATGATTTAGCTCCCATGTATGGTGTCTTTTCAATAAGGTCTTTAAATACCTTGTTAATGAAGGTTGTTCCGAGACCAATTTTAAGGTCCTTATCAATGATTCTTTCAATCACGTAGGCATCGTCAGTGCCAACACTTTCTAAAATATTTTTAAGATGGGCACTAGCTTGACTGCCAGTAACTTCTCGATTACTAATATCACTTAACCCTTCTAAAGCCCACTCTAATGGCATACCCCTACCATTCATTGTATACTCTGGAATGTGTCTTAAGTAAAACTTAATTCGTTTTGATTTAGCTTGATATAAAACGTCTTTTAATAATGGTGTCTCTGAATAACGTCTAAGAGTCTCCATCTTTGCGTTTGAACCACTTGAGGTAATCACCTCGTCTAAAATTGATTTTATTAATGTCATATATTATTGTTTTAATGATTGTAAATATACATAAACTTTTTCAGTTATGCAAATTAAGTCGTATATTCTTCAAGTTTTAAAAGGTTTTTTTCTAAATGGTGCCACATTGCCTCAGCATCTTTAGGTGAGTTTAAGAATAACACACCTTTAAATTGACTATACTCTTTTGCATACATATCAATCTTACCACCATGTTCGATGTTAGCGATTCTATCACCTAACTTTAATTCAATGGCTTTAGGGTTAGATGCTGTCTTAGGTAGGGTCTTAGCTTTCTTTTCTACTCTATTTCTACCTAACTCATCGGTTACGCAGTAAACCATCTCAGCTACTTCCTCACCATAAAGAGTCTTAATCTTTTTATAAGATATTGAAGTGTCTTCCATGATATCATGAAGATAAGCAGCAATTATATATTTACCACCATACCCAAATCGTCTAAGCACATCGGCAACATCATCAAGATGTTTAATGTATGGATAAACCCCATCATAAGTTTGGTTACCATGCGCTTGAATCGCTATCATTCTAGCTTCTTTAATGTGTTTATCCGTGAATGTCATCATAATTATTAATTTTATGTAAAGATACGAAATTAATCTGATTATAACAAATTAATTTTACTTTTTAGTTAAAAATTTACCATTCCTACCCTTTTCATTAGGATAAAGAGTGTATAGTGGGTCTGACTGAAATAACTCTTTAGTTTCAATGTCCATAAGCGATAATTTACCACTATAAGTTGCCCCAGTGTCCATATCCCAGACATTACCAATATTAACTGGTGTACCTTCTTCAAATTGCGTTATAGTCGGTGTATGGCCAATATATATTTCTTTATACTCTTTCCATGGTTCAACATGACCAAACTTAGATTTAGAAACCATAAAGCTCCAGAACTTTCTGTCCCAATAGAACATAGCGTTCTCATTTTTATTTTGTCCATAATCTAGAAATGGTTGTTTATCTAACGCTATTGTAGGGTCAAACCCAGCATGCATGAAGATTCTATTTTCTTCATCAACATAATATGTTTTAGCATCTTCAATATATTTTAAATGTTTATCAACTAGTTCTGGGTGTTTCTTATAACTATTATAAGTAGCTTCACCGCCTTGGTCATACCATAATGATGAATACATATCTGAACCATTAGCTAACGTATGTTTTAAATATCTTTCAGTCCATTCATCATGATTACCTTTAATCACAATCAGATTATTAATCTTCATCAATTCTTCGATACATTCAGCTACTTCTGACCAACCATCAGTAACATCACCTAAAGATATTAGTAAATCATTGTCGTAATCAAAGTTAGCCATCGTTAATACTTGTATTAACCCTTTATACCCTCCATGGATATCACCTATAACTAGCTTTCTCATTTATATTATTGTTATCTATTTTTAACCATTTTCATTACAGTATCACACCCCTCTGGCATTTCCATCCTATTAATTGATATGATGAAGTCACACTCTTCTATATGCTCCAAGGATGTCTTAGGTTTATTCCTTATTTTTCTAAGTAAGTCATTTATTTGGTTGGACTCTCCTTTTAAATAAAGGTCAACCAAAGTATCCCATTGTTTTAGAATTCTATTCCAGATGTATGTCGTGTCTCGCATAATATTGATGTCAATCTTCATTACCCTAGTAACCCCGATACACCTCATAAGGTCTGACCTATCAAGTGGGTGGTCATAATTATGGTCCTTCTTCCCTAAGTGCGTACCTAAGATAGCCTCAGAACTAACACCTAAACCATATTCATACATAATTTCCTTACCCTTCTTTAAAGTAAGTCCTTTCGCATCATTTATCGCTTGTTGTCTCATGTTTTTCACCTTTTTTATGTCTTTTGATTTCCTTTTTAATACCCCAGTATGTACCCAATGCACCACCTACCATAAATGAGGCTATTGGGAGTACCTCACCGTTCATTACCGAATTAGCACCAATGGCCATAGATACAAGCCACGCTAACCCAATTCCAGCACCAGATAAAATTGCTGGTCTAATTTTCATCTCCGCTGTATATATTACATTAATAGTCCTCAAATAAATGAAGATTATTTGACTGAATAATACTACCAAAGCAGAATAATATGGGTTACTTAATATTTCACCCATATTATAATGCTTTGTAAAATTTCTTGTTATCGTACGTCACCATGTATTCTTTTTTTACAAATATATATATTATTAGACTTAAGTTTATGACCTTAATAAATTATATAAAGTTTTATCGTCAAAACCCATCATGAACTCATTTATCGTATTAACCTTACCGTCATTCAAACCAAAGAATAATCCAGTGAAACGTTCAACATTATATTTTTTACTAATATTGAAAACGTTCATAGCGAACTGTTTTTTTTCTTTCGGTGTTATATTTTTAGGTTTTACCAAAAATAATTCACCCCAACATTCATTTAATTTATCTATTAATAATTTATAACCAATTTCAAGGTTTCTTATTTCTTCTTCACGTTCCTTAAATGTTGCTATAAACTCATCAATCTCATTCGATTTTACAATACCCATAATATGGTGGTTACCCATTTTACCCTTAAGATGGTGGGCACTTACATAGGCTGGATTCTTTAATTTAACTCTATTAAAGTTGGCATCAACCACAACATAACCCTCATCATGCCACACCATTGATTCAAAAGTCTTAATAAGAACACCCGCATTACTAGCGTTCAAATCATAAGCCTTAACAAGTGGTATACCCAATGACTCAGCAACCATCTTTAAATCGTTATATGTGACCTCTTTTAAGGTCTTTCTATTCCTCATAGATAAAAGTGTAGCAGAAGACTCTCCGTGTGGCTTAACAACGATGTTATATGGTGTTGTTAACTCGAACACATAGATGTGGTCCTTATCTAAAAGACATTCATTGAATGTGTATTTATTATTCACCGTATCCCAGAACAAGTCGTTGAAGGTAGTTCCCATTTTATTATTCACCTCACCCTCACCTTCACCAGTACCACTAGTGGCAGCAAACCATTTATTGTTGTTCCAATCCCAATACAATTGTATCATAGAATTATGGACCAATATCCCATTAGCAAAGAAATTATTAGTTTCTTTAGTTTGGATGTCATACCTCTTGGAGTTACACTCTATTTCCTCAATATTTTTAACCTTAACTACGTTCATTTTTTATTTTATTTTATTATAGTCGATAGACTTCCTACTAGCTCACAGCAGTCCTACAAATATCAATGAGGGTAACTCTCAGAACCCTACTATAAATCATTAATTTTTTCAAGTAATTAATAAAAATTCATCTTCCTCTGTTAATTCATCAACCCTACGATAGCACTCTAAGTTTGGTAACCAGACTTTGTGGTTAGCCGTTAACTTAATACTGGTGCCATCTTCTAACTCAATTTTAAACCAGTTGTTAATATTCTTCTTAACCGAATAATCAATAATTTCATCATATATTGGTTCTTTAGTTTCTAAATCAAACGATAATACCTTACCAGAATACTTAGTGTCACATATTTCACGAATAGTCATTTCACCATCCTCAGTTATAAGGATAGTATCCTCATGGCAGCACCCATCTAGCTTTTCTAATACGTGTGCCGTATCCCAGTCAATCTTTGCAGCATGACCCTCAGCATTATTAAAGAACTTTCTGAAACTTAAACAAAGTACATCCCAAGTACCTTTCTCAAGAATAAGACCTCTACAATCTTGTACTTCCTCTATCCCCATAGATGATTCTATTTGGTCGTATTTTAGGAGGATTTTTGAGGGGTACTCACGAACCTTTAATTTGAATTCTGTAACCGCAGCTTCAAGTCCGTTTGCTTTGATGTATCTTATTATTGCTAACATATTTCTTCTATTTTAGTATTATTCATACCACAAATATAAGCATAAAAAAGGGAACCACCAAATGATTCCCCTTTTATTTTAATTTTTATGTAGTTTTCGGGTTGTCCCATCACTGTAAATTTCAATTATAAACCCACTATCATCTGGTTTAACTTCTTGACCCATTAGGTTTACAGTTTTAATTAACCTTTTCTTATTATCTCTATTATCTACCGCAACTACATCAAATGTTTCTTTATTCCCATCAAAGTCGACTTGAGTTAGACGGTAATAATTTATTTTATTGTCAAAGTCTCTATCATAATACTTATAAGTACTTATAAGTGTGGTAGTACCAGCACCATTACTATAGTAAATATGTTCCCAATACATATCCTCAATTAGCCTCTCAATTATGTAATAATAATTATTCAACTCAGAATATGTTGACCAATTTACAACATTAACACCGTCTTCTTTAGCAATATAAAATTCTTTTAATTCAATAGGTAGTCCCTCACCAGTTATAATTGCACCTGTTGTATCATATATACAAGAACCATCCACACTATCACTAAAACTTAAATATACACCACTAACTAATAAACTATCTTCTAAATTGCAATTATAAAATCCACCACCATTAACATTGCATTGAAAGCTATCTATTATGATATTATTAATATCATATACATAAATTATATCACTACAATCATCACAACTTGACCCATTACTATGGGTCAAGTCATCTGGACATTGTGAATATCCAAAAGTTGTTAGAAATAACGTTATTATTAATAGTAAATTTTTCACATATTTTTATTTAGTTTCTACAAGAATATGTGAAAAATTCACATATTCTAATTATTTAATAATAAATATGTATAACTTCACTAATAGTTGTTTATAATATCATTTATCGTTGGGATTGTCTTCACCATTATCTAAATCTCGTTTAATCTTTCTAAGTACTTCTTGAAATGGGTCATTCTTTGCGACATCACCAAGACCATCAAATTTTGGCATATCGAAGGAACCATCTCTAATTCCTTTAACTAATCTTCTAGACGACATCATATTACATAACTCACCAAATTGTTTTACCTCTTCTATATCAAAGGTAGTCGAGCTAATGAATATCATAGCGTTACCAAGGGTGGCCGTAATATAATCCTTATTTTTCATACCCTCATCTACAAGGGTCCTTCCCATTTTTAAAAACATTAGGCTTAGTTCTCTGTGTCTAGTTGTTGGTTCGTCTTCTTTCATTTGACAAAGATACACTATTCTTATTTAAGATTCAAGATTTATAACTAAATTATTAAATATCAATCCCCATACTTACAAGTGATTCTTTAACGAGG
>Ga0136558_1001000_pt1 | contig 14932 bp, 14 predicted proteins | sample AntRauTorckE6833_FD_101391 | JGI IMG/M metagenome (GOLD analysis project Ga0136558, IMG submission 101391) | Saline lake microbial communities from Rauer Islands, Antarctica - Metagenome Torckler E6 #833 | ecosystem: Environmental > Aquatic > Non-marine Saline and Alkaline > Saline | place...
AGTGCAGAATAAGTTGATATGTAGTAGCTACAGCGGGTTACCTTTGGTTAGATATGATCTAAAAGATAGAGGTGGCGTACTTTCCAATGACGTGATCGAAAGAGAATTTATAAGCGAGGGGCTAAATTTGCAAAGTTCATTGGAGTCTGCGGGGCTATTAGAAAACCGTTGGAATTTACCATATGTTTACATAACGGAGAGAGACGATTTCTCGGTTAAGCTCGCTGGCGGAATGATCTACCCAGAAGAGATAAGAAAGGCACTTATCGACAAAGAGATTGTCGCCCAAGTAACTGGTAAGTTTACAATGGAAGTAATTTTAGATAAAAAGATGCAGCCTAAACTAGTTATACATATAGAATTAATTAAAGACCTAGTGACCAATAAGATGCTGTCGGAGGTTATCCAAAAGAAAGTAGTTGAAGTGCTATTATCCGAAAACTCGGAATATGTTAGCAACTACAAGTATTACGGCAAGAAAATTTGGCCGAAAATTGTACTGTGGACCTACGAACACCAACTCCATTTCAGCGGCAGAGGTAAGCAGAAATGGGTAAAGAAATAATGTATAAGCCTGTAATTTTGAATGAAGGTGATTTTTCCGAAAATGACTTAGAAAACCTGAGACAGACACGTGACGTATTCAAAGTTGTAGACATCTATGAATATCAGCTTCGAGAACTGTTTAAAATCCTGCACCCTTCTTCCGCTCTCGATGATACAAAGTTAAATTCTTTTATCAAAGAGCATTCTTTAGCAAAAACAGCTGGTGCATGGATTTATTATCCTTGGTCTGGAATATTAATGCATGTACTAGGCAAAGAGAACTTATTTAAGCTTAAAACAAACCGAAATCAGCTCTTAATTACTAATCAGGAACAGCAAAAATTAAAAGATACGGTAGTTGGGGTAGCCGGCATGTCTGTTGGAGCCGGGATGGCTATTTCTTTAGCCTATTCTGGTGCTTCAGAAACTATCAAAATTGCTGACTTTGATGAATTAGACACGAGTAATTTAAATCGACTTCGCGAGCCGATGAGTTCGGTTGGGATGAAAAAAGTTGAGTTGGCGACACAGCACATTTATGAAATAAATCCATTTGCTGATGTGCATGCTTTTGAGAACGGTATTGATAAAAATAATATTCAGCAGTTTTTTAGCAATCCAGAAGTAAACATCATTATTGATGAGATTGATGACTTTAAAATGAAAGTTGAACTCAGGATTCAAGCTAAAAAGCTCGGAGTTCCTGTATTGATGTTTTCTAGCCTGGGAGACAATATTTTAGTTGATATTGAGAGGTTCGACATTGATCCGGAATTACAAATTTTTCATGGGCTCTTTGGCGAATTAACAAACGAAATAATCAATAATTCTAACATCACTAAAGAAGATGAAAACCGTTACGCGGTTTTATTGGTCGGTAAAGATTATGTACCTACTCGTGCTCTTGCTACGCTGCTACAGATTGGTAATAAGCTCGTAGGCAGGCCACAACTCTACAGCACTATTTCTGTAGATAGTGGGCTGGCAGCATATCTAGTGCGAAGAATAACATTAGGGGAAAAATTGAAATCCGGGCGTTTTTTTATTAAGTTCGCTGAGTTATTTGATCAAGAATCTTCAGATCTTTCTAGCAACGATGAACGCGATGAGATTATCAATGAGTTGCTGGGCTAAGGATCTTTTCAATTGGGAAACGTGGTGAATGTGGTGCCTTTGCAGTAGGCTTACCTAGGCGGAGGATGTACATAGGTCTGCCCTTCATGTCGAAGTGTTTTACCAACTTAGATCTTGTATCTGCGTACAAAACAGATGCTCCTAATGCACTTGCCGCTAAGTTTGTATCATAAGCCAGTACGCAAATCTGGGAGAACAATCGACCAGCATTAATAAAAGATGCTTTGTTTTGCTTCGTACAGCTAACTATTATTAAAGCGCCGGATTGCTCAATTAGTTTCTTCGATTTGCTGGCTTCTGGACCATATTTATTGCCATACTTGATTACAAATTTAGACAGTAAAGACTTAATATTATCAAAACCGTGAGTAAATCCTGGCATCCCGTAATAACTGCGAGTATAGTTGGTGCGCACCCAGTTACCCAGCTCTTTTCGGTAAAGAGGGTTACTCATAATCGCCTTTATGGCATCTTCGGTCAGATTTGATACAAGTTCGATGTCTTTTCTTTTTGTTATTGTATTAGATATAATTCCTTTCAGCTCAGTTGAAGTTATTTTTTGTATTTGTGCTCGGCTTACGGCAGTTTTTTTATACGGATTTCTGTTTGAAGTACGTTCAGTGATAGCTCTTAATAGGCTTGCATCTCTTTCAGCTTCCCCGACAATGGTTATATTAGCGATCTTTTCTTCTCCTGGCAGTATTTTAATATCGACCTCGTACCCGAACCCACGAGCAGCAAGATTGAAAACTTCCAGAAATGTTCCGACACTTATATATGGTTCTGCGCTCAACAAGCCGGACCCGTCAGAAGATAAAAAACGTAACTTGTTTACTGATACTTCAAGACTGTTATCCCCTAATTTCAATTCCCATGGTTGCGAGTTATGGCCCGAAGGGGCTAGAATTGCGAATCGTGAAAAGAAATGCAGTTTTTCTGAAGCGCTCCATTTATCGGAAAAGTCGTTAGGGTTTATTCGCCAAGCACTATAATTTTTTTGAAGCATACTTTCTCCTTATGAATATACTATACTTAATTTAAACGCTCATGTTTTTATCAATAATTATAATTGCAGTAGTAGTACAGGGTTTGGTAGCCCTTTTTGTACTTCAGAAAAATAACAAAGATCTAACCAATGTCTTGTTTTTTCTTTTATCTGTTTCTTTGATTACTTGGGCAGTTATTAATTTTATAATCACAAATAATCCTTACTCTTCAAATCAATTACTACTCTATAGACTATTGATGACTTCAGTTGTAGTTCAAAATACCTTCTTTTATTTTTTTTCGCATACATATCCAAATCATAAAATTGATATCAAGTCTGCATACAATCGTGCGTATTTCGTACTTAGTGCAGTTGCAGTTACGGCTACTCTTTCACCCATAGTATTTACCAATGTTAGCTACGGTTCAGGCGGTGCGCGTCCAATTGCTGGGCCGGGAATGTTAATTTTTATTGCACATGCAGGCATCAGTGTAATTATTGGCCTGAAGTTGATATTTAAGCGTTACAAAAAGGCTAAGGGAGCTATCAAGAGACAATTTGGTTTAATTTTCATGGGTTCATTAATCTTGTGGGGAGTGGTGCCGATAACGAATTTTGCTATCTCTATGGCTACACAAACTCTGATTTTTGCAAAATTGAGCCCAATCTACACTTTAGCATTTTCGTCTGTAATAGCTTATGCGATAGTAACTCAAAAATTATTTGATATTAAATTAGTCGTTGCGCGTTCAGTAGCTTATATATTTTCAATTGGCGTCTTGGCAGTTTCGTATATATCTGTGTCTACATTAATAGTAAATACGGCTTTGTCAGACTTCTATCATGATTCCGTTACGATATTGGTAAATATGGCGGGCTTTCTTGTTGCGGTAGTATTATTCCCAACTCTTAAGCATTTCTTCGATAAATTATCAAATAAGATATTTTTTCGGGATAGTTATGACCCGCAAGAATTTCTAGACGAACTCAATAAAATTCTAGTTTCGATGATAGAACTTGAGCCATTGCTTGAGAGGACCATAGAGATGATCGAAGAGAGACTGAAGTCTGAGTTTGCAGTATTTTTCATTGCTAGGACGACATATTTCCCTCCAAGATTAATAGGGGACGAAAAGTACAATACAAAACAACTAGAAAATCTTTTGGAAAATATTCCAGTAGGGCAAAGGGAGCTTATTGTCACTGATTTTATCGAAGAAGATGAAAAGCTGCGGAGACAACTCAATCAGGAAGATGTAGCAATTGTTATAGCCCTATCATCCGGTTCTGAAAGGGTTGGAAATCTAGTGCTGGGACCCAAAAAGAGCGGGGATCTATACACAAGACAAGACATTCGGTTGCTACAAATTGTAGCGAACGAATTAGTTATTGCCGTACAAAACTCTCTACGATTTGAAGAAATAGAAAAATTTAATATTAAGCTTCAGAGAGAAATAGATGACGCTACTAGGATGCTTAAAGACAGAAACAAGAGATTAGTGGCACTTGACGAGACTAAAGACGATTTTATTAGTATGGCTTCTCATCAGCTCAGAACTCCTCTCACGAGCGTTAAAGGCTACTTGAGCATGACGCTGGAGGGGGACGGCGGCCAAATTAACGAAAAGCAGAGGAAGCTGCTTACACAAGCCTTTATTAGCTCTGAGCGGATGGTTTATCTTATCAGCGATATGCTTAATTTATCCAGGTTAAAAACCGGCAAATTTGTCATAGATCCGGTGCCAATCAATTTAGCCGAATTAATCTCAACAGAGATAGAGCAGTTAAAAGGCACACTAAAGTCCAGGGGGCTTACTCTTAGTTTCAAGAAACCAAATAAATTCCCAATCCTCGCGCTGGATGAGACGAAGATCCGCCAGGTCATAATGAACTTCATTGATAACGCCATTTACTACACGCCAAACGGCGGCGAGATAGAGGTTAAACTGGTAGAAAGAGATAAAAGCATAGAATTTACCGTCAGCGATACGGGTATAGGTGTGCCTAAAGCCGAGCGGCACCACTTGTTTACTAAATTTTACAGAGCTAAAAATGCCAAAAAAGCTCGTCCCGATGGAACGGGCTTGGGACTATTCATGGCCAAGAAGGTGATAATTGCCCAAGGAGGTGGAATCATCTTCCATAGCATAGAAGGCAAGGGCAGTACCTTTGGGTTTACATTCAATAAGAAAAAACTGATGCCAGAAGAAGATTCAAAGAGTTAAGTACTACGGAATATCCAGTAATAAACACCCCTCTCAAAAGTAGTTCAGTTAATATGTTTCTACACGACCCACGCACTTGAGCGCCAGGTACAATTTCTTTTTGAAGCGCGGACGCAGCCGTATTAAATATACGGCGCAGGAGCACTAGAATAAAAAATTGTGCATGGTGCCAATAACGGTAGTCGCAAAGCGGGCTTTGCTCGGCTTGTTATACCGTGGTGCGTAGGTCGTGGTATATGAAAAATATTATAGTATACAAATTAAGCTATTCAATTATTGCATTGTATGATATAATATTGTCTAACCTATAAAAAGGCGGAGGAGTCTTATGTTAAAACACTTTATTGTCAGGTACTTGGCGGTTATGGCCTCTTTGTCACTGATTGTTTCATCAATTGTCGCGGTGCCCCAGATGGCATCTGCCGGTCAGAACGATTACCCAAATGGTGATTGTGATAGCAACGCTGTAATGCGATGCGGCGTACGTAATTTATCAAGTCTAAAAAAGAAATGTGAACAAAACCAAAACGGCGACGTCAAGAAAGTTATGCGCCACTTCGGTATTAACAACTGCGACAGCGATCTCGACGGGATGGTAATGGGCCGCGTTACGAAAACCGGCAATGTATATGTAGGCAGTGAAAAAGTTGCCACAGACGCTGTAACAGTTGGCCGCCACGATATGCCGGGCAGCGCCAAAATATCTGGGATGAACTTTTACAAAAGAAAACCAAGCGTATCATTCCGCTCCAGCTCTATCGACGCTTTGGTCAAGATGGATAGCAACGGCCAGTTTGAGCACGCCGTTATCATGTCTTGCGGCAACCCCGTCAAGGCAAAAGCCGTCAAAAAGAAAACTCATGATGTGGGTGTTGTACGGTGCGACAGTCTTACCGCTTCCCAGCTTAGTGATAATCGATTTCGTTTTGACGCCGAACTAAGCGGCAATGACAACGTAGAAGTTAAGTCATACACCTATGATCTAGGTGACGGCAACACCGAAGTAAGAGAATCAAGCAAAATGTCAAACTACGTCCGCCACACCTACGAAGAGCCTGGCACGTATGAGATTAAGGTTACGATTGACGCGCAGTCTCAACGCAAAAATGGCAGCATGGTTGATGTAACCAAAGAATGTGCTACCGAAATTACTATAGAAGAAGAGGAAGAAGAGCCCCAAGAAGAACCGGAAGTAGTTGAAGGTGACTTTAGCTGCGAAAGCTTAAGCGCAACATTGGTATCTGACTACACATACAACTTTGAAGCGATTTCACAAACCGACAACGCCGATATAGAATCATACGAATTTGACTTCGGTGATGGCCAGTCTGAGACCGTAGAAGCATCTGGCATTAGCGCGGAAATCCAACACACTTACGACCAACCTGGTGAGTATGACGCCCAAGTAACCGTTACTGCCAACGTCCAAGACTCTACGGGCACTCACGCTGAAGTAAGCACTTGTAGTACAAGTGTCAGCATTGAAGAAGAAGAGGAAGAGCCACAAGAAGAACCAGAGGGCGAGAAATCAATTGCTATTGAAAAGCAGGTCCGAGTGGAAGGCAGCAACGAGTGGGCTGATGTCTCAATCACTGCTGATCCAGGCCAAGTCTTAGAGTATAGAATCGTAGTTACCAACACTGGTGATGAGGTTCTAGAGAATGTTTACATACATGACTCTTTGCCATCGGACGTAGACTACGACCTGACAGATGCGCTTGAAGGTTCTAGCGAATTAAACGGCAAACTTGTCGGAGATCTGGCAGGCCAAGGTATTACTATATCTACCATGCAGCCTAATGAGGAACTAGAGATACGGTTTAGTGTTACAGTTCAGGATGACGCTGATGCTTGTGACATCGCCATGGTTAACACTGCACGTGCAAACGCGGCTGATGTTGACGAAGTAGAAGACGACGCAAGCGTAACAGTTTGCCAGCCTGTAACCGATACTCCTGTAGAGGAAGAACCAGAGGATGAAATATCTGTCGTAGAAGAAGAACCACAGGTTTTAGCAACTACAGATGAAAAACCCGCCGGTAAAGGTATGCTTCCTGCCACTGGTGCAGCCGGTGCAATCGGACTATTCTCGGCATCTAGCGCTTTAGGTCTAGCCGCCTACAAGCTGAAGGAATTCTTCCTTCTAGTAATACGCTAAGCGCAGTCTAAACAGACATATAACACCGCCTCTGTTAATAGGAGGTGGTGTTATATATAATATTGACAAAAAAGCAAAAGTATGATAATATATTTACAATAACAAGAGGAGATATGATGTTCAAGACAGCATTTTTAGGAGTAGTTTTGATAGCAAGCATTGTTCTTATGAACATGCCTGTAGTTGGCGCTACAAACAATAGGGGCCGAAACCCCAAGGGTAATAACGGAGTAGTCAAGATTTCAGATGAAGCTGGACACAACGGTATACCTGAAAATCATCCGCACGTAGATTGTAGTTTCTTTGTCGAATTTTACAATTATGACAAAAACAATAACTACGCGGATGTAAATTTCAAAATGCATGCACCAACTAATTCTGGTGCCCACGATCTAACTGTTGTAAAAGGCGACACCAGTCCTTTCATAGGTAGTGATGAAGCTTTGGGCGGGACCGATCTGGATGCTCGAGTAGAATACAAGCTTAACTTTACTGGCGAGCCCCACCACAAACAGGGTTATCATGTTAAGTTGACTGTTAACGCCCCTGGTTCAAAGGGAAGTAATAAAAAGCACAAAGTATTCTGGGTAAAGCCCTGCGCGCGAGTTCTTTCAGAAACTACCCCTGAAGAGAAAGTAGCAGAAGAAGAGTTCACACCCCAGACGCTTAGCACTAACACCGTAAAACAGGAAGAAGCTGCAAGGTCTGTAAAAGGCGTAAAATTACTGCCTGCCACAGGCTTTGGTGCATCCCCAGCCATGATCGTAAGTGCTTTCACTACAATCTTCGGCTACAGTTTGCACAGATTGTTTGGCAAACAGAGCTAGGACCCCTAGGTTTGGTTGACGAATAGCCCGCTTCCCGCGGGCTATTTTAGTTTTGACACTTTTCTATAAAAAGCATGAGCCCAAAATTGTCCTTTTCTGGGCTTGCTTGGCTGCACTTCGAGTGATATTTTTTTATAGCCGTTTTTGACCAGTATATCGCCTAACTCTTCGGGTTTAATTAACTCGAACTCTCGAGTTTCGCCCTGAACCGATTCCTCTCGAAATAGTGTCTCTAATTTAACTAACACTAGTGTTTTGTCTAGCCCTCAAGCCTTCATTATAAGTAGTTTAATATAGCCACTCTATGGACAACCCAGCATTATTTTGATGAGTTATATTATCCTTAACTAAGCTCAAGTAATTGGATATTCTCGTCGTAATAATGCTATTTTAAAAATTAAAGAGAATAGATGAATGATTTCAAATACTAAATTAAACAAATTAGTCTTTATAGTTTTATTCGGGATTATCTGCACTATTGCAATTGTTTCCGGATTCGCAGCAATTAGTAGATTTTCAGTTGAGCCAGAAGACGGCATAACAGAGAATATCGAGAGTATTTCTGATATTAATGCATCTGGTGGTAGTTATATTAAATATGGAGGAGGCCCAAGCGGAAATGTTTCTGCTTATCCTGGCGATCCGAGATCTCAAGAAAAAATTTATTGGGGTGCCTCGATTGCCTTGGATTTCTACAAAAACACCACCATGGGATGAAGCTGGGGCTGGTTTGCACGACGAAGGAATTGACAGACTCCTAGCTGAGCTTGATTCATACGGCAAACAAGTATGGTTACCGTTTCATCATGAGCCCGAAGGTGGAGGTGGGATTAACTCTCCTGATGATCCAAGCGGTGCGGCTGGATGGAGGAGTATGCAGTCCAGAGTAAGGCAGCGGATGGATGCGCTGGAAACGCAAAATATTGCTTTTGCACCTATTCTGATGGCTTTTACCTGGCATTCATCCTTCGGACGGACTCCAGATGATTGGTGGGTACCGGATATCTGGGATTTTTACGGCATAGATCATTATCGTGACGATGAGAGTGGTGATATGTTTACATCGCCTTCAATTAATGCATTTAATGCGTCCATCGCAATTCCCCGAGCGTAAGCTCGATGGGGTGTTCATTGATTGAAATGCCAAAACTCGTATACGTATTAACGTACGTTGAAAAATATCAAATTGGCTCGTAGACAGCAACCCAGTCCAGCTCGAGATTTCCTGAGCCATTATTGTCTCCCGGGCCGTTTGTTTCTGTTTGGAGCTGCCAGCGCATCGGGGTGTTGGGAATATTAGACTGATCGGTGTAATTCATGACTACCTGGCCATCTAAAAGAAATCGTACAGCTTGCGGTGTCCACTCAATCACGTAAGTGTGCCAACTATCAAAAGTTGCCCCATTGGTATTCGCCCAGCCGCAGTTTTGCGAATTATTGAATAGGCAATGATGAAAGCCGCCAACCGTACCGTTTAAATGTCCTTCAGGGAAATCTATTTCTCCGTCCCCCGGCCCGTTTCCGTTCCAATTTTCGCTTTGCGGCCAGAGCAGCCACGCGACATAATAATCTGATAAAGCATTGGCGTTAGTAACTCTAAAGCGGGCCGCATACCTTCCATATGTTTGATACTGACTACCATTCTTTATGAGCGGAGATGGATTAGCGCCCGCTGGCTGGCCGTCTACTTTATGCAAATGAAAATCTAAAATGCCATCATGCACGCTTAAAACTTGATCGGCTCTATATGGTCTGCTTTGGTAAGTATCCCTATAGCATTGAGGATATGAGCGCCACTGAGTACCAAGGGCACCTGTATATGCTATGCGGCTGCCATCGCATTCACTTCCCCAGGAGCCAAGCGGAGCATCCAGTGTGAAGTCTTCGGCAAAAACCTGTCGCCAGCCAGGTAAGTTGCCTTGCGGTACTGCTTGACCTGATGGTGAACTAGAGCTATCTGATTCAGAAAATTTAAGATACTTCCCATTTGAGGCGGACGCGTCAGTAACAGAAATTGCTGAACCGGCAATGTTCGCGGATTCTGCCTCGATATGAATAGTTGGCGTATTTGCCAATACTGCCACGAGTCTTGCTAAACCAATGAAGATTAACAGACTTATAAAAATTATCCGGGTTTGTGAGTTTTTTAAAAGCAACAGATTAAATTTAGCTCTTTCATTTTTATTACGTCAATTACTTGCATGCGTTAATTCTATATATTATAACTCAATCGCTAAACCTTAAATAATCTCCAAGGTAATCTATCAATTATGCTGGTGTGAATATAAAAAGTCGGAGTAAAATACACTTCTGTTGCGGTTACGGTAGTGAATCAGCTATTTCAAGCCTTATAGCCTAGTAATTTTCCAATGGTGACCCCAAGGGGAATATCTCATTCCAGTTGATGCGCCTGCGACTTATGCTCGGAACATTCTCCTCTTGGGTGTATTTTATCATCGAACCCAGAGAGTTTGACCCGCGCAAGCCAGCAAGCATTATAGAACGCTCTATAAGTTAGAGTTGATATACTGTGAGCCACGTTGACCAAAGCTGGAACTTGAACATTAACCTTGTTGCCATATAACTTCACGGCTCCAGAATTACCATTTTTGCCCAAAATAGACCAATCCGCTTCGTAGACGTAACTAAGGTTATGCTACGAGCACGGATTGACTATTTTGAACAAAAATCATCAATCCTGGCCTCGCAAATTTTATATGGCAACAAGGTTATAGACTTTCTGGAGCGGCTTGACAAAACTCAATAAAGTGCGTACAATGTACGTATGGTTAAATTAGATTCTAAACTGACTACTTCTGGAAATAGTGTTGCCGTGCGGCTTCCAAAAGAGTTGCTTAATATGAGTGGGCTAAACAAAGAAATCCATTTAGAAGCCAGACGAGGTCAAATAATTATCACTAATCGGAACAAATCACGTAGTGGCTGGGAAGAGAAAATAAAGTCGATGGTATCTAGTTCAGGGGATCCTAGTGATGAATTTGAAGGTTTAGAGCAAGTAAGCTCTAAGCTAGGTGAATTACCCTGGGATGGTGTTAGTTATAAAGACTGGCTAGAGTCAAAGAAAAACTGATTATGAAATATCCAGAACAAGGAAGTGTCTATTGGTTTGACCCGAATCCGACAAGAGGATCGGAAATAAATAAAATCCGCCCTTGCTTGGTTGTTTCGCCTGATGAAATGAACAAGCATCTGAAGACAATAATAATCGCTCCAATAACGTCCAATGTGAAGGATTGGCCTTTTAGGGCGCAGATTAACGTCGCTGGTAGAAAATCAAGCGTGGCATGCGACCAAATACGCTCCATAGACAAGGTAAGGTTATTGGAGCAAATTGTTACGCTCAGACCTCAAGATAAAATTAAAGTCTTAAATTTGCTAAACACGATATTTTCATAAAGACCAACAAATTCTTAATGAACCCATTTCAAAACTCCTTTCGCGGACGAAATCCCACTCTGGCAATGCCAGCCAGTAAACAAGTAACTTGTTTAGATATTTCGTGGGAGGTTCGTGCGTTCTAGTGACCCCAGGGGAAGCCCGACTCACTCTCTAGAGCGTATCTGTATAATAAACTATCCGACAGGATTATAAATATTTAAACCTTCAATGTGGGTGAAATCTTTTTCGTTGGCAGTCCATAGTTCACTTTTATTATCGATTGCGGTACTTGCAACTATTGCATCGCCTAGACCAATCTTTTTTTGCTGGCGTAGTTTAATTGCTAATTCAATGATGGCTTCGGTCATAGGTACTTCACTAAGTGTGGCAAAAAGCTCCCTTAGCCTTTGCTCTTCAATTGATAGGATTTTATGATATCCAAGTGTTTCAATTCGTATAACAGAAGGGTAGATAATGGGTGTATCCTTAATTATGGATTCACTAAGGGTCCCGTTTGCAATATATATAATTACGTTAGAGTCAAGGCAAATCATAAATTCTTACTCGCGTCCGGGTAGCGGACGATCTTTACGAATCTCTCGTTGCCACTTAACGGGGTCTTTTATTCCGCTGAATGCGTTTATCTTCTGTAGGTTTCGTATCGCTTTCTTTATAGCTTGAGGGTCTTGCTTCTTCTGTATCAACACAGGACTTACTACTTGGACCTTTTGCCCAAGTTCTAGGCTTGAGTCTTCTACATAATTCTTAGGAACTCTAAGCGCATAAGAATTTCCAGTCTTAATAACTGTTGCAGTGTATTTATTCATAGTATCTACTATTGTATATACTTAAATTTTAAATGTCAATATATAGGCTCAACCAAGTACGGGGGATAAATATAAAAGTTGTCATATAAACAATTGGTGAGCCATCTGTCCAAAAGTTGGAAACCCTTGTTTAAGGATTTGGAACTATTAGACAAAAGAGTTGGTGAGATATTGACTGAAGAAAATTGGATTGAGTTTAATATAGTTGAGAATGGCTGCCTATGAAAGCAAAGATTATTACTGCATTGTCCTTTATATAATATAGAGCTCTTATATCGCCGGTAATATCAATGCTTCTATAGCCAAGATATTTTCCCTTTAGGGCATGGTTTCGGAGACGAGCATCAAAAGGGTCTGGCTTAAATACTGCCATTCTAATTTTAAAAAACTTCTTGTTCTTTTCGGTTAATTTAGCGTACTGCTTATCAAACTTCTTTGTGGTCCGAATTATCATTTTAGATTATCTAAGTGCTCGAACATTTCTTCAAGAGTCTCAAAAGGACCACTTGTTTCACCATTTTTAATCTCTTTTTCGGCTACCTCAATTATTTTTTCCATCTTTTTAGTCATAGGTTCAGCAACGCTAAAATGGACGGACCCGGTTGTTGCTAGCTCATTGAGATACGCATTCAGTAGATTACTCAGGGGTATGCCTAACTGATTGGCTACAGCTTGGGCCTTTTTCTTAGTATTGTCATCGGTTTTGAAGTTGACTACTGCTGTTTTCATATTATCTATTGTATATACATTAGATTAATCTGTCAATCCTTCATACATAACAATTATCGTCGTGCCGACTGTGCCCCAAAATATAGGTATCCAAATCGGAATGTTAATTAGCTGTGAACTGTTATAACTCCAAACGTGGCTAAAGTTAACCAACCAAATTTCAACTAAGGCACCCCCAAAACATATAATAGCGAACCACTGCCATTCTGCCTTTATTGAATAAATTCGAGACTTTATATAAGCAATTAGCAAGAGAATGATCGAAAGAATGATGGGGTGTCTCCATAAAAAGAAAATGGATAAGATTGAGAGTAGTAATATACCAGTAGCAAATAAGAATTTACGGTTCGCACAAACAATTATAGAGTATAATCGGATCAAAATGGATTTTTGCAGACGAAAAGAAGGAAGTATATACGTTGTACAAAAAACAATGGTGACCCCAAGGGGAATATCTCCCTCTGGTCGATGCGTCGGCGACTCATGCTCGAAGCAAGCTTCTGCGCGTGAGTCTTGTCTTCGAACCCAGAGGGTTCAAGTTTCACACATGAAACCACCAATGAAAAACACCTACACGAGGTAGGTGCCTTTCATTGGTGACCCCAAGGGGAATCGAACCCCTATTGCCAGGATGAAAACCTGGTGTCCTAGCCGTTAGACGATGGGGCCATGGTTCACCTATAAATTGTTAATTTGTGATGAGTTCGATTCGAAATCGACTCACTTTATTCGACTGGTGTCCTACCTACCTTCGGCAGGCCCAAAACTTTCAATACTGGCAACAAGTTGCCAATCTGAAAGGTTTTCTTGCAAAGTGCCGACTGGCACTTCTCACGTTAGACGATGGGGCCGTGTCAGAACCGACAGTCGGTCTACGAAAATAAAATTTCAATTTTATTTGCTCCAACCTAAAGTCGCTTCTTCCTTTCGTCTTTCCAAACAGTCGCTTTTGCTCCTTGGTTTGAAAAGCCGCCAAAGTCAGCCCACAGTTTAGCATAACAGGGGCGGATTGTTAATAGTTAGTATTTGCTAACTATTCTTCCAGAGCTTTTTTGATGATTCGTTTGAATTCTTCTATTGAGACATTTTCTGGGGTGTAGTCTGTGGAAGGCCAGCTTCTGTACCCCTCGTCTTCGTAATTAAGGAGTTTTTCTAGCCCGAGCCACGGTTTATCTGGGTCGTAAGAATATATTTCTTCTTTGACTACTTTTGCCATTGCAAGAGATTCTTCGATTTTGGGTAGCTCAACTCCCGGGTAACTTGAGTATTTCTTTACCACGTCAATATGTCCATTAATAATCCTAGATACTCTGTACGCCTTATTAGGCTCATTCGCGGGCAGGCGGAAGCCGACTGATTCCTTCTCTGAATCAACTGCTACCACTGGCACAAAGTGTAGTTCATATCCTTCACTGATTAGTGCTAAGTTGTGGTCTGTTTCTGCAGTCCAGGTGTCTACGCTGGCTTTGGCCTCGATAATATTGGCGGCTTTTAGAGTGTAGAACCTTGATGGACACTGGGTATCAAGTATTTTATTTTCATAAAAATATCTGGCTAAGTATCTAGTAATTAAGTATTGCCACCCGGCACCCGGTCCAAACCTCTTGGCGTTTTTTTGAACTACCGACCTTGAATCTTTTCTATTCCCAAGAATTACGTCCCAGCCATTTTCTAGATGAGCGGCAATGGATTCTCCAAGGCTTGCAGCCAGATTGAAGGTCGTATCGGCATCTGTTAAGTAGACTGCGTCGTATACTCTACCTAGCTTGCCGTTCACCATAAGATGAACACCTAAATTCCATTCACCGCCCTTATCGTTTGTGTTTCTGCCGTGCCATTCATGGTAATCTCTGGTCTTAACCAGCCGGATGGACTGGTCTGGATATTTTTGCTCGACAATTCTTTTTCTTTCTAGAAATATTGTTTCAGAATCCCACCAATCGCCACCACTTACATATAAAAGATCAATCTTTAGTTCCGGAATATTCTCGGTCAACCAGTTAATTTCTTCGGCTTTTCTCAGAAGCGAGTCTTCACCGTATGGCACATCGCTAGATTTAGGTTGCAGGCGGTTGTGTTCTCCGAGCAAGTTTGTCACA
>Ga0136558_1001001_pt1 | contig 14869 bp, 14 predicted proteins | sample AntRauTorckE6833_FD_101391 | JGI IMG/M metagenome (GOLD analysis project Ga0136558, IMG submission 101391) | Saline lake microbial communities from Rauer Islands, Antarctica - Metagenome Torckler E6 #833 | ecosystem: Environmental > Aquatic > Non-marine Saline and Alkaline > Saline | place...
CATGTGCGGTCGCAGCGTCTGGACAATCTGCCAGAATGAATTACCGGTGGCTATAACCCGCATCGGCGCCGGTGCGTCCCAGATATTATTGGTAAACATCGGAACCGGCTGGTAAGACACATGTACCGGATCGTGGCTGCTGGCATAGGTATAACTGAGTGCCGCCAGATAGTACGGATGTGGGCGATTATCGGAATCCAGCGTGGTTACAACCACGTGGAGCGGATCAATCTTTTGAGTTTCCAGATACTGCTGTAATATTCGTCCGGCATTAGTAATGTTGCCACCTTTACCGATAACTTCCCCTGGTAAATCATGGTGCTTGGCCGCAATCGCATAGCCAAACTTGTCTTTAAAATCCGCGACCAGCCCAAGCGCTTGATGTTCAACAGCCGCTCCGCCACGCTCCTCGTACGCCAGAACGAATATAACCTTGCTCATATCATAATGAGATTTCAGCACGGCCTGGATGGTTGGCTCCAGAACTTCCCGGCTTTCGTTCCAGGTCGCGATGATGATCGCATGATACAGCTCGCTCGGCTTTACCGGTGCCGACTGCACCTGCAAGCGCAACAGGTTACTGTAGTGCCACTTGGGACGTTTAGCATGGGGATCGGCAACCTCACCGTTTTCTAGCTCATCAAGCAACTCCGACCAATTAAGTTTCTGATGATACTGCATAGTGCGCCACCCCTGCAACACGCGGATATTCAGCCCAACGGCCTTGGCAAACCACAGCAGCATATAAACAATGATGAAAAAGATGGTCAGCGTAGGGCTAACTTGACTAAGCACAAACGGCAGCAGCAAAATCGACCAACTCAGAACGCCTGGGAGCATTTCCATCAAACGGTAACGCCAGCCGCGATCCCGTGCGTATGGTATCTCGATACGCTTCATCTTAGCGCAAGACCAACAAAGCGTTACTAACCACCGCCGACAATGTCAAAAGCAGCACGCCAAGACCCAAAATAGCTATAGCCGCATGGCGACGAACATGATAAATCCGCATGCTCAGAACGGCGTGAAAGGCCAGCACCACAAACAAAAAAACGATAAAGCTACTCACATCCAACAGACTGCCCGTTTCAAAAGCACTAATTCCCAGATTGGCTCGATACTGCACAATATACCCGTCGGTCTGCCCGGAATCAATTCGCAACAGTATCAGGATAGTACTCACTGTCGCCACAGCCACACTACTCCCTAGCAGCAGCAGCACAATTCGATCATGAAAATAATGTTTAGGTATATGCATAAAATAAAAGCTAAGAAGCGAGAGTTATAACCGAAAAGCTACGAGTTATTATAGAACGCGCCAGCAATTTTAGCCAGCCCCATCGAGCCTTGAAAAAATCCAAAGCTATCGACATGCTGCCGAGGCGGGCAAAAATGTCGGGGCTTCACTGTATTTTTAACAAGTGTTCTTCGGAACCGGCTCTATGATGATTTTGCGTGGAACTAAAATTTAATCTTGAACTTAGCGCTAGGCGTAAATTGATTGTAGAAAATATACTCACCAGGCTGTGTAATCTGGTATTTAATTTTCTGACTACTCGTGTAGGTTGTTGTATTGCTAAAGCTATATGTATCGCTAACCAGTTTAAACTGGCACGTTCCAAGGCACTGCAAGTCTATAGTTAAATCAACAGTTGCCACATCGCTTAATGTTGTGGTTACGGGAGAACGTTGAGCAGAATTGCCATCGGCAGCTATTCTATATGTTTCGCGTACAGTAACGGCGTTATCGGTTGGCTGCGGAGAGGGCGTTGAAGTTGAAGTTTGTATATTCGTTGCCTGAGCCTGCGGGGGATTATTTGTAGTCTTTACTGTGCTGTTAAGACTTACCTGCTTGTACTCATCACCTTTTTCTAACTTAGCTGACAATTCGAAACTTGCGCACTTTGTACAGTTTTCCGGTTTTACTTTGTATTGGTAGTCTGCCCCTTCAGCATTTATGTATTTGCCATTAGGGTCGGTTAGGTAGGTGTCTCGTAGCGGCACCATGGTACTCCCGACAGTCTGCTTTAAGTTTTTAGCAGTCCACTCGGTATTAGCGACGTCACTTGGCGCCGGATAATAGCCCTGTTCGTTGTAGTAGTTTTCTAAGGCACCAGCCAGAGATTTGATGTCTGTCTTGCGTTCAACATCATTGGCGATTTGCATAAAGGCTTGCTGATCAGCTTGGCTGAATGACCCGCTTTGTTTGTTGTTCTGACCGTTAAGCGCAGCAAGGCCAAGTAAGCTGATCAGCACCACTATGACCATAGCCATTAAACCTCTAGACTTAGTAGCACTTTGCTTGTTTGAGCGATTAAAGTACAACATTATTAGAGCACCCTCTACGAGTATTGAAATCAGAATAAATATGATGTTGGTCGGTAAATCGTTTGAGTTTTCTAACTGCCGCAGTGTTGAGCCTGACATTACAGCAAGAAGAATAATTACAGCCAAAATCATCAAAACTCCCTTAAAAATGAACCATTGACCACCTTTTTTAAGCAGGCTTTCACTTCTTTTCAGAGTCTGCTTAATTGAAAGGTCTGGTTCAAATATCGCTACTTGAGGTGCCAGCGCATAGCGAAGCTGTGCGATTAATGCCCAGATTCCAGCTGCCAAGATAAGAATTGGGCTTAATAAAGCGATCGAGGATCCACCAAGTCTAGGACCAGAAAGCAAAATCAATGGCAAAAAAGCAGCGACAGCAACAGGCCAGTAGGCGTACACAGCCACAAGTGCATTTACCTTAACGACACGCACCGTTACGTGAAGTGCCTTCCTTAGCGTTGCACCAATGCTGTTTTTATCGCTGCTTAATGAATATGCTATGCAACTAACGGTAAATGCGTAGACAAGCGCGTATAGCAGCGTATAGACAACTAAGCCGACAACTAAAATTAAGATGAGTTTGCCAACACTAGCGAACAACAGCCCGAACTGCCCCAATAACAGACTGGCGAAGCCAAGAAAAGTAAGCGTTAATACCACTCCCGAAAGGGCATACGACACCACAAGTGATACTACAAAAGTAATAGGATTGCGCTTAACTGCGCCCATCATATCCTGTAATGATCGAGATACTCCGTACTTTTGACGAACCGACGCGCTAGTCTGCTGACCATTGGTTTGGGCAACAGTATCATCTGCTTGATTTTCCATTTTTACTCCCTTGAGTCTATACAAGTATTAATCGAAGTATACCAACCATAGAACAGTTTGCAAAGAACACCTAAAGACGCAACACTCTTGACCACCTGAGTTCCCCCATATCACAATATTATAAGCTGTTGAAGGCCTAACCTTATTCACTCCAAAAAAACCTAAACCTAACCTGTCCGTGCTACTTAAAAATTAAGCTATTCGCTAACCTATTGTCTATGTCTTCTATATTTGTTGTCTCTGTTTCAAGCTCTAGACTTATAACTACTAAATATTGTTCATCATCCTTAAATAAATGGTAAACAACTGATTTTGAGCCTGTCGTTTCACGCACTATTTTAAGTGCAGGGTATCCTGCAAACTGCACCATTTCTACTATAGTTGGCGTGTCCTTATATCGTGAATTTAAATAGCTACGCTGTTGTTCAATAGTGCTAGGCGTATTGTCTAGATCTATCAACACATGCAAGCCAGTGTAGATGTCAGAGTCATCAATGCTAACATTACAATTATTGTAATGTTCCCTGTCAACTACATGATGGCGAGAAACATTAAACTCAAAACATTTTGTCTTAATTCTGTTAGCTTTTGTGTAATATGCGGCAGTAGCACCAACAGTAACTAAGGTAAATGCGATTACCATAGTTAACATCTTTTTCGACTGTTTCATTGTTCCATAGCAGATTAGCAATTATTGGCGTGTACTTCTAGGATACTACACACCTATAATTTTTGAGGTTTTTCCCATCGGCTTTTTCTTGAAGGAGGGGATCAAGAGGACATTCCTCTGTTAGAGCCCCTACCGCTGAACAAGAAAAAAGTTCTGCCTTTGGGGCAAGACTCTTATCTTGGTGCGGGTAGAGAGAATCGAACTCTCCTCTCGACCTTGGGAAGGTCGCATATTAACCACTATACGATACCCGCCTGCCCTGGCCTGCGTCGCGTTTTCGCGAAGTGTGGCCTGCCATCCGTGGCTTTAGCGAAGGATGGAGCCACCTTGGGGATTCGAACCCCAGACCCCCGCTTTACGAAAGCGATGCTCTAGCCAACTGAGCTAAGGTGGCACAACGGAAAGAAATTGTCCTTCAAAACTTTAATAGTAATTGCTTTGAATTCCATATACAAACCAACAATCAAACTACCCACCCTTTAAGAATAGCCGGTTAGTTATAAGTTCTCAACTTATAACATGCGTTCCCGGCTGGGTGGCTATAGCTAGAGACCGATAAGGAATACTCATCACTGTCCTCATACCTGCTAGATCCATATAGCCCATAATTCCTCGACTCTTCTTTGTAATTGACGCAAAGTTCGTAATAGTAGACCTGTCTGGTGCTGGATTTGAATCTCGATGCCGAATCATCAAAGCCGCTGCCAACGTTTTTCTGTGTATACTTCACGAGATTTCTTTCAACTAGTTGTCGAGCATCACCATCGGGGAGATCTAAGTCATTCAAATCTGCGGGCAATTTATCTTTACTCTTGGCGTAACTGATAATTGCTGACTGCAAGGTTGGCAAACTCCTAGATATCAACCTGTCGTCACGCGTGGCTCGCTCTCGCGCTATGGGGCCTGTTGCTGCCAACAGTATGATTATACCCACGAATACCAGCATGAATGCTTTGAAAGCTCGTCGTATCCAGGGGATTCTGGCCGGGTTCAGCGTGCGAAGAAATGTCATAAGATAAAAAGAGGCAATAATCAACGAGCTATACAGCGCTATTTGGGCACCTGTGGAATCGCTACTACTGGTGACGAGCTGAAGCATGGAAAAAACTGCGAATATCAGCGAACCTATACCGAACAAAGCGAACAAAACAACATGAATTACCATTACTAGCATCGACGCGCCCGTCTTCTTTTCTGGCTCGTGCTTGGTATAAAACACATCACAAACAAAAGAAATAGGCAACAGCACCAGGACTGCCGCTATACCGTAGGGCGTGAAGCCACCCGTTTCGACATCGCCCAGTAAATTAGCGAGTACCGAAGCAGTCAGTGCGGATAATGCCAACACCGTCCACCCCCAAAACGCATAAGTAAGCCACTGCAAGATAATAAGGCCGGGGCTTGGTGATTGAGTTGCTGAGTTCGGCTGAGGTGTGGGATCACTTGTTTGCTGAGGCTGCTGTAAAGATGAAAATGGCTGCTCATTGGGCTGCTGCGGTGAGGACTGAATATTATTTGAGCCTATGACCGATTGACCATCGCTGTCATGAGTATTTATGTTATCGGTATTATCCGGTGATTGGTTTTTTTCGAAGTCCATGAATGCTTCCTTTTTTAATTTAATTTTTTAATCTTAATCTTAAGCGTAATTATAGCACGAAAAATATCGATACTCATGGAGCTAATCGTTAGCAGCCCGGGCGACTAATTTGTGGCGGCGATGAAGGCGTCGACGAGGGCGGGGTTGCCCATTACTACCTCGCTCGTCAGCCACGTGACGGACTGGCCGGATAGGCCGGTGATTTTGCCGTCGGCTTCCTGAACGATCAAAAATCCGGCGGCATTATCCCACGGTTTGAGACCATTATGATGGTAGAGATCCAGGCGGCCGGAGGCGACGTCGGTCATTATTAACACCGAACTACCCAGGACATCGACCCAGACGTGGCCTAGCTTTGCGAAGCGCTCCAAATTGGCGATTGTCCCGCCTTCGTACGAATTACTGGTACACACTCTGGTGGCGGCATCAAAAGCCGTTTTGTTGCCAATCGTGATTGGTTGGCCGTTCCGCGTTACGCCGCCGCCTCGCTCGGCTAGATATAGTTCGTCGCGGTATGGGTCAAAAATCGCGCCGAGCAATATCTCACCCTTTTCGATATAGCCCAGCGAAACGCCGGAGTAGCCCATGCCGTGCTTGAAATTATTCGTGCCATCAATCGGGTCAACTACCCAGCCGGTGAGTTCCGGCAGCCGCTCGACCGTCAGTAATTCCTGGCCGGCCGACGTCTCCTCGCTAATCACCAAATCGTCCGGCAACACCGCGGCCAGCATATCGACAACCACCTTTTCGCTGGCCAAATCAGCCGCTGTCACAAAGTCACCTTCACTAGATTTGACTTCCACATCCAAATTCGTCGGATCATACTGCAGAATTTTCGCTCCGGCTACCCGCACCGCCTGCCCAATCACTTCCCGCCGCTTCGCTTGCTGCTCACTCATGCACAATCCTAACTTTTAGATAAACTACCCTACATTAAACCACGCTGTGAATAAAATTATGTAGCTACGCCGTGATTGTGACTTCCGGATCAGACAATATGGGTGGTTCTAAACTATCAATCGAGTCTGCCCCATTCTCGCCGTCGGAATCCGTACTAACCAAACAATGTAGCCCAAAATAAGCCTGCTTGCCCTCGTGATCATCCAGCTCCACTACCAATAGTGCAAAATGACCTAGGCCAGCTTCCAAAACTGCGGCACCGTATTCTTCTTCTAAATTTATCGTCACACTTTCGCCAGCTCCATTGCTAGAGGTTGCCAATTCGTAGACTAACCCGCCAAGGCTGCGAATTGTCGCGCCGATTGCAAAAATAGGGGTTCCATCAACCTCTCTACCCTCAGTTAGTCCAATAGTGTAATCAGGTGGTAACTGCTCTGCACCATCCGCTGGCTGTTCCACAATATATTCCGCCGCCGCTGTAGGGTCGGCATTGCAGTCCGCCTCGCTATAATTTGCATAAGGGTTGGCATCAAACACCAGCTCGTGTTCAGGATCATTCGGCAGTCCTATGGCTTCTGGCGATCCGGACGGGCTACAGCCACTCAATAAAACTCCGGCTAAGCCCGCTGCAGTAACAGCTTCTGTAAATCTCATTCATTTTATTATACAAACTAATTCGCACAAATCAACCCAAAGGATTTTAGGATAAACCGGCATGTTGGCAATACTAGAATTTATACCAAAAAAACCTTGCGACTAGTACCCCACCACACCTAAATCAAGGGCTAGATAAGCGGCGAGCAATTGTGCCATGCAGTTCAGACAGCTTCAGATACGTACCCTAGGTACCGCGCTTCCGTGGATGAGCTGACTGGCGATGTTGCTCGTTGGTTAGACCCCTTAATTTAGGTGTGGCGGGGTGCTAGGCTCAATTAAGCGGCACCGGGTCGCCCAGTATAGTACGCTCACCTACAAGTTCGGTGTTATAAATGGCCTTTACGCGGGCTAGAATTTCTCGTCTAGTGCTGTTGTTTGCTTCGACTTTGCTGCCTATGCCGTAAGCTTCGATGCCGAAATGCCGGCACAGGTAAATCGCCCGCGGCAAGTGCGAATCAGCGCTAAAGATTATGGCTTTATCCACCTTAAAAACCTTGGCGGCTCGCTCGCACGATTCATACGTGCTGCGCCCCGCGTAATCTGGCTGCAATCTATTGGCAGGCAAGCCTCGGACGCTGCTGAGATACTCAACCATGGCAGCCGGTTCATTATAATCTACATAACGATTGTCGCCAGACAAGATAAGTCTATCGACTACACCATTATTAACCGCGTCAGCCGCGCTATCTAGCCGCGCCTGCAGTTCATTATACGGTTTGCCCTGAGCCGTTATGCCCGACCCGAGCACAATTCCTACGGAACTATGCTCGGCGCTCTCAGCCGGCACGATAAACTTTTTATACGGATCGATAACGTAATAACTCCCACCAATCACGGCTATAAGCAGGAACATGGCGCAAAGAAACGCCACCAACAATCGCTTCCTCTGCCGGCAAAAAAATCCTAAAGCCAAGCCTATAAAGTTTTTTACAGACTTAATCATAATAAAATTAGTTCCACAAAACTTAATGCTCTTGGTTTTTTAATCGTTTTTTGATCTATGCGACCTGTCGTTTTACCGAATCGGTTAGTTCGCGCTTGGCTAGGGCGATACACTCGCTCTTGGCGTCCGCGTACATCATTTGCTGGGGCGGAGTTTTTTGCGTCCAGGCGCTGGGGCCGCGTAAAGCGCCGACTACACCGAGCTCCCGCGCGACTTTCAAGTACCGGATCGCGTCAATCACAACGCCGGAGCTGTTTTCGGAATCTTGTACCGAAAGCTTGGCGTCAAAAACCACCGGCGCGTCACCAAAACCCCGCAGCCGCAGATTAAAGTACGCGACCTTGTTGTCCTTGAGATACGGCAAATACGTGCTCGGGCCAGCAAACAGGCTATGCTCCGGCACTTCAATGCCGCGAATATCGTTCTGCGCCCGGATAACGTTTTCTTTGGACTTCTTTTTACTGGCCAGGCGGGACTGCACCATCATATTATTGAAGTCCGTGTTGCCGCCGATGTTGATTTGCTGGTGAAAATCAACCACGAATCCCCTGTCAAACGCTAACTCTTGCAGAACCTGGCTAACCACGCTGGCACCAAACGCGCTGCGCATATCGTCGCCGATCAACGGCAAGCCGGCCGCAACGAATTTCTTTTCCCAAGCAGGATCGCTGGCAATAAAGACCGGTATGCAATTCAAAAAGCTGACACCGGCATCGATCGCGGCCTGCGCGTAGAACTCGCTGGCCTGCTGTGACCCAACCGGCAAATAATTGAGTAAAATATCCGCGCCGCTATCTTTCAAAACTTGCGCCACATCCACAGGCGCGTCGGCAGCTAGCCGAAACCCTAAATCTTCCGGCTGTTCCAACATATAATCCGACACGCCGTCCAGCGCCGGCGCCATTTGCACTACTGGCCCTGCTGGCACATCGGCGGCAAATATCCGCGCGCAGTTAGGTTTGGCGAAAATGGCTTCCCCGATCGGCTTCCCGACTTTTCGCGGATCGACATCAAACGCCGCCACCACCTCAATATTATTTGGGTAATAACCGCCGATATTGGCAAACATAATCCCCGGTATATCGTCCTGCCGGGCATCTCTATAGTACTGAAGCCCTTGATAGAGCGAAGAACAGCAATTCCCTACCCCCGCAATCGCTATCTTAATCATTAGACTTCTTCTCCAATAAGCTTCGGCTTCAAAACCGCCCTTTTTGCCTGTTTCATAGATAAATTTCCCAAAAACGCACACACACAACGCAACAGACCTATACTTTCGAATACCTTATGCGTAATGCTTATCAGTATATATCATCCAGAAACTACTTTCCAGACCCGCCATTTTTAGCCAGGATACCGCGAATGCCTATGACTGTAGCAAGCAGTACGATAATAAGAATTCACAATATCCTGATCAGATTGTGTCGTAGTCACGGCTGCCTTGCTCGATCGAATTTGTTAACAACTTACCCCAAGTGCTCTGAAGCATGGCCGCTGCTAGATATGGGTCGTGTTGACCTATATTGAACCGAGCGATATCCTTTACCTCAAACGCTCTTTTTCCCGCCTCCACAACCCTTAGATAGTTGTAGTACCCGGCTAGTTCTGGCCATTTTTCTTCCCATTTGGGAGTGCGGTAATTATAGAGGCCTAGCCGACTATAAAACAACAAGCTCAATACAACCCATGTAATCGCAAACCCAGGGAAAGCGAAAGACAGAAAGAATCCCGGCCAATTCCATGGTTTTATCAGGCCCTTGATCAGGCCGTGACCAATTATTCTGAAGTAGTATTGTACATAGCTCATATTCTCCATGTGCTTATTAAAATGATAGTAACCTGCCCGCTGCAAATCCCGTTGGAGCAGAAAGCTGAAGTTGTTAGCTATATCCATTGTCTTATCTTTGAGTTGACTGCCCCAAATGCCGCTTGAAGAGTCAACCAAGGTATACATGTAATATTCATGCTCTAGCGCGTCTTGCAGCATAGCGGTGGCGGTGCGTGTGATATGGACATCGGCCTTCGTATTATCGTATCGAATCATGACGTATCCGTTTAAGTGTAAGTACAGAAAGGTGGCTGCCATGTCACTACTTGAAGGTCGGTTGTCGATGATAGCTCCGAACAGCGCCGGAGAAATGTCGGGCGGAGCTTCAAATTGAGTAACCACTACATTACGTTTCTTGATTGCCCGGAGCTTGGCTCGAAACACCAGGTAGCGTATGCCGTAGCGCAATATCAAAATCACAATGAACGCGATTAGTAATGGCGTTATGGTTTCATTGCTACCCGCATAGTGGAACTCTAAGGTTTCGGTATTGGCGCCCATAGATGACATTGTAGCAAAGCGCCAGTGAACTAAGACACTAAGAGATTCAACCTCTTAAACAAGCCTCGATATGTAGCCCTCTCGAGATCATAACCGGATTTGCGATCTAAAGTCCTTGCACAAAGTAAAAGCCCCATCGCCGAAGATAAGGCATTTGCATTGGCGGGTCGTAACTTTGGAGATATGGAGCTATTACGCAAACCTAGACCCTGATACTACCCATATAGCTGACTATGGGTTCCAATGAAACCAAAGATTACATACGTATCGTCAATTTTCTCATATAGTGCACGGATGTCGCCAGTAACATTAATGCTGTAGAGACCAGCGTACTCGCCAGTAAGCATATGTAAATGCAGCTGCGTATTGTATGGGTCGTTTAACCACAGACGTTGACGTTTCTTAAATTGTTCACGTATTTTCGGATTAAGTCTCGAGTATTGTTTTCGAAACCTTTTTGTATACTCAATTTTTATCGGCTGATTCATAAGGAATATCGTCTAGGAAAGCTTCGGCTTCATCAATATTAAATGGGCCATACGTGTCACCTTGAGCAATTTCTGCTCGCATTTCATCTATAATCTTAGCCATCTTAGGAGTGATAGGTTCGGCGATTGTAAAATGAACCTCGCCAGTTTGGCCAAGGTCACGTAAAAAAGCGTTGACAAGAGTTCCAAGAGGTATTCCAAGCTGCTTAGCACGCATTTGCGCTAACTCCTTGACTTGTTTCTTGGTCTTAAGACTTAGAATGGTTGAATCATTAATAGTAGCCATATACCTAAGTATATCTTTAGGTATACTATATGTCCATAAGCAAAATGGGATGACTGCCTCCTTAGTTCTAATATTCGGCTTGGGCTCAACATAAACAACAGGGTTTAGTTACGTGGCCGGCCCGACCGGATAGAGCACTTCGTGCTTTTCCGCTCAGCCATGCTCGTAGCAAGCTTCTGTGCGTGGCTGCGCTCCACGAACCAGCGATCTGGCTCACTTTGTTCGCTTAATCGCCAACTCAAACCCGATAGGACAACAGGGCATAAATAAAATGGTTCAAGACTAGTTTAGCCTAATACGCAGCATCCTTTCGTAGCATCTCAAGTAATGCGTGATACATGTCTTCATGACGCATATTATACCTGAACTCACACTCTTTGAGGTGCAGATTAAAATGATCTTGCCGTAGTCCTCTGAGCTTTGCCAGCCTGACTTTGGCTATGCCCCAGAAATTCTCAATACCGTTAATGTGGCTGCTGCCTCTGGCGAACTCATTCTGCCCATGATTCACCCGGTAGTGTTTCTTGTAGTCCAGTCAACCAATCCATCATAGCTACGCCAGCCATCAGAGTAGATAGTTGAGTCTGGTTCTACTTTGGCTGTAACGATCCGTTTTAACGTCTCTCTTTTACAGGTCTGGAACTATTTTGCTACAAGTCCTAAACTCGATTTACTTGTACGTCCAAGTGTGGGTATTGGTTTGACTCAACCGCTAGATCGCCCTGAGGCGTAAAGAGTGCACCGTAAGGATGTGCCTCTCGTTGATCAATCTTAGCCTGAACCTTTGCGCGCGCCTCATCATCCGTAGCAGCTTCTAACTGGGACTGGAATACCGAGTCTAACGTATGATTTAATGCGGTCTCAAGTACTGTAACTCGTAGTGAGCCGACTTCATCCGAACGATCACCAGCTTTATCGTTTACATCTTGTAGTTGATCGAATGCTATGGGTCCAGCAGGGCCAACAAAAACTTGCTCATAGCCCGCATATCGTGCAAGCGCTTCTGATTGAGTTAGAGCTGCGTGACTGCCGGGCGTATCGTCAGGAAAAACGTATGTTTCAAAAGGTATTCCGCTTGCACTTTCCAACGCTCCACCTTCGGTCTTAGGGTAATACCAGCCCTTGGTTTGCGCAGCCATTGGTACTACATTGGGTTTATCTTTCAGAGCATCCGCCACAGCACCGAACACGGCTCCTACATCAGGCTTTTCTCGATTATCTTCATCACCATCAAACATGATTGCTACGGTTGTACCATCCTCGGCGGCATCTGAAACGTATTTTGCTATTGTTTCTGTGGCAGCAGCCGCTGCTGTTGGATCAATACCGTTTACAGTACCGGCTCCTCGAAAGGTAATAATGCGTGCGCCTTGAGACATCAAGGCATCCATGCGGCTATGCCACTGATGAGCATCTTGCTCCATCATAACTGCTTGTTCTGTGGGATTTTGTAATTGGTTTGGATTTTGTGTAGATTTATCTGACATAAGTAGATACTAGCATAAAAACGTAAAATAGTCAACTTGGCGGGGCGGGCTCGACCCCCCTACGCCTAAGGCTTCGGAAGGGTTTACCAGGCTCTGAGATCTTTCGCCAAGGCCTCAGAAACCAACCGCTTGTACGCAAATGCTTTTCCTGAACCGCTTTTAAGATAACGTTCAAAGTTCTTTGCTTCCTTTTGAGTACTAAATGCACAATACCAAACTAGTTCCCATGGTCTTCCGGTCTTTGTCGCGACTACGGAACCGGAATTATGTGTCAAGAGACGTGCTTTTACATCCTTGGTGAATCCAAAGTAGAATTTATGCTGTAAAGAACTTTGAAGAATATAACAATAATACATTGGCAAGCCATTCTGAAGCCTTGGCGAAAGATGGCGGGCTCGACCGGATTGCGCTTTGCTTGCACGGAAATCGCTTATCGGAGCGAGCTCCTGCACGCTCATTCCTGTAGACCCGGCCCACTCACTGGCGTTCGCTCTATCGCCGGTTCAAATCGCAAGTCAAAGACTTGCCCAAAGTAAAAACCCCATCACGGGGATGGGGTTTTTACTTTGGCGGGCTCGACCGGATTTGAACCGGCGATCTCCTCCGTGACAGGGAGGCGTGATAACCACTTCACTACGAGCCCTTGCTTCTGTTGAGCACAAATTCCAATTGACAACAGGGGTAAGCATAGCAAGCAAATTAGTAAAAAGCAACTGCAAAAGGCGCCTCTCTCACGAATTCAGTGCGTCATACTATGAAAAAGCCAAACAGCCGCTAAGGGGTGACGTACAGGCGGACTTTTTGCTGATCTTTGAGGGGTTGTATGTACTCACCGATGTCTTTGAATAAAAATAGAATATGCGCACCACGAACTTTATCTTCACGAGTTTCAATACTCTTTAAAATTTCCAAACCATATCCGACATTTACAATATCCGACACTTTTCCTTCCTGCAGCCCAAAGAGCACGTCAGTGGTTGTAGCGCTGAGATCGCGGTTCGTGCGGTCAACTAGACCAGCGAACTGGCCGCCATCGTCTTTTGTTGCGGGATCTTCCGAGTATTTCTGAGCAACTGCAGCGAATTCCGCGCCAGACGCTAACTCTGCCATGGCTTTCTTGGCCTGCTCGCTCGTTTCGGTATCTAGGGTATATACGACTTTTTGGGCAAGTAATTCCTGTCGCAAACTACGCTTGAAATCATCGATTGACCAATTCCAGAAATCTTTCAGTACATCTTCTAAAACTTGATCACTGCTTCCTAGGCGGTTCTGATTGCGGACAATGGCAATTTCGTCATCAACTTCTTGATCACTAACTGTTAATGACTGCTTATTAGCTAGTTTTTTGACATAGGCATCATTAACCACTTTGTCTAGCGCCCGCTTTTTGAACTCTGCAAGCTGCTGCTGGCCAGCTTCGCTGTCAAAATCCAGCTCCTGCTGCATTTCGTAATAGTAAGTATAGTGCCGCAACTCAAACAAATAGTTTTCGTATGATATAAAGTCCTGCCCAGCTTTGGCAATCGGAAACGGTATAACCTGCGTTACGCGGTACAGAAACGTCGAGCTGCCTTGCCAACGGTACAGCGCCACGATGCTATAGCTGAAGAAGGCTATCACAGTAGCGATAAACAGCGTTGTGCTTATAAGCACAATTTTGTGTTTGGAATGCTGCAAGGGGTAAATATATTTACGGGCGCCCTTGAGCATTTGTTCGCGGTGAGCGGCAACGGTTTCGTTAGTAATGCGCTGCTTATCGCCTGACACTTGCGTTTCGGCGGCATGCCCACGCCGTTTAACGAACTTCTTGGGCACTAGTTTGCTGAGTTTCTTTTTCATAATCCTCTAATCTTAATAACCGCTGTCTTCTGGAGCACTCGGCGTTGCATCTGGAGTAAATCCAACTTGGCGCATAATTTCGGCTAATTTCTTGGAAATCTTACCCGGGTGATGCACGTCATGGATAATCAGTTCACCAAAATAAGTTTGCACTACTATTGTACCAAACCCCAGCATCGTTTCCTGCAATCCCATAACCTCGTAATTAACCGACCGAATATGATTAAGGCCGAGATCAACAACACTTTTGTTAAACAATCCCTTCTGAGTAATCTGAATTAGCCGCTGATCAGTCACAATGAACACGCTGTAATGCCAGGCCAACCATGATGGGAAAAACAGCAAACCGCCCAAAATAAAACCCGCCGCCAGCCCGCCAAAGAAAAACCCAAATCCCAGCTGCGGTCTGACTGCCGCCGGAATAATGCCCAGCAGCGGCCCAAGCGACCCTAGAATTAACCCCTTGCGCATCACCACTGGATGTTTGCGGAAGACAAACAGCACTTCCTCA
>Ga0136558_1001005_pt1 | contig 14831 bp, 12 predicted proteins | sample AntRauTorckE6833_FD_101391 | JGI IMG/M metagenome (GOLD analysis project Ga0136558, IMG submission 101391) | Saline lake microbial communities from Rauer Islands, Antarctica - Metagenome Torckler E6 #833 | ecosystem: Environmental > Aquatic > Non-marine Saline and Alkaline > Saline | place...
CTCCGGCAGTTGGTTCCGCATCGCGTGCTCGATCATCGTCGGATCCCCCGACATGACCGCCATCCCGAACAGCTCCGCTCCCACGTAATCCGCCTCGATCAACACATGACCGGGACTGGCCTTGAGGATGCTCCGTAAGCTGTACTTGTAGGACGTTCCCAGCAAACGCTTGTAATCAGGATCCCGCTGCTTGGAGATGTTCTGCAGGTTCGGCCGGGCACTCGCCCAGCGGCCTGTCTCCTTCGTCTGGTAGATGTGCGTCCGAATCCGGCCGTCATCGCAGACCGAGGAAACCAACCCGTCGGCGTACTCGAAATTCCCCTCGTCGTTTCGCATGAATTCCTGAGAGTCATCGTCCTGCAGCGGAGGCCGCAGCACCGTCTTGAGCACCTGATCCAAGAACCGGTAGTCCCGGATCATATTTACCAGCCGGGACTTCTCCTCGGTCGGAGCCGCTTGGGCCAGCAGGGAGAGCACCTGTTTGTTGGTCGAAGGCGAGTGTTCGCCCTCTTTGTGTAGCTTCTGAATTTCCCGCCAAGGCTTGGGCGGCTTGCTGGTGTCGAAGATAGGCGTCAGCTGTAGGCTCATCGCCCCGGGCGGACGGATCCGCACCGGCTTGCCGGTCTCCGTATCGAGCCTCCCATTGAGGTGGTGCCCGAAGAGGAACTCCTTGACCTGCTGCAGCGAACGGATGTTGAACTCCGGCCAAAAGATCTCGGACCGGATCTGCTCCTCCAAGGAAGCCCGGGCCTCCACGAACCGCTCGGTCAGAAAGTCCGCTCGGTTACGGTCCGCCGGGATCCCCGTCCGGTGAATCTCCAACACCGCCGGAGCGGCGATCTGGCTCTCCCAGAAGGACTCCCGGCAGTTGTTCCCTTCGTAATCCTCCTCAAGGAGGACGTCGAACTTGTAGAACAGCCGCAGGGTGACATCCGCATCGTAGATACCGTAAGGAATCAGAATCTCGTCAGGACACTCCCCGTATCCTTCCAGGTGGGCGGAAGAGATGCCTCGTTCCTTGCAGAAATCGGTCCGCCACTTCACCAGCTGCTCGTCGTAACGCGGAGCGGTGGTATGCCGCATCGCCAACGTTTCCAGCTTGTAGGTAGCCGTCTCCTCAATCGCATGGGCCATCAGACCTGTATCAGCTCCGCCCTCGTACTTGGTACGGAACCAGGCCGGTACGATATCTCCCTGCTGAAACCCTTCCTCGCGGTAGAGCTTGAGCAGGCGACGATGCCGCTTCGATCGAGCCTGCTTGTACGGCACGATCTCCAGGTCCTGGATGGGCGACTCGAAGCCTTTTCGCAGGTCGATATCCAGATCGACCAACCACTCCAGGTCAGAGTTGAAGAAGTGCCCGACAATCCGCTTGGGCTTGAACTTCAGCGTCTTGGTTTTGTCCAGTTGGACCGTCCCGCCGTTGAAGTACTTGCGAAGCAACTCCAAGACCAACGGGTTGATCGTCTCCTTGCCGTCTTTTCCGGTATGAAGGAAGTTCGGATTGATCTGCCCGCCAGCTTCATACAACTTGACCGCGGCCGCCTTCTTGGGCTGCCAAGCGAACTGCACGGTTCGCACGTAGGAGCCCTTATTGCAAGGATGCTCCCCTTCCCATTCTGCGTCCACCGACACCACGTCGTCGACTTTCGTCTCGTCGGTCTCGGCGTCCCGTAGGCAATCGATCAGATCCATCAGGTTGTCGATCGACCGGTGGTCAACCTGTTCGGTCGCCCCTACCTCCACGCCGTTGGTGAGGGCCACGAAGCGACCGATTCCGTCTTCCAACTGACGGGCAGCCGCCTGATCCCGTAACACCTGCTTGGGATGGGTCACCGTCATCACCTTGGCTTCGTGCAGGTGATCCTCCCTGGTCTCCAAGGTGAACGCCGAGCTGTAGGTAATCGTCTCCACCCTCCCTTCCATGGCCGACACGCTGGCGTGCTGTCCCAGCAGGGCCTTACTGGCATCGGCTCCCAGGCAGAGGATGTACTTCGGCTGCACGATCTTCAGCTCCTGGTAGAGCAGATGCAGGCAGTCCTTGATCCAGGCAGCTTTGAGGGTAGTCTTCCAGTTGGGCGGCATGAACTTAACCAGGTTGGTCAGATAGTACCGCCCCAATCGCTTGGCTTTGGCCCGCTGGAACATACCCAGCAGCACCCGACCCTCCTCGCCGATCAGACACTGCTTGGCATGGACATCATCCACCCAAGGCAGCTTGTTGATGATCATCACGTCCGCTTTTCGTGGCCCTCTCGCCTGGGTCTGCTCCCAGTAATGCCCGGGAACAAAAGTCGCTTCCTTCTCGCGGTGAGCTCCGATCTCCACCGGCAGGGAAAAGCCGGGCTCACGCAAGGCGGACTGGATCAGCTTGTAGAGCTCATCACTGTACGCCAGTCGCTGCCGTTTCTTCTTCTTGCCGTCCTGATCCGTGTAGGTTTCCTCGATCAGCTGAGATTGCTCGCAGCCCAAGGCCTGCACGTGACTCAGGAACGCCGAATTGGGTGGCAGCGGCGGCAAGTCCGGAGCGGTCAGCGGGAAGATTCGATCCCCCTCCTGCATCTCGCGTAAACGCCGATGGTAAGCCGACCCTCCCTGAAGCGTCCTGCGAGAGAGCGGCGTACCCGTAGTCCCCTTCGGGCCGGTATTGATTCTACGTCGTACCATGGGTTACCTCTTCTTCCAGCTCACGCGGATACCTTGCTGTTCCGCCTGTTGAGCAATAAACGGTCGAAGAACGCCACGATCCAGCGAGCCCGGATCGTACTCCTTCATGAACTCCAGCAGGCAAAATCCGGATTTTAAGCGGGGATGCATGTCCGCCGCGATTTCCGTCAGTTTCTCCCGCAACTCCTCATTCAAATCCCCGTCGAATCCCAAGCCTCCCGCGTAGTTGCGGAAGCCTCGAGCGAACAGGGATTGTTGCTGCTGGGTCAAGGTCGCTCCCAGCGTGCAGCAAGCCTGGGGTCCCAGCTTCCAGACGTCCGTCACCCCCTCGAAGATCACCCCAAATCGGTAACGCACTGCATTGCCGAAATTGTAAAGGATTCGCCTTCGTGGGGTGCCCGGGGCCGTGTAGTACTTAGGCAATCCGGTGCTTTTCCAATCCGTGTCGTAAGCCGGCCGCACCTGCCAGCCCACCATTCGCTTGTTGTGGTAGATCGGGATAACGATACGGTCTTCGCAGATGAACCGCGTGGACTGGTAACACCAGTGCACGTTGTAAAACCGACCGATCATCTCCGGGTCAAAACCACGGCCGGCCAGGTAGGCCACCGCCTCGTGCGTCGGCGGCAGTTTGTCCAGGCGAGTCACCTTGCCGGGCCAGGTTGCCCGGATCTCGTCCAAATTAACTTCGCGGCCTTCCCGGATCGTGGGTCGCCGCAGTTGGTGCAGAAACTTCCCCGTCAGCATGTCTTCCAGCTGATCGTAGGTATGTCGGTCCTTCATCGCTAAGGGGCACCCTGCGTTGAAGCAGGTTGCCAGGTAGGTCTGGGGGATACCCAGCTCATCCTCGGTACCGTACCGGTGATTGATGTAGCAGCGAAACCGGGTGTCGTTACAAAAGGGGCAACACACCGCGTAGTATTCGCCGGGGTACTTGATCACCGGTTTCGGTTTGCCAGTCTTCAAGTCCTGGCTCAGTCGACGAGTCTGCTTCTCGCCTTCGTTGCGGATCTTGACCTGACCAAACGTTGCCTTGCAGCGACGAAAGAGGACCGCGTTCAGGGCAGATTTTTCATCGCTTGCCATGGTGTCCTCGGTTAAAACTTCTAGTTAATGCTCTGGATGTTCTGGGTCGTGGTAGCCACCTTCAGGCATCTCCTCGGCGGGCCCAGACTCTGCCGGGGTTGATGATGGAGAAGCTGCCGACCCCTGCTGAGCTGCCGCCTGGGGGTCCTGGGAGCTGGCCGCATTGATATCAGCCTTCAAGGCGATATTCCCGCGAGCATCCACTCCGTACTGGGAAGCAGTAACCACGTCGTTGAACTCCCCCTTCACCTGGATCAGCTGAGGGATGGAAACGGTCTCCTTACCCTGCCGGCGAGCCTTCGTACAGGCGATCCGGCCTACCGAATCGGAATTCAAATTCCCGATCACGAAAGCGAAGTGCAGGTTCTCCGCGAAACTCTTCGAACCCTTGGAGTCCGTATGGTGCAGGGTAGCCGTCGGATTCAACTTCGCGTTGGCCTGTCCGCTCAGCTGTTGGAGCAACCAGGTCGAACACTTGAAACGAGTCGAGATCTCCTTCTGGACCTGGTACACCTTATTCTGGTAAAGCTTGTGGTCTTCCTGGCGTGACCCTGGTTCGATGGTGTTGTCCTGGTCAACCATCAAGGCCAGGTAATCGATGATCACGTTCTTGACGTAGTACTCCGGACCACGGCTTCGCAGCTCCAAGTTGATCCGCGTCACGATCTCGTTGATGCCGCCATGGCCAGCAGAAGGGAACTCCGGGTCTGACCCTGTCATATCAAGGCAGGCCGTATAGCCGTTCATGGCAGGCATGAACTGTTCGACCCGCATCCGCTCAGGAATAAACTGCCCGTCGGCGATCTCCGCCTGGTAGATCTTTTTCTCGTACTCCTTGGGCTTATCCGGATCGTTGGACAAGTAATCCAGACCCTGCAGCCCCATCTCCTCGAGGCGATTGCGTTTGATCCGGGCTCCGAACATCACCGCCCGGTGCTGCAGCTCTACCGACAAGGGAGCCTCGTAGGAGACTATTACAGACAGCCCTTTGGGGGTCTTCTGCTTTCGTACCTTAGGGTCATCGCTATTCTTCCGCTGCTGCTCCGCTTCCAGGAATTCCCGGCGAGCATTCTTTGCCGCATTCACCCAGAGCATCACAGCAATCGTCGTCTTACAGGTCCCGTACGGAGCCATCAGCCCGTAGGTCTCTTTGTTGACCGCTCCGGACCCTAAGAAGCCATCGAGAAACTCGATCCCTGTCGCATGCTTCTTGGCTTCCTCCTTGCGATCCCAGCCTTTCGGCATCGTCTTCCGGACCTTGACGGAATACTCCGAGGTGGCCAGGTATTCCGAGGCCTCGCGGAAGTCCCCGAACAAGGCGGGCAGGGTGTCCAGATTGTTGCACGACTTGAGCGTCTCAATCGTGCTCTCGACTTGCCTCCGCTGCAGGAATAACTTCCCGGCTTTGAACGCGAAACGTTCCATCTTCGGGCTGGTGACAGAATCAGCTCCGAAGGTGTCCGGATCGTACGCGTAATCAAGAAACTCTTCCAGCTCCTCGCGAGCCGCTTCGGAGATGATCTCTTCATCCAGCTCGAAGTAGCCTGCCAGCTCTGTCTGCAGCTCCACTTCGGTAGGCAAGGCCTCATGCTCCCGGTACAACTCCAGGACGCAGCGATAGAGCAGCTGGTAACTCTCTTCGGTAAAATGCTCGACTGCTAGATTAGCTAAGAAGTGCTTGAAAACCAGTTCATTCTGGATCAGGATCGCGACCCACAACCGCAAACGAGCGGCCGTCAGGTGAGTCGCGGACAGTCGAGCTGACTGTCGGTTGGATTCCATCAGATTCCTTTCGAGTCAAAACACACGCAACCTTTCACTGCTCTAAGGCAGATTCAAGTAACTCACACGCCACTACACAAAAACCCTCGGGAAGCACGTCCCGATAAATCTTGTCGTACTCCCCTGGAAAGAGTGTATATTCCATCGCCGCCTGGAACTCAAATTGCTTCGCCACAGAGAGCAACGCCTCGCAGTGCTCGTCCGCCTCATTGTCCGCTTTCAGTTTCGCTACTGTCGATGTCGCCAAACAGTAGCGAAACAACGGAGAAAGCGGCAAGTGGCTGCCGGCGACCGCGTAATATACCGAGAGGGATAGGGGATAGCCAGACCCGAGATGCTTGAGGGTAATCTCCACTTTGGCCTGCTGTCGCTCCCTCGCATTCTGATCTGCTAACTGCTTCTCCTGCGTGTTCAGGAAGACGTTGACATACTCCCGCAATTGATGAGTCGCCACCTGCCTAATCGTGGGAATCGGTAGGGAGCTTCCCCGTAACAAGCGGAACAAAACCCGTAGGTAGTGCTCGGGACTAGGGTACCGCTTGAAACTGGCCAGCCGCTCGTAAGCGGCGGCCCATTCGTTAGGAGTCTTCTTCTCCTCAGGACTGTTGTACTTCGACTTGCCGTCCAGCGAAGGCGAGGGAGTGTAGGGCCGGTGTTCCGGTCCGTAACGAAACCGCTCAAGATACCGTCGCTCGTGGACGTACACTTTCTTGAATCGGGCCAGCATCGGAGGCATTTCATCCCCCGCTGCTCGCCCGGACGCCCGTGACCCTTTTGCCGGAGCCGGCGGGCGACTGAAACGTCGTCGCTTCTTTGCCATGGGCTCACCGTAGGTGATCATTCAAAGTGGTCGAACCCGGGAACACCTGCTCCCAGCGATTTTGCTTATAGATCTTCATTCGACTGACGGCCTTCATATTGCAGCCATGGTCGAACTGATCGAGATAATCATGGACCAGGCTGCCAGCCTTGCCATCCTGGATCCGGCTGGCTCGACCTGGGACCTGCACGCTAGCGATCGCACTGCTGGAGCCCTCGGCTCGCAGCAGCACCGAGAGGTGGTTGAAACTCACCCCTACGTTCCAGACCGTCGTGCAGATGGCCTTCTTCAGTTTGCCTTTCTCGAACGCGGTCGTCAGCTTTTCCCGTCGTTCGATGTCCATCAGGGGCTCGCTCGCCTTGCAATACCCGTTGTGGGCATAGCGATTACGTTCCCGCTCGGTGAGTCCGCCTTCGCGATAAACCAAGGTGTACTCCGGAAGGAGTCGCTTCAGGTTCATCGCGTGTTCCAGCGTCTCCACGGTGATCAAGGTCTGAACGTCCGGTCCATACCGCCGGGCATCTTGAGCGATGCACTGGTTGCGGTACTCGTTCCGCCAAATCCCGTGCCGCTTCTTTTCAATGTCCGCGTAGTCTCCGCAGGGATTGAAATCCATTACCACCGGAGTCCAATGCACTGTGATAGGCACCACCAGACCGGAGCTCTGAGCTTCTTCGTAACTCATGCGGAAGACCACCGGACCGAACAACCCGTGGGTACGCAGGTCCTTGCCGTCCCACCGCATGTCGTGGCTCGCCGAGAGTCCCATGTTGCGGGAATCTTGCCAGCGGGCCAGCTCCTCGGCCGCCTTATCGCTGGCCAGCTCGTGACACTCGTCACCGACCAGGAAATCCCCGTCGCCTTTGGCATGGTGGATCGAACCGACGGTGTAGCACATCACCCGACAACCAGTGACCCGCTTGCCACCACCCACGATCCCCACGTCGCCCACCATCTGAACCAGCTCAGGATAGATCCGATCCCGCAGCACGGCCGCCCGGCGGGTCACGATATCGAAGCGTGCCCGCGGCAGCAAAGCCGCCATGATGCCGATCATGTAGGACTTGCCAAAACCAGGCGGGCAGTCGAAACGCCCACAGCGATTGGTCAGGAACTGCTTCAAGAACTCCGGCTGACCGGTTCGCAGTTGGTACGAGGCGATATTCTTCCAGCGGGGCTGCAGTCGCCGAGCCGGCATGGGTTTCAAGTCTTTGAACCCCACCCGATAACCGTGCTTCCGCAACGTATCGCGAATCAGCTTCCAGAACCCAAACGGAGCTACCAACCTCTGCTTGAAGTCCAACTCGAACAGATTGTGCTCGGTGAACTTGAGTGGCCCTAGTCCCTTTGCCTTCCGCTGTTGGGCTTCCACCCCGAACGCTTTCTGCTGTTCGGTAAAGGAAAGCACGGGCTTCAAGATCTCAAAAATTGTGTCCGTCGTAGGGGAAACGCAGAGAATGTTGCCTTGCTTGTGGAGGGTGATGATTTTTTTCGTCGCCATCTCTACTCCTCGTTGATTTTCATAAATTCCAAGCCTAGAATGCTTGCGGGTCGTGCGAAACACACCGCATCCCGCTACACCGAAACGCCGGCCAAGCTTCGCCACTTGGTCGGCGTTTTGTCTTTCTCAGGGTTCCCCCTGGTCCTCGACGGCTCGCCGACGCGGTCGCAAACTGACCACCTCGTAGTGTCCGTAGGTCCCAGGCTGCCACGGCGACAAGCCGCGGTACTTCCCTGCGATCTGCATCAGTGCCCAGAAATCGTCATCGTCGATCTCCGGAGGCACCACGCAGTTGATGCCGATCGTTTGTCCCTTCACCAGTGACTCGTGAGTCGACCAGCGACTGCGTCCTTTTTTGGTCTTCCGATAATAGCAGCGATCCAGGCATTTCTCCCGGAGCTCTGCGTCCACCTCGATATCCCAGTAGATCTTCTTGATCGCCTCCTGGTGTCGCCCCAACATGTTCGCAGCGAACTTCATGTTGGCTTGATGCCAGGAGGAGAGAAAGAGAATCTTGCCATTGCTGCCGGGACTGCGTTGAAACTTGAATCGCCCGTTCGACGGGTCCTTCTCATTTCCGAGACTGGGGTTGCTGAACCGTATCCGTACTGTCAGCTCTCGCATGGTCAATCCTTGAACTTGTTGAGGTAAGAACATTCATTGCCGACCTGCTGGAAAAACTTGGCGGGATTGAAGTACCCTGTGCAGCCCAGCTCCTCCAGCCAGTTCCGGACGATAAAGCCCAGCACCAGTTGACAGGCCTTCCGTATCCGTTGCACCTCATCAGCGATCCCTCGTACCTCTGCATGAATGCAGCTATCCGGACGCAACGAACTGACCAGTCCTAACAGCAACCTAGTCCTCCCTGCTCGGGCAGCCTCCGCCTCGGAGGACTCCTGGACAGTTCGCCAAGCCGCCTCGAACTGAGCCGGTTTGAGTCCGAAGTAGCTCTCCAGTCGCGACAATCGGTACGGACGGGTAACCCCCAGGAACCAACGAGGATCCACGATCTCCGCAATCATGCGAATTGCAAACCGCAGGACCTCCACTCCCAGGAACTCGAAGTATTTGGCCGTACAGTGGTTCCCGAAATTGTCCGGCAACCGCTGTGGGCCATCCGCCTCCCGCCAGAGTCGCAGCAGGGTGTAATTGTAGAACATCTCCCGGTTCAACGGATGCCAGCAGTTGATCAGGCTACCGTGCACGTTCAGCACCGATACGCAGGACAACACGTCCGCCACGGACTCCTGCCGCTGGTGGCAAACCGCCGGCGAACCGACCAGCACCGTCACCTGATCCCCGCTCGCTGCATACAGGCGGGTGATCAGCTCGTAGTTGGACGGGCAACCCAGCACGCGATAGACCCCGGATCGCAGCTGCGGCCAGTCGAGCCCGCAGAAGATCTTTGGGTTACCCCTGGACTCCACGCACCAAACCTCGCCCGCCTGCGTCGTATGCAGGCAAATCAACTCGTTAGCAACGGCCACTGTTGGTATCCTTTCACAGCTCAATCAGCTGGTCGAAAACCTCCCCAAGTTCCTGGGCGTGGGTAATCACCATCAGCTGCCGATCTTCGGCAACTTTCTGAGCCAGTATCTGAAGTGCGTCGTGGAAATAATTCATGTTGTCAGCATCGAGCCCCGCCGTAGGCTCGTCGAGGAACAGCATACCAACATCGTGCCCAAAAACACTATCCAGAGCCGCTCGGAAAGCGACCGCCAGGATTACTTTTTGACCGCCGCTAAGCTGTTTCCCTTTAACCGCAGGCTGGCCGGGAAAGAAGACCCGAAATGTCAAGTCCTCATCCGCTTCCACGTAGAAGGGATTACCAAATAACTCCAGGTTTTGATTGATGTCACCGACCAGCATCTCCATGTTGGCTTGAGAGACCTGCTTAGGGAGTCGGTTCCAGTGGAACAGCCCCCCAACCGTTCCGATCGGTTCCATCAAATTCTGGATTTTAGTTTGCCGGGCGAGCTTGGCTTTCAGATGCAACAGCGTCCGCTTAGACTCCTCCCAAGACCGCTTCGCTTCGCCGAAACACTCCCGGGCAACCTTGCGATCGTTGACCGCCTGCTGGTGCTGACGGAGCTGCTGTCGGGCCTCCAAGAACTCCTGTTTGCTCGGCCGTTGCCGCCGATGCTCCCGGTACTTCGCCTTCCGCTGCTCCTCCGTCTTCAAGCGATCCTGCAAGTTGGTCAGATTCGCCCGGTTAACCTGCTGGGTCGACTCGTCCGAGCTGATCTTTTCGGCCAACTGCTGATACTGCTGAATCTGCTGGTAAGCCTCCCGGTATTCCTCCGAATCCGGGCTGCAGGGCAGCTGGGCTTCCATCTCCTGGATGCTCCGGTTCAGCTGCTTCAGTTGCGTCTGACTCTGCTCCTGCTGAGCATTAGCCTCGCTTTGCTTCTGGTCGTAATCCTGGGAAGCCTGCAAGATGGTTTCCAGCTCCTTGTACCGCTCGCTGCGGGCCTGGTAAGCCTCGACCAACTTGGTCATCTTCTCCTCGTCCATCGGCTCCTGGCAGTAAGGGCAAACCCCACTCTCGGCATTCTCCTGGTAGAGCTCCACCAACTCCGCTTCAGCCTCTTGCTGGTGAGTAATCGCTCCCATCTCTTTGACGGCCGCCTGTCGGCATTCCCCGCGTTCCAGGTAACCCTCCGGAGGCTCCAACTGAGCCATTTTCAAGGCCTTGGCACGAGCAACTTTGGCTGCTTTTCGCTTTTGCTGCTCTTTTTCGAGCTTTTCCGTCCGGCTCTGGTAATGAGAATCCGTCTCCCGCACCAACTGCTGGAGATCCTGCAATCGCTCCGCGTCGAGATCGAGAGCCTCCAGCTCGTCCCGCCGCTCCTGTAAATCTGAATCCAGCTGCTCAATCTGCTTTTTCAGGCTAGCGAGCTGGGTGCCCAGCTTCGTCAACTGGGGGTTCAGTTCCTCCAGGTTCTGCTTGGCCGTCCGGGCCTGCGTGTTTCGCTTCAACACCTGCCGATATGCTTGCCACTGACTTTTCGGGGCCAGCTTCGCTTTGGCGTCCTCCCCCTGCTTCCTGTACCGCCGCATGGACTGGTGTGACATCTCGATCGACTCGGACAGCTCTAGGCTGTTGTCCACCACCTCCTGCTGAGCATTCTTGGAGACATACTCCGTGCACAGCTTGTGGATCTCCGTTGCCTCGGTAGTACCACAGAGAAACTGGAACGTCTTGGCTCGCTCACTGGGCGTCTGGCTGAGGAACTGGAACATCTCCCACTGCTCTACGAACACATAGCGATCGATGATCTGCTTGGAGACGCCCAACTTCGAGGAGACCGCCTCTGCGATATCGTTGGCTTTGGTTAGAGGTTCCTCGCCATCCAGGATCAATTCATTCTTGTTCGGTCGCAGATGCCGGGTCAGCTGGAACCGCTGCTCGTGGTGGCGGCCGGTCAGTCGAATGTAACTCGCCTGCTTCGGTTTGGAGGTATTGGTGATGATGTCCGACCGCACCCCCTGAAACCGGCTGAAGTCGTTCGTTAGGGCGGCATAAATGGAGTTGACCAGCGTCGACTTCCCTGCCCCATTTGGCCCTACCAGGCCGATCAAACCGGAACCCAGTTGCACGTCCAACTTGACGTGAGGTCCCACATTCCGCAAACACAGCTTGTCAATGATCATAAAAACCTCACGGTGACTTCCCACTCCGCTACGATCGGTTTCTTGAACTTCACCGCCAGCGGCTTCGGTCCAAATCGCGACTCGTAACGGTTCACGTCAATTGGGGTATCGATGGGTACTACGCGATGGTTCCGCATGTTCCGGATATATCCGGCGGGCTTCACGTTCAAAACGTATTGCCGGCGAGCTGCCGGATCTTGTTTCTGGTTCCAGTCATTGATGGCATCCAAGCAATCCTGAACCGACCAGTGCGAAGGATGCCCTCGCCAGTTGGTCCAGGTGAACCGCATGCCATGCTCCCGCAGCACACCCTCCCCGGTCTCGGTATCCTGCTCAAAACTAGGCAACCGGAACCAGGCGGCCTGCTGGGAGCAAGAAAGGGAAGCCTGGACCAGCTTTCGCGACCAATCCTTATTGGGCACGTGCTCCAAAAAGTGCCAAGCGAGATAGACCTCCGCCGGAGGCAGTTGAGCGATCGCCTCGTCGGTTGCCAGGTTAGCGAGACGGAACTGACAACCGCGGGCTTCCACATCCTTGCGGTAACCTTCCCCTTCCGGCCGTTCGTAACCCACACAGCGAGCAGGTTGCAGCCGAGCGACGGCGTCCTTTCCGATCAGGGTCTGTCCGACTTTCGTCAGGAACGCCTCAATCGCGTTTCCCTTCTTGGTTCCCAAATCAACAACGTCAAATTCCGTTTTCACGATAACTGTTCCTCGACCCAGCGACGCAGTGCCTGTTCTTTATCGGGAGCCTCGAGCAGCTTCCTCGCCAGGCCATGAACGAGGGGCTTTTCCTGAGCATCGACCTCCGCGTCCAGGCAGTTTATCAAGTTCGACCGATCCTCAACATCGAGGTGCTCGGTCAGCTGAGGCTCCAGCTCTTCCGGGGTGTAGTACCGCACCGGCTTGAGAAACAGGTGGACCGTCTCCCCCAGCTCCTTCTTGATCTGCATGATCGTGGCGTGGTCTTCCCGGTCGTACGTCAATCGCAGCAACGGTTTGCGGATAGGATCAACGAATTCCTTGGACAGCGACTGAAAGTACTCCTTGGCCGCGTCCAGCTGTTCCTGGATCCGAACGTAGGCCGTCTCCGGAGACTGCCCGGAGGAGATCTTGATATCCACCCTCCGCCGGGTCGTCAGCGGCAGGCTTTCGATGCGAGGCTCGCGGCCATCCTGCAGCTCCACCTCGAACACGCTCTTGTTTTCGATCTCCGAGATCTCCCGCAAGTGGGTGCTCCCTGGACTCAGCACTGTCAGCTCACCGAACCGCCGGATGATGGCCTCGTGGTAGTCTCCCGTGATCAGCAACCGAATGTTGCTGGGAATATCCGCAAAGGAACCCTGGGGTTTCCCGACCGAGCCCATGAAATCGCTCCAGACCTGGTGCATGACCAAGATCTCCGCCTGCTTGGGCAACTCACCCTGCAGGAACTCCTGCAACGACTCAGTGTGCAGGAAGTCGCAACCCAGCACGGCCCATTCATCGGTCAGCTGCATCACCTCCTGGTTCAACCAGCGAGCCGAGTAGGACAGCGACAACCAGGGAACCGCCTGGTACTCGTGCTGACCTTGCACGTAAAACACATCGATCCCGTGCTCGTGCAGCTTCCGCAGTCCCGAGACCAACTCCTTCACTGGCCGCGAGAGGTTGGTTTGTCGATCCAGCAGATCTCCCGCTAAGATGACCAACTGCACTTCGCGAGTAATCGCCAGATTACAAATCTGGCTCCACGTGTGGTAGCTATCGCCCTCGATGGGTCGATGCTTCCAGATGCGATCGCTCAGATGCAAATCGCTGGCTACCAAGACTTTCATCGTAAACCTTTCACGGAGGAAACAAGATGTCCAAAACGAAACCTGTCGCCATGCCCATCTGCGAGCTCTGCGACCGAATGACCATTGCCCGCCTGAAGTACCACCGCCTGGCGGACGATGAAATCGACAAGCAGAGCCTGCAAAAACAGATCGAGTACTACGACGCAGGCATCGATCAGGGTAACGCCCAGCTCGGGTTTCTGATCGTGGACTTGGAGCACATCAACGGCAAGATCTGGGATGCGGAGCATGCGATCCGCCGAGGTATTGATGAGCAGCTGGGACTCGAAGAAATCGGGCGACGGGCTTTGCGGATTCGGGATTTGAATCGCGAACGGATCGCCCTCAAGAACAAGATCACGGAACTGGCGGACCAGCCGGAGTTCTCCGACTGCAAAATGAACCACGCCAGCAGCTAGCTCGACGAGGCCTGCATCGCCTTACCGGAAAAACACAGTCCGGCCTTGCGGAGGGCGACATAGCGGTTTCGCAGCCAGTTCAAGCAGAGCAGATCCAAATTTCGCACCCGGCACCGCTGGGCGATAATGTTCCGCGGTTCGATAAGCTCATCAATCCGCGGGGCGTCACTGTGATCCGGAGCCCAGTACTGGGTTGCCCGGATGATGTGCTTGTCCGAGATACTTACCGACCAGCGACGGGTGCCGTTGACGGCCCCGCTGGTTGGTTTAGCTTTCGTGAGGTGACTCATGGGTTACTTGCAATTGAAAAAGAAGACTTGGAAAAGCCGGGAATCATGGATGTCGTCTCCGAAGTAGTGAGAAGCACTATGGATGTACTTGCCATAGAACAGCACCAATCGGTTGAACACGTTCCCGACGCGATCGACCAACTCCCACTGGGAGCCGTCTTTGAGGTGTTCTCCACGAGGGCCGAAGGTGTGCGGTTGGGAGTTCCCCCGGGCCACCCGCTCTCCAGAGTTCCGGCTTCGCCAGAATGATGTTCCGCTGTTCAGCGGAGCACCTGGAGTGAGGAAGATGATCCCCGCGTACTGCTGAGCGTCCGCATGGTAAACGATGTCCTGGTGGCGATCGCACCACTGATAACAGCCGTTGACACCCCCCTCCCAGGTCACAATCTGCCGCTGCAGAATGGACTGAAAAGCCTCCCGGTACTCCGGGTAGGCGTAAGCCTGCTTGGAGCGAACCCCGTAACTCCCCTCCTTTTCGTACTCCAACCCGAGAGCGAACTCCCGATGCTCCAGGGGGTTATTCAAGAACTTCTCCACAACCACAATGCCAGGCTTGCGATTACAGACTGAAATCTCCGGTACCATCTTGCGATCTCCTTCGCTAAGTCTTGATCAAAGGGTCTACGCTAACACCCGCGGACTCCAACGCCGTCGCGATGCTGGACTGGACTTCCGCCCGCCTCGATACCGCAACGTCCATTGACATGGTCTACTCCTCCGCCGGAGTATCCTCCGACGATTTGGACGAGATAAGAAACAAGACGTCCATCAGGCGAGCTCGATCTACTTTAGAACC
>Ga0136558_1001007_pt1 | contig 14818 bp, 14 predicted proteins | sample AntRauTorckE6833_FD_101391 | JGI IMG/M metagenome (GOLD analysis project Ga0136558, IMG submission 101391) | Saline lake microbial communities from Rauer Islands, Antarctica - Metagenome Torckler E6 #833 | ecosystem: Environmental > Aquatic > Non-marine Saline and Alkaline > Saline | place...
GGGTGATTCTCACCACGATCGACATCCTGTCTCTCGACCACCCTCTTGCGTGGCGGCTCGGGAAACTAGTGACCACCACCCCATCACGTCAACCCATTTCATCACTTTTTTTAAGGTTTTTTTCAACCCTCTGACGAAAGCCTTGGAACGGCATAGGGAATTTTACTAAAAGCTCTCTATAAACCCCTAGAATTATAGGTTTTTTCAGATCCAGCCACATAACTTTTATGAAGTAATATGCAGGTTTTTGGCCTTGGAAACCCAGACCAAATGACTTCTGCTGACACCAATGCCAAAATTAATTCGAGTTCAACCCATTGCTCTTTTGCCAACAAAGGCTGGCTGCGCGGTATTCTTGGGAGATGGGAACAAGGCGATCATGTTTTACATCGACCCCACGATCGGAGCTTCCATCAATGCCTCCCTGGGCGGTCAGAAGCCCCCGCGGCCGCTCACCCACGATCTCTACATGCACACACTCGAGGCCTTTGGGGCCAAGGTGTCACGTGCTGTAATCATGAGTAAAACCAAGGATGTGTTTTACGCACGGCTGATTCTCGAAGCTGAAAATGAAGTGATGGAACGTAAGATTGTGGAGCTCGATTCCCGCCCATCAGACAGCATCGCTGTGGCCGTTCGCTCCGGCGCTCCCATATACATGGTGAAAGAGTTGTGGGATTCCCAAGAAGACATGACTGGCATTTTATCTGAAATGAATGACGACCAAGATCCAGACCTTGGTGAGTTTCTATAATGAATCTGTTTTTGCAGGGAATCCAACTTGCGAGAAGTCGCTTCAATGCTAATTTCCCAAAGAATTCACAATATCATGCCGACCAGTCCAACATCTGCGCTTCCCGATTATCTGCACGAAGACATTCTTCTGCATCCCGAAAATCGTCAATTCCCCAAGTTCGATCTGAGTCGTTTGCTCAATACGGTATTCACTCCAACTGATGGCTGCAGTGTTTGTGTACTAATTGATTTTGATGAACCCGCAGAGCTGATCAAGGACTTTGCCTTCCTCAAACAAGATGGGTTTCCCGTTCAAAAAAACGCCCATCAATACTTCTACAACGAGCTCAAAAACGGGGTGATGCAACAACTTGGGATGAACGGCGGCGAAATGTTTGCTTATCGATGCACATCTGGCTCCAACCTTGACCTAGCAGATGATGTTTGGGATACAGATGGCAATCATCGCTCCCTCGACAAGGACATCTACACGAAATATGACCTCGTTTTGTGCATTTCCACCTTCTCGGCCACAGCGCCACTCACAGCAAAATGCAAAGAATTCAATTTCCGGGGAGCAACACTGCACGGCCTCAACGATGTGATTCTTAATTCAGGTCTAGCCGTCGATTACAATGAGGTATCTGCCGATGCAGAACGTATACGGGTGGCCCTAACAAATGCTAATTCCATTGAAATCGATTTCACTCTTGAAGACGGTAGAGTTCTAACTGCATGGCTCGGGCTTAATACGCAGGACGCGCAAAAGTCACACGGTCTTTGTCACGGCACAAAACCAGACATTGCTAACCTGCCAGCTGGCGAAGTTTATTTTGTACCATCCGATGCACGTGGGCAGTTCCCCATGAAATACGAAGATGGCACCTTGGGGATACTCGACGTGGACGACCGATGCATCAAAAAGTCCACTCTCATTCAAGGTGACCAAGCCACGATTGATGCGCACAACCAGCGGCTAGCCGATGACCCCATGACTGGAACTTTGGGTGAACTTGGGTTTGGCACACAAGTGCTACCCGTTTCAGGCGCAGATATTCAGGACGAAAAAGTCTTGGGTACCTGCCACCTCGCAACTGGTCGCGACGACCATCTCGGTGGTGATATTTTACCCGAAATGTTCAAAAAACATGAGAACTCGACCCACGATGACATTTTGTTCGCTCCTCACAAAACGCCGAATTTCAACATCAGCCAAGTTCGCATGAAAAGAGGCGATCAGGAAGAAATTCTAATTGAGAACTTCCGCCCATCCCGCTATCTCATGGATGCTCTCGCCTCTCAGCGCTAATTTCGAGCTCTTCAATTTGAAAGACTCGGACGGTCTGTTGGGTATCCCAGCAGACCTCTTTTATGAAAACCACACGTCGCCAAACTCTAAAAGCCCTGGCCGCATTGGCCACCATCCAAATTGTTCCAAGTCGAGTTTTGGGAATCAATGGGCAGACTCCGCCTTCTGAAATTCTCACCAAGGGTATTATTGGCTGTGGTGTCATCAGCGCACAGCACCTCAACATGCCGGGCAAACTGCTCGCGCTCTGCGACGTTGACAGCAAGCACCTTGCTCAGCGGATGACTGATGCTGACGCATCAAAGAATGGCATCACGGGCCATAGCGACTTCCGTGAGCTGATTGCACGGGATGACATCGACATCGTCCACATTGCGACTCCTCCCCATTGGCACGCCTACATGGCGATTGCTGCCGCTAAAGCCGGCAAGGACATTTGGTGCGAAAAACCGATGAGCCGAACGATTGGCGAAGGCATGGCGATGGTGAAAGCGGTCGAAGAGCACGAACGCATCTTTCGCATCAACACCTGGTTCCGCTTCAAGAGTGGCTTTTACGGCATGGGCGCACCGGTCTCTATGATCAAGAAGGCTGTGATGAACGATCTGCTCGGCTGGCCTCTCAAAGTCACCGTTTCCAAACACACCGGCTTCGATTGGAAGCTCGATGCCTGGAAAGGCATCCCCGGTCTTCCTACCGAGCCTGTGCCACCCGAACTCGACTACGACACGTGGCTCGGGCCTGCTCCCAAGAAGCCTTACAACCACAAGCGCGTCCATCAACGCTTCCGCGGCTACTGGGACTATGATGGCGGCGGCCTCGGCGACATGGGCCAGCATTACCTCGACCCAGTCCAGTACATCCTCGGCAAGGACGGCGAGGCTCCCATCTCGGTCGAGATCGATGCTGATCCACAGCATCCTGAAGCCGTGGGCACGTGGCGTCGCATCGAATACACCTACGCTGATGGCTGCAAGGTGGTGCTTGATGGTAACAACAGCCTGAAAGACGCATCCTTCATTGAAGGCTCGAAGGGCAAGATGATGCGCCGCCTACAAAGTGACATCCCCGACCTACTCAAGAAGGTCAAGGAGCTGCCCGACCCACCCGAGCAGAACGTTGACTTCCACCAATGCGTGCGAGAACGCAAAAAGTTCGCCCTCAACGAACAGAACGGCTTCTGGTCAGCCACCATGGTCAATATGGGCATCACGGCTCATCGCTTGAACAAGAACCTCAAGTTTGATTCAAAAACGCTCAAGTTTGACGATGACGACGCCAACGCATTGGTCCATCAGCCTATGCGCGCTCCATGGAAAGTTGAATCCTAACAGCCCCACATTAATTATGTCATCACCCATTCGTCTCCTCTGTGTTGGCGCTGGCCACATGGGCCGCTCGCACGCACTCGCTTACCATAAACTCGACGGTTTTGAAATTTGCGGCATCGTGACGCGATCACCCGAAAGCCGTGGCGCACTTAACAAAGAACTCGGCGGTGGTTATGCGGAATTTGGTGATTATGATGAAGCTCTAAAAACCACCAAACCTGACGCAGTTTCCATTTCAACTTACCCTGACACCCACGCGCCTTACGCAGAAGCAGCCTTCGATGCTGGCTGCCATGTTTTCATCGAAAAACCCCTCGCCGAGTCCGTAGAAGCAGCCGAGAAGATTGTAAAAAAAGCCAAAGAGACCGGACTCAAATTGGTTATCGGCTACATTCTTCGTCATCATCCAAGCTGGATCAAATTCATCGAAATGTCTCACTCACTCGGCAAGCCCTTGGTGATGCGCATGAACCTCAACCAGCAGTCATTCGGCGACAACTGGAACACTCATAAAAATTTGATGTCGTCAATCTCCCCTATCGTTGACTGCGGAGTTCACTACGTCGATGTGATGTGCCAGATGACACGATCAAAACCCATTCGAGTTTCCGGCATCGGTGCACGACTCAGCGATGAACTTCCTGAAGGGAAAATCAACTACGGTGCACTGCAAGTGACTTTCGAAGATGGTTCAGTCGGTTGGTATGAAGCCGGATGGGGACCCATGATGAGTGAAGTCGCGTTCTTTGTGAAAGACGTAGTGGGCCCAAAAGGATGTATCTCTATCGTTGCCGACAAAGCTGGCGGTGAAGGGCAAAGCGCAAACGTTGATGCTCACACCCAAACTCAAGCTCTCAAGCTGCATCACTCCGAACTTGGAGCAGACGGCAAGTTCACCAAAGCGGACGACATGGTGCGCCTCGACGATGAACCCGATCACGACGAACTCTGCCATCGCGAACAACAATTCTTTCTCGACGCCATTCAAAACGACACCGACCTCACCGATCACATGGACGACGCTATATCATCCATGCGCATCGTTGCCGCAGCAGACGAAAGCTTCCGCACGGGCAAAACCATCGACCTCTAAAATCATCATGAACATCACCTCCATTCTCTGTACTGTATCGGCACTCACGCTTTGCATTTCTGCAACCGCCAAAGATCTCGACTTCCGCCCACTATTCAACGGTAAGGATCTCACTGGCTGGAAGGGTGAAGGCTACAAGGTTGAAGACGGCGCCATCGTCTGTACTCCCAAAGGTGAAAACTTAGTCACCAAAGAGACATTCTCCAACTATGTCCTCAAATTGGAATTCAAGCTACCGCCTGCAGGCAACAATGGCCTAGGCATCCATTACCCGGGTAAGGGCAACGGCGCATACACCGGCATGGAATTGCAAATCCTAGATAATACCTCCGACAAATACAAAGACCTCAAAGACTACCAGTTTCACGGCAGTTTATACACACTCCAAGCCGCGAAACGCACAGGCCTCAAACCCGTTGGTGAATGGAATGAACAAACCGTACACGTGAATGGCCCGAACGTCAGCGTGGTGCTCAATGGTAAAACCATTCTCGAAGCGGACCTCAACCAACTCTCCAAATCACACCCCAAACATGAAGGAGCTAAGCGCCGCTCAGGACACCTCGCTTTTCTCGGGCATGGCGACGCCGTGGCGTATCGAAACATCAAGATCGCTGAACTTCCACCAAAGGCAGTTGATAAAGAAGAAGGTTTCCAAACACTCATTATCAACAACAGCCTCAAAGGTTGGAAGCACAGTGAGAACCCCACCAATTGGATCGTCCATAACGGCATCATCAAACACAACAGTAACAAAGGTCCCACTCACCACTTATGGACCGAGAAAGAATACAAAGACTTCACCCTGAGCTTCAATTGGCGATGGGCAGGGCGTGGCCAACAAAAAGATCAACCCGTGGTTCAGCCTGACGGTAGCACTAAGGGAAAGCACACCATCGAGGAACTCGACAGCGGCATATTTTTGCGCGGCAATGTTAAAAGTCAAGTCAACCTATGGAATTGGAATGTTGGTTCCGGCGAAGTCTATGGCTACCGCACTGATAAAAAAATGCCGGCCTCAGTTAAAGCAGCCGTGACGCCAAAAATGAAGGCCGACAAACCACTCGGCGAATGGAACCACATGGAAATCACCATGAAAGGGGAAGTTCTAAACGTGGTATTGAATGGCAAAAAAGTGATCATCGACGCCACCTTGCCCGGCATATCAGAGAGCGGTTCAATCGGCCTCCAGCATCACGGTCAAGCCATCGACTTTGCGAATATCATGATTCGCGAGCATTAGTGAGATCTCACGCACACCGATGAATTACCGCGAATCCATTGACTGGTTATTCTCCACCCAGACGTTTGGAATCAAACTCGGATTGGACGGTGCGCGGCAACTGCTCAAAGAATACTTAGCATTTCCACCACACACGACTCGCGTTGTGCATGTGGCAGGCACAAATGGCAAAGGCAGCACCTGCGCAATGGTCGATAGCATCGCGCGTGCTTCTGGCAACCGAAGCGGCTTATTCACATCTCCTCACCTGATCGACTACCGCGAACGCATCCAAGTCAACGGCCAACAAATCTCCGAGGAAGCATGTGCCGCGATGCTCACTGAGCTGAAACACATCTGCGAAAAGTTCGGCCAACACCCGACGTTTTTTGAAATCAGCCTAGCCCTCGCCATGAGGTGGTTCAAAGAGCAAGAATGTCAAATCGTGGTTCTCGAAACGGGGATGGGTGGCCGCCTTGATGCTACTACTGCAGTGCCAGCAGACGTTTGTGTGATCACGTCCATCGGCATGGATCACACCCAATGGCTCGGCGACACCTTAGAAAAAATTGCCGTAGAGAAAGCTGGTATTTTTGTTGAAGGAAAACCCGCCATCTCAGCACCACAAGAACCGAGCGTTGAAAGCGTGCTCGCAAAAGAAGCCAGCGAAACGCGAACGCCGCTCACCATCATCAGAGAACCGCTCGTCGGATATTCCTCTGGCCTCGCAGGGAAACACCAACAGTGGAATGCCGCACTTGCAGTAGCAGCTGTCCATGAAACCGGCTGCACACTTAATGCCGACATCATTCGCCATGGACTCGGCCGTCTGTCATGGCCGGGACGATTCGAAACCATCCGCCCAAATATCATTCTCGATGGAGCTCACAACCCACATGCCGCTCAAGCATTGATCGACACATGGAAAGAAACTCACCCCGGACAAAAATCCACGCTCATTTTTAGCGCGGTCGATGACAAAGACATCAGCAAGGTTTTAGAATTACTGGCTTCAGTCAGCGAACGCATCTTGCTTTGCCCGATCAACTCTCCGCGTGCGATCTCAGCAGATGATCTCGCTGCAGCACTTCCACTAAACGCTCCACCACATGAGGTGCACGGAAATCTAATATCTGCCATTGATGCTGCAGCATCCCACACCGATCCTATTCTCATCGCCGGCTCACTTTATTTAATCGGCGAAGCACGAGCGCATTTCACCAACGGCTCTTTTCAACCGTGCACCCAATAATTTTGGACCCACCTTCATGAAGTCTATTTCAATCCTCACCCTGCTATTGGCAATCGTTGTCGCAACCACCAGCTGCCAAACCGGCCCATTGGTTTTTCAAAGTGACCACATCTCCACGGACCCCATCCGCGTTCAACGAATCCAAGTCCACAATCACGGGAAACACACAGGCATCTCATTACCGGCGAGCAAACTCAACGAGTCCATCCCCGCCTTGAGCAAACGTTTTGGTGATGTTCGTTATTATGAAATTGGTTGGGGTGATGCCGGGTTCTACCAAGCCAAAAAAATCACTTCTCGACTGAGCTTCAGAGCCATCTTTTGGCCCACTGAGACTGTTATGCATGTAGTCGGCTTCAACGAAGAGCCGGCATCGCTCTTTCCTTACAGTCAAACCCACGAGCTGCTGGTCACCGACCAATCATTGGAGGGAATGATCCAATTCATTGCGTCGAGTTTCGAGCGGGACTCAGAGGGAGAGGTTATTTCCAAACGCCATGGAATCTATGGCGAAAGTCAATTCTACGAAGCTGAAGGAAGCTATTTTCTTTTCAACACCTGCAATAAATGGACCGCTAAGGCCCTAAGAAGCGGCGGGCTAGATATTGGAGTCCCATTCAAAATCACCTCGGGAGCCGTAATGAGAGATTTAAAGAAACAAGCTCAACCGCACGGTCTAGTTATCGATCCATCACCACAGCCGCCGGCTCAAAGATGATCTCTATTTGATTTTAGTGAAAATCGCGGCATGCTCCATCATCCCCTCCTGCCGTGCCTAATAATTTTGTACAAGAATTCTTCTCCCACCGCTTTCGCAGCCTGCTGAGTAACAGCAAAGATGGAAAGCCACCATGGTTGCATGACATTGCTTCTGGGAAAGGACGCGGACTTTATCTTCCCAGTGACGCCCCGTGGGTTGTCCATGCCGACTTAGGCACGCTTGTTGGCGGCATCCGCGCATTGCTGATGCAAGCGCTCCATCCTGGGTCACTCGCCGGAGTCCGAACTCACTCACGGTATAAGAAAGAACCCCTCGGACGCCTTGCTGGCACCATTCGCTGGCTCACCATCACCACCTTCGCCTCTCATGAGGCGCTTGGTCGAGAAGCTTCCCGCGTCACCGGCATGCACGACAAAGTCAAAGGCGATTACCAAAATTCAAAAGGCGATAAATGTCCGTATCACGCAGCTGATACCGACCTATTGCTTTGGGTTCACATCGCTTTCATGGATTCGTTCTTGCGGGCGCATCAGCACTACTCGTCTCAACCGATACCAGGCGGGGCAGATGCCTACATCCGACTTTGGTCAAAATCAGTCGAACCCTTAGGTTTAAAAGAAGCCCCGATGAGTGAAGCTGAGATGACTGAATGCCTGAAACGTTTTCGCCCAGAACTCGTTGTCAATGAGCACACCCGCGAAGTTCTCCACTGGATCAAACACCCACCACTTCCAAAAACCTCAATGCCCGTTTACCGGCTGTTGTTTCAAGCCGCCGTTGCCAGCATGCCAACTGAATACCGCAAAATGCTAGGGTTTCGGACATTGCCAAGATGGCTCCTTCGCCCCATTACCCGCGGATTTCTTAAAGCGTTACGAATCGCAATCGGGCCCGACAGTCCGCTTGAAGACGCCGCGATCGAGCGCTTGCAGCGTGATGGACATCTCCAGCCAGAATCAGCCTAAGCCATCATCGGTGATTTGATTTCACTCATCTGCATCTCCCGTGGGCAGGCCAATCAGCTTTTCCGAGTTTTTAATCTCAAGGTCCGCCCATGTCCGTCGTTCTGAATTCATCACGGCCGACAACACGGATTCTGATAACTCATCAGCACCTGCATTCTTCAGAGAAGCAAGGGCAGCCACAGGATCAATCTGGTTAAGCGCGGCATCCACGTAGCCATTACCAATATCCACATAAGTGGATTCACGGATTTCAAAATGGAGGTGAGCCAAATAATTGTCATTCCCAGTGCCCACGGCACCGATCACCCCCCCCCGTGGAACCAAACTCCCGAAAGTCACATCAATTCGATTGAGGTGGGTGAACATCACATGAAGAAAACGACCATCTGTGGTGCGATGAGCTGTAATCACCGTTTTACCCCAGCCTGATGACGGTTCCCCTGCATACATCACTAATCCATCGGCCACTGCAAAAACGGGATCCCCGAGATCACTATTCATTCCGCCGATCCCATTTAAATCATCCCCTGCATGAAGCCCCCCACGCTCCTCGTTGATCACCATGAACTCCTGCGCATTATAGATCAAAGCACCATTTGCAGATCCCATCGGAAAATCAAAACGCGTCGCCAATGGCACCTCTGCTAATTTCCATGCAGAGGGGAAAAGAAACCGATGATCCACAGCCCCGCCCACTGGCATACCAAGCGGTGCATCCGCATCTTGAAACCCAACCCTCACAACCGTCGGTGGATCCATGGGCCGAATGAGCGCCCAAACCACAATTGACACCGCAATGAGTAACGTAATGCCAATTCGGGCCTGTAGTGGAATATTGCGCACGACGCAGTATGCGAAACGCACGCTGTGAAATCAAGCAGATCGATGATTCATCGTAGTTTGCTTTTGTGGCATGATCACAACCATGCTAACTCAACTCATATGATTACTCGCTTTGCCATCATTTTGGTTGCGCTCCTATCGGCTAGTCACGCCAAAGAAACAATGAGCCAACCACCCCCCAACTTCATTGTGATCTTTTGCGATGATCTCGGCTACGGTGATATTGGTTGTTACGGGTCGACCAAAAACCGAACCCCCCATATCGATCAACTCGCCAAAGAGGGTATGCGGTTCACTGACTTCTATTCTTCAAGCCCCGTCTGCACGCCAGCGCGTGCCAGCCTTTTGACCGGATGCTACCCCAGACGCGTTGGCCTGCACGAAGCAGAAACTCAACATTGGGTGCTCATCCCAAGAAATAAACGTGGCATGAATGCCAACGAGCTAACAATCGCCGAACTCCTCAAAAAGAAAGGCTACGCCACCGCTTGCATTGGCAAATGGCATTTGGGAGATCAACCACCTCACTTACCCACAGAGCATGGCTTCGATTATTACTTTGGCATCCCATACTCCAATGACATGGCAAACGAAAAACGCGGAGACCCACCACTTTCACTTGTTAGAAACAAGAAAGTCATCGCCGCTCCCGTCGATCAAAGCACTCTAACAAAAAGATATACTGATGAAACAATGCACTTTATCGAGACCAACAAAGATCAACCCTTCTTCATCTACTTGCCTCACACATTCCCTCACGTTCCTATTTTTGCCTCTCCTGATTTTCGCGGCAAAAGCGCCAATGGCATTTACGGCGACTCCATCGAAGAGCTCGACTGGTCAACTGGTGAAATCATGAAAGCTTTGAAGCGCCTCAAATTGGACGATAACACCCTCGTTATTTTCACCTCGGATAATGGTTCCAATGGCCGTAGAGGCGGATCCAACGCCCCGCTGTCAGGCGCCAAAGGATCCACGATGGAAGGCGGCATGCGAGTCCCCATGATTGCCCGCTGGCCCAACAAAATTCGTGCTGGGGCTGTTTGCTCGGCATTGACGACCACCATGGATATTCTTCCAACTTTTGCAGCCATCACATCATCCAACTTACCCGACCAAACCATCGATGGAGGCAATATCCTTCCATTGCTACTTGAGAAAGACGGCGCCGAGTCTCCGTACGAAGCCTTTTACTATTACCGGAGGCGACAACTGCAAGCAATCCGCTATGGCGAATGGAAGTGGCATTTACCACTGGAGCAGACATACCCAAGGTGGGATTCCGTTGAACCCAAGAAAGAAATGCGCCCTGGAAAACTGGTTCATCTCGGCAGGGACCTCCAAGAAACGACCGACCTCACTGAAAAACACCCAGAAATCATCGAGAAAATGCGGGGATTTGCGATGGAAGCAACTCAGACGATTGGCAATGAAGCCACCAAAGGCAGTGGTCAGCGCCAGCCGACGGACACAGCGGAGTCCAAGCCCATGATTCTCAGCCAACCCTGATGGATGGCAACTCAGCGGAAACCAGCCACCTTTCCTCTTTTCCATCTTTGACAATCGGGCCTAGGGACGACAGTTTCCCAACGCAAACCTGCAACTCACTAATCATATGGCCTACGATCTTATTGTCATTGGTGGCGGACCAGCCGGCTACGTTGCCGCTATCCGCGCCGCTCAACTCGGAAAAACCGTCGCTTGCGTCGAAGCTGACCGCGCTGGCGGAACCTGCCTCAACTGGGGCTGCATACCGACCAAAGCACTTCTCAAAAATGCCGAGCTTTACCACACGCTTACACACAAAGCCTCAGAGTTTGGCTTCACCATCGAGGGACTTTCCTACGATTGGTCGGCGGTTATAAAACGCTCACGCAAAGTTTCCGAACGCCTCGCAGGCGGCATTGAATACCTCTTCAAAAAGAACAAAGTCGAATACATCCGCGGCTTTGGATCGATCGAAGGAACAGGGAAAGTTGGAGTAAAAGCCTCAGACGGCTCAACCCAAACACTCGAGACCAAAGACATCATGATCTCAACTGGGTGCGTCTCACGCGGACTTCCTCCCCTTCCATTCAATGGCAAATCGGTGATCGGCTCAAAAGAAGCCATGATTCTTGAGGAACAACCAAAGGAAATGATCATCATCGGCGCTGGCGCCATCGGTGTGGAATTTGCCTACATCTATAATGCTTTTGGCACCAAGGTGACACTCGTCGAGATGCAAGACCGCTTGCTTCCAGTGGAAGATGACGAAATTGGCGACGCTCTTGAAAAATCACTCATCAAACAAGGCATCCGCTGCCTGACTAAAACCAAAATCAACGAATTCAAGGATCACGGCGACCGCGTTGAACTCACTGTCGAAGGACCAAAAGAAAATGGCACGATCAGTGCCGACGTTTGCTTGGTCGCCATCGGCATCCAACCTGTGCTTCCTGGCGGTGAAGAACCGACTCTCTCCGACCGCGGTTACATCGAGGTCGATGACCGTTATCAAACATCAATCCCTGACGTCTATGCTGCAGGTGACATCATTGGGCCGCCATGGCTCGCGCACACCGCTTCGTTCGAAGCCGTGCAGGCGGTTGAAGGCCTCTACGTCGATGGCTCCACGCCACGCAAAGTCACTAACTTCCCCGGTTGCACATACTGTCACCCACAAGTGGCGTCCGTCGGCAAGACCGAGCGCGCCCTCAAGGAAGAAGGTATCGAATACAAAGTGGGTAAAATCCCGTTCGTCGCAATCGGCAAAGCTATCGCATCAGGCGAACCCGACGGCTTCGCGAAATTGCTCTATGGCAAGAAACACGGTGAATTGCTAGGCGCTCACATCATTGGTGAAAACGCGACAGAACTCATCGCTGAGATGGGGCTCGCTCTCGACCAAGAACTCACTGGTGAAGAAATCCACGCGACCATTCACGCCCACCCAACGATGTCAGAAGTCATCCACGAAGCGACACTCGCCGCCGATGGCCACGCAATCCACTTCTAAGTTGGATCCAACTCACGAAAAAAAGCCGCCACGATTCTTCGTGGCGGCTTTTTTATTTATCTCTAAAGATTTTTACTCACTGTCTGGCGCTGGCACGACTAGCGTAGGTACCAGCGAACGGCGAACCATACCCTCAGCAACACTACCGAGCAGCAATGATGCAATTGCACCGTGCCCGTGAGAGCCAAGGACAAGCCCATCGGCTTTGGTTTCTTTAATGTAGTCTGTAATGCAATGGAGCGGACTTCCTTCGGCAACCTTCACCGACACATCGGCCACCACATCTTTCACTGATTTGGCCAATTCAATCAGTTTCTCTGTGGCTCGCTCCTTCGCTTGTTTTTGATAAATTTGTAAAGCTGGGAATTCGTTCGGAGTGAACCCATAGGCCGTATAACTCGGCTCAGGCTCAACTACGTGAAACAAACGCAACTCGGCTCCGAATGATTGCGCCAATCGCTTGGCCATATCCAGTACCCCCGAGGTCGCATTTGAAAAATCGATGGCGACAACAATAGTTTTCATAGCATTTCTAACTAAACATAGATGGGGGAGAATTGCAAATCATCATCACAACTATTGAGATTGTCGTTTGGCAAATCACCAGAATTGCGTAAGATATCTCTATCATGATCCGCTTCCTCCACACCCGCATCCGTGTTCAAGACGTCGACGCTTCAATCGCATTCTACCAGAAGCTCGGCTACACCGAAAAAGAACGAAAAACATCCCCGCAAGGCAACCAGCTTGCTTTCTTGGAGCTGCCTGGCAATGACGTGTTTCTCGAACTCACTTGGTCAGAGGACTACAAAACGACCTGCCCTGAAGACTTGATGCACACCGCTTTAGGCGTCGATGACATTATCGACTACTGCGACAGCCTCGAAAAAGCCGGTCTTGAGATTTGGCCGTCAAAATGGCGCGAAAAATTTAGCTCAGGTGAAAAGAAAATGGCCTTCGTCACCGATCCCGATGGTTATGAGGTTGAGATCCTTGAGCGCTAAGCTGTCTGCTCATTGATTCATCATCTCATATCCCAAGAGCAATCCCGCCAGCCAACTATTACCACCTACCCCCTTTATTCTTAATGAGTTAAGGGGATAAGGCGCGTGGACCAGCTCGATCTGGCCTCATTGGCGGGTGGATTCTAGTAATCTATGGCCATTCGACGGAAAATTAGGACTAGCAGCAGCGACAAGTTTGCCATTAGCTTCGTCCGCGCGAACGCCAAGTGGGTGTTCGCTGAGAAAACTCCAAACCTTTGATTGATCTGATGAATACATTTCCCTGTGAAGCCGTAACTTACGAAGGCCCATCTTCGAAAAACCCGCTCGCTTTCAAACACTACAATGCCTCTGAAGTAGTTGGCGGCAAAACCATGTCGGATTGGTTCCGCTTCGGTTGCGCCTACTGGCACACCATGCGCGGCACAGGGGCAGACCCATTTGGCGCCGGCACTTCTGACCACCCATGGGACGATGGCACTGACTCAATTGCAAACGCGCAAAACAGAGCCCGCGTCTTCTTCGACTTCCTCGAAAAAGTTGGCCTCGATTACTACTGTTTCCACGACCGCGACGTCGCCCCTGAATGCGCCACTCTCGCAGAATCGAACAAAGCTCTCGACGCAGTCGCCGACACACTTGAAGAAGAACAAAAGCGCACGGGCAAAAAGCTACTCTGGGGCACGGCTTGCCTCTTCGTTCACCCGCGCTACCAACAAGGCGCCGCCACTAGCCCGAACGCACAGGTTTACTCCTACGCAGCAGCGCAGGTGAAAAAAGCCATGGAAGTCACCCATCGCCTCGGCGGTGAAGGATACACTTTCTGGGGTGGTCGTGAAGGTTACGCGACTTTGCTCAACACCGACATGAAGCGCGAACTCGACCACTTGGCTCGCTTCCTTCATATGGCGGTGGACTACAAAAAAGAAATTGGCTTCAAAGGTCAGTTCTACATTGAGCCTAAGCCACAGGAACCAACGACTCACCAATACGATTCCGACTCTGCAGCTTGTTTGAACTTCCTCCGTGAATACGACTTGCTTGATCACTTCAAACTCAACATCGAGACCAACCACGCGACACTCGCCGGTCACACGATGGAGCACGAACTGACTGTTGCTCACGAAGCTGGCGCACTTGGCAGCATCGATGCCAACATGGGCACACCAAATGTGGGATGGGACACCGACCAGTTTCCAACCGACATCTACCTCACCACTCAAACGATGCTTGTCCTCATGAAAATGGGCGGCTTCACCACCGGTGGACTCAACTTCGACGCCAAACGCCGCCGTGAATCATGGGAAGCCATTGACCTCGTGCACGCACACGTTGCTGGCATGGA
>Ga0136558_1001019_pt1 | contig 14760 bp, 10 predicted proteins | sample AntRauTorckE6833_FD_101391 | JGI IMG/M metagenome (GOLD analysis project Ga0136558, IMG submission 101391) | Saline lake microbial communities from Rauer Islands, Antarctica - Metagenome Torckler E6 #833 | ecosystem: Environmental > Aquatic > Non-marine Saline and Alkaline > Saline | place...
GGTAATATATCTACAATATACTCTACCTTTTATACAGAAAGTGACGGGTTGCCCGGTATTGAAGCTAACGGAGGTATGCAATCTACCGCTATGATGGGGCAAGATGGCCGGTTTTGGTTTTCTATGATTAATGGGATCGCAGCTATTGATCCTAATAAGGTTTCAAGCGATTCAATAGAAATAGCAACCCGTATTGAAAGGCTTGTTACCAATGATAGCACATACCTTTCTCCAGAAAATGGAACACAGCTAAAGAAGAAAGAGCGAAATGTGCAGTTTGGCTACCTGGGTTATAATCCCGAAGTAAAACCGGGTATCATAAAATTCAGATATAAGCTTGAAGGTTATGAAGACGTCTGGAATATGGTGGGAAACAGAAACAACGCTTTTTATACCGGGGTAGGAGCTGGGGAATATACGTTTAGAGTTCAGGCTGCAGTATTTGGAAGTGAATGGACGAGTGTGGGAAGTGTATTAACTCTGAGCATTGATCCATACTTCTACGAGACCGCTTGGTTTAAAATATTACTAGGTGCAGGCTTTTTAATGCTGATTTTTGCAACCTTTCAATTGCGCGTTTACCAAGTAAAAGCCAGGGAAAAAACACTACAGGTACTGGTCGATGAACAAACTTCACAGTTGGCAGAACAGTCGGAAAAACTGCTGGAATTAGATAAAGCGAAGTCAAAATTCTTCACCAATGTAACTCATGAGTTAAGGACGCCCCTTACCCTGATTATTGGTCCGCTCAATGATTTGAAAAAAAATAGTAGTTCTTTAACTCAGAAAAATATATCCGGCAAAGCAAGTTTAGCTCTTCGTCAATCAAAAAGATTGCTACGCCTTGTAAATCAAATGCTGGATATTTCAAAAGTAGAATCTGGGGCCATTAAAATAAAGGTGCAAAAAACAAACCTCGTTGATTTTATAGATCGTATTGTATTAGCATTTACCGGGTTTGCTGAAAGCAAGAATATTGAACTCAATTTCCATTGTTCAAAGAAAGATATTCCTATGTATATCGATGTGGATATGATGGATAAGGTTTTTATTAACTTGCTTTCAAATGCTTTTAAATTTACCCCCGAGCATGGCACTATATCGGTTAAAATAACCAATAAAACGGACCAGGTAAAGATATCTATTTCGGATAGTGGTATTGGTATTGAAGAAAAAGATTTAACGCATATTTTTGAGCGGTTCTATCAAACCAATGAATCCAATAGCATACGGAAAGAAGGCGCCGGAATTGGGCTTTCGTTAGTAAAAGAACTGGTTGAATTGCATCATGGATATATAACCATTGACAGCAAAATAGACGAAGGCTCGACATTTACGATATTTCTGCAAAAAGGTAACCAGCACCTTCCCCCCGGTGAACTAATGGGTGAAACAGATACAGATGAATCAGGAACCTATAAATTCGAATCATACCAGGATAATGGGTTTGAGACCATAGAAAGTAACGGTGCCATTCATGATGAAAAGAATGATCCAGACCAAAAAACGGTACTTATTATTGATGATAATACCGATATAAGGAGATGCCTGGCTGAGCACCTGTCTATATCATATAACATCCTGGAAGCTGAAGATGGAAAAGAAGGCCTTGAAATAGCTCGTGGAGAGCTTCCTGATATCATCATTTGTGATGTAATGATGCCAAAACTGGATGGGTTTGAATTCTGTAAAAAGTTGAAGTCGGATGCACAGACGGACTTCATTCCGGTTATTTTGTTGACAGCTAAAGCTGAACAATACGATAAATTGGAAGGCCTCGAATTAGGAGCCGATGATTACATTGTGAAACCTTTTGATATTGAAGAAGTGATAGCCCGAGCAAGCAACCTGATTGCATTGCGCAAGAAGTTGTTGGGCAAGTTTGAAGCTCAGCCATTTTCATTAATACCCTCCGATGTAGATATAAAATCAGAGGATGAACTATTTTTAGAAAAACTAAAGCACCATATTGAAGAGAATCTGGCCAACGAAGGGTTTGGAGTAAAAGAACTGGCAGATGAAATGGCTATGAACAGAGTAACACTTCACAATAGGCTCAAAAAACTGTCGAACCAGACTCCCTCTGAACTTATTAAAGAATTCCGACTGCAAAGAGCTCACCAATTGTTATCTCGTGATGCAGGCAATATTAGCGAAATTGCGTATAGTGCAGGCTTCAAAAGCATAGCTCATTTTTCCAGAGTATTTAAAGAACGCTATCAAATTACCCCTAGCCTTTTCCAGTCTCAGGCAGAGAAAAGTTAAAACCAGCCCATTCACTTTTCTTGCCTTTTTCCTTCCTAATAACAGCCTAAAGACCTTAATCCCCTTTCCAATTTACCTCAGGTCAAAGTTTATTTACCTCATATCAAACGTCTGATCATATTTTAATCTATTGTATCTGCCGAAGTTATAAACATCAGATGCAATCAGATTCATACAAACAAAATTATACATCATCCGGCGATCTCCGATTAGAATTAGAGGTGTTGGAAGATATACTGTTGGCAGAAAGATGCCTACTTCAAAAAGGGTTAGACGGGGTACATTTTTTAATTGCAGATGAAGACTTGGCGTTAGCGGGATTTATTAAAAAATCGCTTACGACCAAGTTTAAAAAAGCGATCATTGTATACGCTAAAAATTATAGGCAAGTACAAAAACTACTAAATCAATTAGAACCGGATGTATTGATCACAGGTCAATACACGCCTGGTAAGGAAGGGCTCAGCTTAATTGAAACGCTTCAATCCAGTGCTGATCATAATAAAATCAAAATTCTGATGATGACAGACAGCCCTGAAACACGGAGCAAATCAGATACTGATGAACTCCCGGAAGTGCAAGGGGTTTTAGTTAAACCATTTACTTCAAGTCAACTAATAGAAGTTATAAAAGATATTCTAAGTGGGGCTAAATCCACCGAATAATTTAATTCAAAATGCCACAAGTAAACATTATGGAACCTTCAATTTCAGCTTATAAATTAAACCGTTCATTAGGGATTAAACAGAGTATAAAGATACTCCTTTCCGGGATATTAATGCTTTGGGCCGTGGCTGGAGTCGCATATGCCCAAACTACTATATCTGACTGGAATGATTTGAATAATATCCCCACCTCTGCTACAGGTAATTATATACTAGTTAATAATCTGGATGAAAATACTACCGGGTATAGTACTGTGGCCGGGTCAGCGGCAAATACTGGAAACGGATGGGATCCAATTATTGACTTTCAGGGAACATTAAATGGAGACGGATACACTATTTCCGATTTGTTTATTAAGCGAACTTCGGAATCTAATTCAAATACAAATGCCTTGATTGAAACAATGCGAAGTACTGCAGAGGTTAAAAACCTTGGCCTTGTTGATGTGAATATCTCCGGAGGGGTTCGTACAGCAGGTATAGTAGGTGAAAATAATGGTGGAACTATCACCCAATGCTATGTTACAGGAAGCATATCAGGAGCTAATTATACGGGAGGATTAGTGGGAAATCATAGATCGAATTCAACTATGACGGAAAGCTTCTCAACAGCAACAATAGTATCCACCGGAAACTATGCTGGAGGACTAACAGGTGGTTCAGAAGGAGGAAATATCACAGATAGTTATGCCACAGGTTCTGTAGAAGGGGTAAGTCATGTAGGAGGATTAGCTGGGCGTAATACTTCAGGCGATATAACACGAAGCTTTGCTACCGGTTCAGTAGTTAGTTCCGGAAACAACTATTATGTTGGTGGATTGGTAGGATCTAATTCTAGCACCATAATAAACAGCTTTGCTACCGGTAATGTAGATAATAGTACTGTAAGTCTTCTAGGAGGGTTGGTAGGGACTAATTCCGGAACTATAACGAATAGTTACGCGACAGGAACTGTGAATGGATCATCCTTAGTTGGGGGCTTGATCGGTAATAATACTGGTACAATAAACGATGGCTTTTATGATAGCGAAACCACCGGGCAAAGCGATACCGGGAAAGGAACCCCAAAAACCACCTCCGAAATGCAAACCCAGACCACCTTCACGGGTGCCGGCTGGGATTTCTCCGGAGTTTGGATTACGAACGACGGGAACAGCTATCCTATGCTGCAATCGAATATCCATACCCTGGAAATTACAGGAAGCGAAGGCTGGCGAATGCTGAGCTCCCCCATTATTGGGACTTCCTATAATGAACTAACAGGCCCACTCTGGACGCAGGGATTCACAGGGGCCGACAGTCCAACCGACTCACCGAATATCTTTACCTATGGTGAATCTGAGCAGATTTTCTCAGCTATATCCAATGCTTCAGACGTATCACAAATGGGAAGCGGTTTTATTGTCTATGTTTATGATGATCAGGATTTTGATGGGAGCAATGACGGCTTTCCTAAAACCATTTACCTTCAAGGAGCCAACAATGTGGGGTCTCAAAATATTCCTCTTTCTTATACAGACAACAGCACTCCCGACGATGATGGATGGAATTTAGTAGGTAATCCCTATGGAAGCACCATTGACTGGGATGCATCTTCTGGTTGGACGAAGGAAAATTTGGATGCGACCTTTTATGTCTGGAATTCACAAGCCGAAGAATATCAATCATATAATGGATTCTCTGGAACAACAGCCCTTGAGGATGGACTAATTGCCCCTTGGCAAGGCTTTTGGGTGAAAGCCAACGCATCTTCTCCTGAACTAAGTATGACGGTGGATGTTCAAAGTACAGGCGGAACTCTCTACAAGCAGAACCAAACAGTTCCACAATTGAATTTTAAGTTGAGTGGAGCTGATCGTGCCTCAAACGCAGTTATCGCACTAATCGAAAATGCTTCTGAGGCAAAGGACCGGTATGATGCATACAAACTTCAATCATTGAATGCCGATTATTTGTCGTTGTTTACGCAATTGGAAGATGGAACGGGCCTCGATATTAATGCCTTACCAATCGAACCAAGGTCATCACTCAGTATTCCGCTGGACATTGATGGATCAGATTTGAATGGGGAATTCACCCTTTCCTGGGAGACCGAAGCTCTTCCCGAAGGCTGGGAGTTTGTGTTGAGGGATAACCAGAGGGAAGAGGAATTTGATTTGGTAGAGCTTTCGGAGATCAACTTCCAGATTTCGGCGCAGAAGTCCGTTCCAACACAAAGCGCTGGTGAGGATCTGAAGCCTGGGCACCGCGTGATGAGCCCAAAGGTGATGAAGGCTACAAGTAGCGATCCAAGATTTACGGTATCGATCATTTCAAAACAAGCCGTAACCAATGAGTCATCAAGTGATCTCCCAAAAACCGTATCACTCGATCAAAACTACCCAAATCCCTTCAACCCTTCTACCGTGATCAGGTATCAATTGCCGAATAACAATAGGGTAAACTTACAGGTGTTTGATATGCTTGGAAGGGAAATAGCCACCTTAGTGGATGAGCCAAAATCGGCCGGACATCACTCAGTCACTTTTAACGCTGAGAACTTGGCTTCCGGGATATACATTTACCGGCTGAAAACGGGCAGCACCGTTATCACCAAGCAATTCACTCTCATTAAGTAATATTTAGCATTTAACCATTTCCCCCATGAAACCAACGCTCATAATTTTACTGGCAATCACTATAGTTTTAATTGGCACAACCATCGTCCTCGCTCAACCGCCGGGTTTACCTTCTACTCCTGACCAAGCGCCCATTGATGGTGGGCTGGGACTACTGGCCGCAGCAGGTGGTGCCTATGCATGGAAGAGGCTGAAAAGCTCAAAACAAGCTGAGTGAATGTATCCTTGAAAATCATTAGCTAACAACTGGTGGGGGTTTATCTAAAAGAACATATTGCGCATGTCCCCACCAAATAATCTACCTTGAGATCCCCGCTTTCAAAATTTTCGAGACTAATCAACATTATGTGCCACCCATGTAAAATTTAATTTCTCGGATTTTCAATTCACATTACTTTTGTTATTATGAGTAAGAGAGATTAAACCCGATTATTATCATCATGAAAAATATCATTTCTACCGTATTGTTATTTCTTTTTTTACTTCCTGCCAGTTCTTTATTTGCCACAACTGACTCATCATCTGATAATCCAAACATTAAAGAGCTCGCAAAGTATTTCGAGGCAAAGGGTTATGAATTCAATAAGCTGTTAGAAGATTCCCGGTTCAAATTGGTTGAGAAGATCACCGAAAAGTTTACCCGATCAGCAGAAGTGAGAATAGAATCTTTTGAGCAGTATCAAAATGCCGTTGGTTACGAAAGTAAAAAGAACAAGATCCGGGAATTCATGAATCTGTATTCTGTAGAATTAGCAGCGGCTGAAAAAGAATATGGGATCCCAAAAAATATAATTGCCGGTATCATCGGGATTGAATCAGAATTTGGGCAATATGTAGGCAGCTATAATCCATTTAATGCATACGTATCTATGTATTCTGAAGGCCACCGAAGTGAATTTGCAAAAGCCCAGTTAGAAGAGCTCCTTATTTTTGCCAAAAACAATGAACTGGATGTTTTTGAAATGAAATCGAGTTATGCCGGGGCAATGTCCTTCGCACAATTTATTCCCTATTCATTGAATCGCTGGTTTGTTGGAAAAGATCTATATCACATGCCAAACAATATCAAATCGGTGGCTAACTACCTCGCTCATTTTCTGGAGATAACCGGCAGCCTCGAAAAAGCCATTTACCGCTACAACCCAAGTTCTATGTATACCAAAGTGGTATTAGCCTTAGCTGAAGAAGGGGAAGGGTAATTTTAAATGTGTTAGTTTTTATCGGATAAAGCTGTTCCATATTCAACGATCTCACCTTCAGTATTTACGATTTGCTGAAAATCTGGACAAAAAAATCCCTCACATAACGAATTATGTAAGGGATTAAAATGCAAGTAGTGAAGACCTTAGTCCTCGTTTGTTAAGTTTACTTGTTCATTAGTTTTCTGAAGTCATCCAAAGTACCGCGAACGGCTTTGGCTGACTCATTTAGAAGTTCCTGTTCTTTTTCGTTTAATTCAACCTCAATTACTTCCTTTACACCACCGGTGCCCAACTTCACGGGTACACCAATATAAAGGTCGTCAATGCCGTATTGGCCATCAATGTGTGCACAAACCGGGAAAATACGGTTTTGGTCGAGCAGTATAGCTTCCACCATTTGCGCGGCCGCGGCACCAGGTGCATACCAAGCTGATGTTCCCATCAACCCAACAAGTTCACCACCGCCTTTTTTAGCACGATCTACGATCTCATTTAAACGCTCTTCGCTAATGAAGTGTGTGATAGGCATCCCTGAGAGTGTCGTAAACCTCGGTAAAGGCACCATTGTATCACCATGCCCCCCCATAAGCAATGCCTGAATATCTTTCGGAGATACATCAAGTTCACTGGCAATAAATGCACGGTAACGGGCTGTATCAAGAATACCGGCCATTCCCATCACTTTTTCATAAGGAAGTCCACTGGCTTCTTTAGCTACCTGTACCATCACATCAAGCGGGTTAGAAACCACAATGATAATAGTCTCCGGAGAGTGTTTTGCCAATTGTTTACTTACTGAGCTTACAATATTAGCATTGATCTCAAGAAGATCATCACGGCTCATTCCCGGGCGGCGGGGCACTCCAGCAGTGATCACGCAAACATCAGAACCGGCAGTATCAGCATAATCAACGGTTCCATTTATTCTGGTGTCAAAAAGATGAATGGGCGCAGATTCCCATTGATCTAATCCGCGACCCTTAGATGGGTAAAAGGTTTTGTCGCCATCCTTCTTCTCAATATCTACGGCTACAATTTCTTTGCAAATATCACGCTGTGCAAGGGCATCAACTACGGTTGAGCCAACGTTCCCTCCAGCTCCAACTACTGTTACTTTCATTCTATGGTTTGTTTTTAGTTAGGATTATTTATAATAAAATTCTTTCCCGAAATCTCTCCTAAAAATATGAATTTTAGATGTTGAAGTTTGTAATTAATGGGTGGTTGTTTTTTTTAAACCAAACACTCACCTACTCCTCCTGCTATCCATTCCCCACATGAGCTTATTGCGAAGCGTTTCAAAGTAATCTTGTCCGGGTAAATGAATAAGATCAAAGGTTAACTCCGCCTTAAGGATCTCAACTTCAAATGGAAAGCTTTCGATTTCATAGACCTTACCATCATATGAAAATTGAACATCACTCCGCTGTTTTTCGATCCTTACTTTGAGTGGTCTTGTTGAGTTAAGCACCAACGGCCGCGTTGTTAATGTATGCGGGTTGATGGGAGTTACCACAAAAACCTCTGTTCCCGGAGCAACAATAGGGCCACCTGAGGCCAAATTATAGGCGGTAGAGCCTGTGGGAGAGGCGACTATCAACCCATCTGCCCAATACGTATTTATGAGACTTCCATCATATTCAGCTGTTACATTCACCATTGAAATGGAATCTTTCCGGGTAAATAAAAACTCATTTAGAGCATAAAATGTATCTCCACTATTAGTAGTGGCCTTTAAAAAAGAGCGCTTATCTAAGGTAAAATCTTCTTTCAACAGACAATCTAAGGCCGTACAAAGATCTTCTTTTTTGGTATTTGCCATAAAACCAAGTCGGCCGCTATTGATTCCTAAAATAGGTTTCCCAAAATCTTTCGAGATGCGTGCTGTGTATAGAATGGTACCGTCACCACCCATCACCAGGATAATATCGCACGCCCGGATGGCGTCTTCATCAGAGCTTGTTTTTTGGACGACTGCACTTTCGGAAAGACCGTTCTCCTCACAAATTTCAGCATTTATAAAAAGAGAAGTATTGGTCTCTTGCGCCCATTTCAGGGTTTCGGTGAGTACTTCATGCACCTCATATTTTTTGGGATTTGCGACAATACCGAGTTTCATGATCTGGGTAGTTAATTATCCTTTACTTCCTTTCAATCCTTTAATGCCTTTAACGGCTTTTTCGCTTAATAGGTTGGTTTCATAGCTTCGAACACGGCCGTTTTTTTCGCGGTGTTTCTTTAGACCGATCCCAATCAATTCTTCCAGAAGTTTATTAAAAGGAAGATCCGATTTATCCCACAAATAAAAAGAAAACGACCCGGGAATAGTATTGATCTCATTAAAGTAAACTTCCTCAGTATTTGCGTTAACAAGGAAATCGAGCCGGGCCAGCCCGGAGGCATCTAATGCTGAAAAGGTTTTAGTAGCAAGGTTTTGAATTCTATCGGTGAGTGTATCAGAAATGTCAGCAGGAATAACACGGTCGGCTGAAGCCATACCTTTATCACCGCCACCGCCATTTTGGTATTTATCTTCAAATGAAAGTGTTTCTGTTATTCCTAAAGGCTTTTCGCATACGCTGGGCCGGCAATTATCAGGGGTTCCAATGACTGAGCAATTAATTTCCATGAGGGGGTTAACGGCTTCTTCGATCAAAAGGTGTGCATCGTATCTGAAAGCCGTTTCTACGGCATTTATCAACGTGTCCCTGTCGTTTGCAATAGCCACCCCTATGCTGCTTCCTAAACTCACGGGTTTAACGATCAGCGGATATCCAAAATCTTCTGCTACGGTTAGGATGTCATCCTCCTCAGCTGTCCAATCACTTTCATAAAAATTCACTGCTTTGGTAACAGGAATACCATTTGCCGCGGCTACTAATTTGGCTTTTACTTTGTCCATTCCCAGCGATGAGCCTAACACGCCACTGCCTGAATAAGGAATATTCATCATTTCGCACACACCCTGGAAGGCTCCATTTTCGCCTTCGCTACCATGAAAAGCACATAGAACAGCGTAAACCGGATAACTTTGTGGTTTCGAGAAAAACCCGCCACGCTCCTGTTCTTTCAGAAAGGTTTTCCCTGTTTCATCTTTCACAAAGGCGCAGGATTGAGAGTCACTTTCCAGCTTACCAAGCTCTTTGAAATTGGTGAGATCCAGAAGCTTTTCGCCCGTCAGCCATCGGCCGGATTTGGTTACATACAAGGGAATACATGTGTACTCCGAATTTTCTAGCGCTGAAATAGCCTGAATAGCAGTTAGCACAGAAACTTCATGTTCAGGTGAAGCGCCTCCGAAAGCAACAATGAGATTTTTTTGAGACATATATGATCAAATAAGATTATAGCCGAAAATAGGATTGTTTGGGGATAATTGTTAATGAAGAAAATTCATTTTCGAATGATCGATTTTTGATTCTTGAGTTGTGAAGAAATAAGGATTCATAACTTTGTATTCATGGATTTCACAAAACTAAGTCCTAAATTCTTTCACCCAAAAAAACTTGTACTTGTTCCTCATTTTGATATTTTCAATATTTGCCGTCCTTTCGAAATGAAGAATTAATTGAGTATGCCTTATGTCAAAAGTTATTACCACCGTCAATGAACTGGATTTTGAGCTTTCTGAGATTGAATCTATGCCAGCTCCTGAAAAAGTGCTGTTGGTTAAACCCACTTACTTTTCAGTGGAGTACGTTATCAATCCACACATGGAAGGACATATAGGGAATGTCGATAAGCTTCAGGCCCAAAATGAGTGGGAGCATCTGAAGTCAGCTTATGAAGAACTTGGCTTTTATGTGCATGTGGAAGAGGGAAAGCGTGGCTATCCTGACATGGTTTTTTGTGCCAATCAAAGTTTGCCGAATATCACTAAAGGTGGAAAGAAAGAAGTGATCATGAGTGTGATGCACTCTGAGCAGCGAAAGGGGGAAGTACCACCCATTCAAAAGGTATATCAAGAAAGCAGTTATGACATTGTGCATCTTGATCAAACTAAATTCACGGATTTTGAGGGAATGGGGGATGCAATATGGCATTTCAGAAAACGCCTGATCTGGGGTGGATATGGCTACCGTTCTTCAAAAGAAGTGTATGATGTGATCTCAAAAACTTTTAACACTCCTGTTATCGCACTTGAGCTGACCAATCCAAAGTTCTATCACCTCGATACCTGCTTATGTATTTTAAATACAGATACAGCTCTTATCTATCCGCAAGCTTTTACAAAGGAAGGATTGGAGCTTATAAGAAGGATCTTTAGTACCGTTATCGAAGCTTCAAAATACGAGGCTGAGAAATTCTTTGCGTGCAATGCTACCTGCCCTGATGGAAAAAATGTGTTCATCCAGCAAGGTTGCATTGATGTAAATCAAAAACTTAAAGATGCCGGTTTTAAAGTCCACGAATTTAGCACCTACGAATTCTTGAAAAGCGGTGGCTCTGTTTTTTGCATGAAGATGCTGCTTTGGTAGGCATTCAATGTTGTAATTTTAAATGCTAAGTGTTAAATGAAGTCTGTTCCATTTAACACTTAGCATTTAGCATTTAAAATTTCTCCCATGAATTATGTAAAGGCGGGTTTTTCTTTTCTCATTTTAATAGCCCTTATCATCTCCCTCAACACCAAATTTGGAGCCGTTCCGCCACTGGGTAAATTTTTCGATCCTGATGCCGGATTCTGGGCTAATGCAGTTATTTCCGAACATGAATCTCAGTCTTTAGAAATCGGTGGACTGCAAGAAGAGGTACAAGTGTATTTTGATGAACGAAACGTGCCCCACATCTTTGCTGAGAATGAGCAGGATCTGTTTTTAGCCCAAGGATATGTTGTGGCGCGCGACCGCCTTTTCCAGATGGAAATGCAAACCTATGATGCCTCAGGCAGGCTTGCAGAAGTTGTAGGGCCCACGGCTCTTAACCGCGACTTAAATACCCGCCGAATGGGAATGACCTACGGAGCTGAAAAAGCATTTGAAGCCATTCAGGAAGATCCTCAAATTTATACCATGATACAGGCGTATGCGGATGGAGTAAATGCCTATATCAATGAGCTGTCTCCGCAAGATTACCCCATAGAATATAAGATCCTGGATCTGAAACCAGAAAAATGGGAACCCATCAAAACAGCATATCTACTTAAAAATATGACTCGCATGCTGGCTGGGCGAAATAGTGATGTGATTACAAGTAATACACTTCAGTACTTTGGTGAAGATTTTATAGAAAAATATTTTACCCAAAAACCTAATCTCAACGATCCTATCATTCCCCCTTCCCGCCAGTGGGACTTTGAAGCTGACATTCCCAAGGGCCCCGATTCACTTTTTGTGCCATCCGTATCTAAAGTGATCGATCCCTTTCCACACCAAGAGGGAGTTGGCAGTAACAACTGGGCAGTAAGTGGTGATAAGACCGCCTCCGGTTATCCTATTCTCGCTAATGATCCTCACCTTGGGCTTTCTCTCCCATCTATTTGGTATGAAATGCAACTTACAGCGCCGGGCATAAATACCTATGGCGTAACTCTGCAGGGTTCGCCGGCAATTATTATTGGGTTCAACGAACAAGCAGCTTGGGGAACAACCAATGTAGGCTCGGATGTAATGGATTGGTATGAAATTCAATTTCGCGATGATACCAAACAAGAATACCGGCACAACGGACAGTGGAAGCCGACAACAAAACGAGTAGAAGAAATTAATGTCCGTGGAACGGAAACGGTGTTAGATACGGTGTTTTACACACACCACGGACCGGTCTTTGAAGTAGACGCCAGTGTTGGAGAGGGCAGTAATGAGACAGTCTATCATGCCTTGAGATGGATAGCACATGAGCCCTCCAATGATCTCCGCACATTTTATGGCTTCAACAAAATGCAGAATTACAATGACTATACAGAAGCGGTAAGTAACTATGTGGCTCCGGCGCAAAACTTTGTGTTTGCTGATACGGCAGGAGATATAGCATTATGGGTTACCGGAAAACTCCCCAGAAAGTGGGAACATCAGGGCAGAACGGTTAGTGACGGGACTGACCCCGTTTACGATTGGCAAGGGTGGATCCCAACTGAGCAAAATCCCCACATCAAAAATCCGGAACGAGGATTTGTGAGTTCGGCTAACCAGGAATCGGTGGCATCTGACTATCCATATTACCTTGATGATGATTTTGCTCCATACGAACGCGGGCGTCGAATAAATGACCTGCTTGAGGAAATGGAAAACATTACTCCACAAGATATGCAACGTATGCAGATGGATAATTTTGCCTACAATGCATCCACCATTATACCTGAAATGATAGCGTGGACAAAGTCTGAAGAGTTATCCGAAAAAGAAATGGGTGTATTGGCACTGATGCGCAACTGGGATTTTATGATGGAAGCCGAGCTCATTCAACCTACCGTTTATTTAAACTGGAGAAACCGATTTTTTCGGGCGGTTTTTGGAGATGAGTATAATGCCACGGAAACAAACTTACGTTACCCTTCCCGGGATATTTTTGTGGAGACTATAAAAAAAGAACCAAACATGGTCTTTGCAGATAATATCAACACTCCAGAATTGGAAACGGTGGAAGAGCTTGTTACCCAAACGTATAAAGAGACCATTGCCAATTTGGCCAATTTTTATGGGGAAGACATTGATAACTGGAAATGGGGTTATGATATTGACAATGACCTGAACCATATCGCAAATATTCCCGGCTTTGGGACCCAGAATTTATTCAGCAGCGGGGCGGCGGAGGCCATCAATGCGATACGAGGCACACATGGTCCTTCTTGGAGAATGGTTGTTGAGCTTGGGCCGGAGATAAAGGCTTGGGGGGTTTATCCTGGCGGACAGTCTGGCAACCCCGGTTCTAAAACCTATGATAACATGGTTGAAGACTGGCGTGATGGCCGACTTTTTGAGCTAAATTTCTTACGACAAAAACCCTCTGAATATCTCTATACACTTGAAATGAAAGACTCTCAATGAAACCATCTAAAGAATACCTACAAATAAAAAGAGTCGGAAATCTAATTCGGCTGAGCCTGTTGATGATCATTGCCCCTGTATTATATATCGGTCTATGGATCTTTATTTTAGGGGATGAATCGCTTACCTATTTTGAACAGGTGCAACGATTGATGAGCTTTTTCCCAGAATCGTTCAGAAATCCGTTTGGCATAACACTTATTTTTTTTGGGATGAGTTTTATCAGTGCCGCCTCAGGGTTTTATGCCTACCTGAATTCCAATTCCAAAACTCAGCGAAGATTTAGTTTAGCCCTTACGGTAGCCACAGGGCTTATCACGCTCTGGTTTGGCTTTACCTTGTTGTAGACCCTTTATTGGATATTCCCTTCACGTTTCATCCCAAAAAACTTGTCGAGAGCTAAGAGTGTGGGTGAGGAAATAAAAATAATCAGCAGTGTAGTGGCGTGAGATATGGTTGCATAAGCCAATCCTGTCGCCTCAGGAACTCCGTAAAAAATAAACAGGGCTTTGGTTATGAAAAGATGGTAAGAGCCAATTCCTCCGGGTGTAGGAATTGTAATGCCCACGGCGCTTACAACCGTGAGAACAACCGCTTCGGTAATACCAAGATCGAATTCCGTTTGCATATCAAACATCCAGAATCCCGCATATGTCATAAAGATATAAAGCCCCCAGATCAATGCAGAGTGAAAAATGAATAGCGGCCAGTTTTTGAGTTCACGGATAGCCAATAATCCATCTCCAAAAGTTTTGATGATAGCCCGAATTTTACTGACTACCATGAATGCTTTGCCTTCCGTTTTTTTGCTTGCTGCTTTAAAGATCCAATACAACAAACCAATAACAGCAACTGTGATCAAACCAAATTTCACACCAGTAAGCAGAAGCCCGATCTGGGTACCTGAGTCTGTAATATCAATGCCAAACAAACGCGAAAGCACCTCGGGATCAGCAATGAGAAAAACCACGACAAAAGCCATTAACAAAAGCATACCCAATAAATCGATCACACGCTCCAGCAC
>Ga0136558_1001021_pt1 | contig 14747 bp, 17 predicted proteins | sample AntRauTorckE6833_FD_101391 | JGI IMG/M metagenome (GOLD analysis project Ga0136558, IMG submission 101391) | Saline lake microbial communities from Rauer Islands, Antarctica - Metagenome Torckler E6 #833 | ecosystem: Environmental > Aquatic > Non-marine Saline and Alkaline > Saline | place...
AACACCGCTGCGTCAACGGTTTGCCCATCTTCGAAGCGATATTGCATCTTAAAGTTGCTCGTTGGCAGTACATTTTCAAGCACCGTTTGTAGGTAGTACTCCCCTAGTACGCCACGCTGCTTGGGGTTGCTGAGTACATTTTGTAATGTTTTTAGCTCATCTGCAACGTCAACTACTCGCTTGTTGGTTTCATCCAGCTTTGTAAGCTTCTGAGTGATGCTCTCTATCAGTTTTGCGCTCTCACTCAGCTGACTCGTCATGCTCTTTTGCATGCTGGCGTTCTGCTTGTCCATGCGCTCACCCAGACCCTCGCGCAATTTGCTCATACCGTCAGATAAATGATTCAAATCCTGCTTAAGTAGACTCAGACTGTCATTTTTTGCAGGCTTACGAAACAGCAGCACCATAACGGCCGCAAGCAGCGTTCCTAGTAAAACTATAATGACTAATTCCATGAAACTATTGTATCAGCTAGCGTATCTTGTTCACTCGTAGTGTTGGCATGCCATACAAATTACCACCTACTATATCTGTAAATAACTTATCGCCAATCATGATAGTTTCGTGAGGTTCATAATTTATTTGCTTGAATAAACGCTTGTAATATTTCGCAAAAGGTTTGGCATCAAAAATATTATTAGCTTGGACTACAACTGTATCTAAGCTTTTTGCTGCGTCGTTTAAGTTCTTCCTGCGTCTGTTGCTTGCAATAACAATTTGCTCGATATACCCGGCATCTTGTGCAGCTAGCAAATGATCAAGAATTGCTTCGTTGATTTTAATACCTAAAAATGGCAGCAACGTGCGGTCGGCGTCTATAGCAACTGCCTTTATGCCCTTTTCGCGTAAGTGCTCGAAATCAATGTCTGACACCTTCTTGGCCACATAATCTGCAGCCAATAATCGCTGTAGGGCTAACATTCCTGACTTATTTACTGTTTCCATTGCGTACATTCTATTATACTGCATTAAATGCAACATTCTGTAATAACAACAGTAGATGAATAAGAACCATCTTCAATCAGCTTTAAATCACTTTCTTGAAGTTGACTCAACTATGCACAAATTATTGCGCTCATCACTCGCTGCCGATGATCCTTTGGTCGCCCCTAAGCCTAAAGACCCAGAGCTCTACTTTCAAACTCTCGCCTCAAGTATCAATTCGCAGCAAATCTCGATTAAAGCCGCAGAAGCTATTTGGGGTAGACTTATTGATTTGCTTGGTCAAGCAACACCCGAAAATATTCTCAGTAAAAACGACGAAGAGCTCGCCAGCGTGGGCCTATCGCGTCAAAAAATTCGCTACATGAGAAGCCTGGCAGAATACGCCGACTCTCAACCAAGCTTCCTGACACTTCACGAACGCGATAACGAGGTAGTAATCACAGAACTTACCGAAATTGTAGGCATAGGCCGATGGACAGCAGAAATGTTCCTGATGTTCGCCCTTGCCCGCCCTGATGTATTTAGTTACGGCGACCTCGGGCTTATGCGAGCACTTGAGGCTAATTATGGCATTCACTACAAAGATAAGTCGGTTGCAAAAGAAATCATTGAACCTCTTGCCCCACATCGCACTACTGCTGCGCTTACGCTATGGATGCACAAAGATAACGAGCCCATACTGCTATAAACTCGTTTAGTACAATCTTGAATCTTACTTGGTTTTCTCCAACAAGACTATACTTAACAAATCCTACGTTTTAATAAAGCCTTATAGCTCTATCATTCCTAGGATGCACATCTTTAATTACACAATTTTATCTATATTAATTCGCTGTTGCTCCATCGTGTCGCGGTCACGAATTGTAACCGTATCGTCTTCAAGCGTGTCAAAATCAACCGTAATACACTTAGGAGTACCGATTTCGTCTTGGCGACGATAGCGTTTACCAATGGTGCCAGATTCGTCGTACTCAACAACGCCCACATCTGCATCGACAAGTTGTTGGTAGATTTCTTTAGCCTTGGCAACCAGTTCTGGCTTGTTCTTAACGAGCGGCAACACAGCGTATTTTACAGGTGCTATTTTTTTATCAATCTTAAGCACTACTCGCTGTTCGCCATCGACTTCTTCTTCGGTGTAGGCGTTTACGAGAACTGCCAAAAATAAGCGGTCAACACCAACTGAAGGCTCAATTACAAACGGCACAAATTTTCGGTTATTAGCTTGGTCGAAATATGTCAGATCTTTGCCACTACCTTCTGCGTGATGTTTGAGGTCGTAATCCGTGCGATTAGCGACCCCCCAGAGCTCTTTGGTGCCAAATGGATACTTAAACTGAATATCCCACGCATCATCTGCATAATGAGCGCGTTCGTCCTCTGTGTGCTGATGCCAGTGTAGATTATCTTCGGTCAGTCCAATATATTTCAGCCAGTCCCAGCAAATGTCACGCATATTTTCAAGCTCTGATTCTGCATGTTCTGGATCTACGAAATATTCAATCTCCATTTGTTCAAGCTCACGCAAGCGGAAGATAAAATCGCGGGGGCTAATTTCATTCCTAAACGCCTTACCGATTTGCGCGATACCAAATGGCACCTTCGCTCGAGCGGTTTCAGTGTAATTTTTAAAATTAGTAAAAATTCCACCGGCAGTTTCTGGGCGCAAATACGCAACAGCTTCGCTGTCTTCGGCTGGACCCACGAATGTTTTAAACATCATGTTAAACGTACGAACATCAGTCCAGTCGCTATTACCGCAGACTGGGCACTTTTTGTCACTCAAAAGCTTGTTAAGTTCTTCAAGGTTATTGCTGTCAACATCCGCGACGTGATCGGCCCGGAGTCGGGATTTACACTCCTTACAGTCAACCATTGGGTCGTTAAAGCCATCTACATGGCCACTTGCCTTCCAGAGATTCGGGTTTTGAATAATAGCGCTGTCGAGCCCATGAATATTAGGTACTTTTTCGACAAACGCTTTCCACCATTCGTTTTTAATATTACGCGCAAGCTGGCTACCATATGGCCCGTAATCATAGAAGCCACTCAAGCCTCCATAGATTTCGGAGGTTTGAAACACAAACCCGCGCCGCTTGGCAAGACTAACAATTGTTTCTAGTTTTACATCTGCTCTATTGCTCATAAACACTAGTATACAGAAGAAGAATTAATTTTCAGACCCGATATGCAATTTATTCCAAATGGTACTTGGCAAATTCTCGTAAAGTAGGTAATGTCTTTTTCGCAATTTGATCGGCTCCGCTAATCGCTGCCAAGTAGCCTGGCGCTTTAGCGCGCGCCAAACGCCACACCTTAATAGCATCAGCATCAAAAACTGCTACTTCATTCTCGCTTGGCACTAAGCTACCAGAATCCGGATGCAAGAAATACCGCAAATCCTGTTGCAATACTACTCCATTATGATCTTCGCTCAAGTTGGGATCTTGGCCTAAAATCTGTAATATTTGCAATGTAAACCACAACTCGGCTATATGCACATCGCTATCTGGCTCGTCTAGAAAGTCCAATGCATATATCGTTGCGCGATAAAAACGTGGGTCTTCCGCTTGCTTAAGCCCCACCAACTGCGAAAGCATCGAATAGCCGACCTGCAATCGGTCATAATCACCCGTAATGTTCTTAAATACACGTAGAGGCTTTGCGCTTGAGATCGTCAACAGATCACTCTTGCCTTCGATTAGGCTAAATTCGGTTTCTGTGAAGACTTCTATACCTGAGGCGAGTTTAGATTTTAAGCGCCTTACTCCTCTCGCGAAACCGCTTAAAAATCTGTCCTCTGTTAGGAGCAATAATATGCGGTCAGCTTCTCCGTAATCTTGGCGACGCAGCACCAGCCCTTTAGTTTGAATGCGGTTCATTGTGTGGCTTTTTCAAGTAGCTCTAGGAGTCCGCCCGGGGTAATAGTTGATTTTTCTATGTACTCAGTCACGCCATGTTCGCGAAGCTGCTTAGGGCTTAGATTGAATTCACCTCGACGCACATTTGTCATCATTATGACCGGGATGTTTTGCCAATCTTCATAGCTCTGCAAGTATTGCAGCACTGTCAGGCCGTTATGCTCTGGCATAAAAACATCAAGCACCACAGCATTTATTTCTTCGTTGTCGAGCACATCAAGTCCAGATTGCGCATCTTCTGCACACTTAACCATATGTCCTCTACGCTCGATAAAGCGAGCAAAGGCTTCGATTAGCTCTGGTTCATCGTCAATAAACAAAAATGTGCTCACCAGGCGCTCGCTCTCCATAAACTCAGTTGTTCTATTATCGGTAGCTCCAGCACGAAACAGCTCCCCATGCGTTTAGGTTGCAGGTAGATTTCACCGCCAAGCATGTCTGCTAATTGTTGACACACATAGAGGCCGAGCCCGCTACTACTAGCGTGACTAGAGACTGGCTGCTGCATGCGACCAAATTTCTTAAATAAATTCTGCCAATCTGCCTTGGAGATGCCAATGCCGTAATCTCGCACCCGCACGCTCAGGCGTGATCCGCTGACTCTGAATCTAACCTCAATCGGCTTACCTTCCGATGAATACTTAGCTGCGTTTTCAACTAAATTATGCAGAATACGTTTCAGGTACTTTTCGTCACTAAAAACCGGAGGTAAGCTACGCTCATATATGCGCAGTGTGTGTTTTCGAGATTCCATGAGCGGTAATAATTCTTCTGCAACATCATTTACGACCTGTACAAGATTAAGCGGCTTAGTAGTTGTTGGTTCGTAGCCGCTACGTACACGCTCAATATCGAGCATGGCATCGACAGTACTCAGCGCAGATTCGCTGACGCGAACGATTTTACTCATAAGAGATTGCAGCTCTTCGGGCTCAGATTCGTCTTGACCAACAAGCGCGATGGTTCTAATTGTAGCCAGAGGAGATTTAAGTTCGTGCGCAGCCACGGATAGCAATTCCGACGAGGACAACGTGAGTTGCGTGTAGCCTAAACCATCAGACGGCGTCTGCATGCGTGTGTAGTCCCTCTTTAAAATTCTACTTAAAGTGTAGCATTAAAATGTAGCTAATTTGAGTGAATTTTAAGGAGTAAACGTAAGAGTTTTAAGCGCTTCTTCGTAGACGTTTTTAAACTGGTTTCCCTCTGTCGAAAATTGTATCGTACGATCACGCAGCGGCAAGAGCACTAGTGTGCCCTGGACATCTCGTTCTATTTCGCCGTCCAGGCGCACACCTGTGACACCACTAATTGCGATTGGGCTTGATTTGACTGTTCCGTTCTCAATTTGTTTTTCAAATGAACTTAGTTCGTCACTATAGACATCATTTATAACATTCATTCGCAGACCATACGCATCAGAATCGTCTTCTACAACACCGCTACTTGCCACAATATCTAGTAAAGTCCCTCCTCGTGCATTTGCACTGTAGACACTCCAGTCTCTTGGGTACTTAAATTCTATACTTCCATACTCGCTTGGGCCTGAATAATTATTAACCACTCGTTCATTGCGTCGCACAAATTCTGCTTCAAGCTCAGTTTTTTGTGCAGCGAGTGCAGTCTCTACCCGTTCTTCCACGATACCGTCAACATTAGTCTTCTGTTCGCTGTACTGATTAAATGCCCAAAATCCAAACCCGAGGGCTCCAAGTAATGCAACAATTAGGATCGACAGTATTATTACGTGCTTTGCACTACTGTGCGATTTCGACCTACCACTCGGCACGATAGGAACTCCCTGAGGCGATGAAACTTGCTGGGGAGTAGATTGAGGTTGTTGCCCAGGCTGAACCTGCTGAGGGGCTTGCGTTGGCTGCTGATATGGTTGTTGATTTTGGTTCGGATCCATTACCTCTTATGCTACCCTATTTTGCTTATGCTTCGCAACTGGCATATGCACAGTATGTGCGCCAATCTGCGTACCGCTACGGCCTTCGAGTCGAGCGCCGTATGTAATAACTTTGTGCCTAGAGAACGTATCACTAATTTCGTGTGCCAATTTTCTGCGCCCGTCTGCAAACACATACACCACTGCACCATCTGGTACATCGCCATTCTGCCATGGGCCTAAATGAAAACTGCAGTGTTCGGTATTCCTGAATTTAATTCGCGCAAATCCATACACGAACGGGTTTATTTCGTACCCGACAACTTCGCTCGCACCAAATTCTAGAGCAACCTTTAAAACTCGGCCATCACCCATTCCCAGATCAACAAAGACTTTATTTGATACGTCTACTTCACTAAATAACCGCTCTAAATCTTTTAGGTGTGTCGGGACAAATGGTGGGCCAAACAGCAACCCATAACCAATGATCGTCAACAGTATCGCGATAGCGAGAATAAGCATGGGAGCTAGTTAGGACTGAATTTTCTTTATTTTCTGCTCGGCAGAATCAATGCGCTTGTTAAGCTCTGCGATAATTTTCGTACCTCGCTCGTACGATCGTAACGCCGAATCTACGTCCAGCTCATCATCAATTTCATTACTCAAAGCATCAAGTTCCTTCATAAGTTCTTTGAATGTCATATCAGCGGGCTTTTTCATGTGTTCTGTTCCTTTGTGTGTAGCTTTATAGTACCGTCTTTTAGTTGAATCTTCACAGTGGAAGCCGACTTAAGCTTACGTACATGCGACACTACAGAGTCTCCGATTCTGACTATCGCATATCCGCGCTGAAGTATTCGATCTGGATTAACCTCGCGCATAATTCGTTGATACATCGCTGTCATATGTTTTGCACGGCTTAGCGTACCCTCGATACTGGCAGCCAGATCTTGCTCAATCTCAGCAAGTTTACTGCGTGCATCCTGAACCACATTCTTATACCGCACAGCCATAGTTTCCAGTGTATAGGTAACCGCAGCAACGTCTGGGCATATAAGCTCTGCAGCATTACTCGGCGTTGCGGCGCGTATATCACTAACTAAATCGCTCAGGGTGACATCATTTTCATGCCCAACTCCGGTCACGACTGGCACTCTGCTTCCTGCAATCGCACGGACAAGCCTTTCGTCATTAAATGCGCTTAAATCTTCCGCAGATCCACCGCCTCGCACGATCGCTATCACTTCTGGCGTTTCTGGTAACTCGTTTAGCACTGTTAGCGATTTTATGAGGTTGTCTGGTGCCTGCTCACCCTGCACCAATGAATGCGCAAAGCTTATTTTAGCTAACGGCCATCGTTGCTCTGCGATTGTAATAAAATCTTTATACCCGTCAGCTTGCTCGCTACTGACAACACCAATATGCATTGGGTATTCCGGAATAGTTCGCTTGCGGGCAGGGTTAAATAACCCTTCTTCATCCAACTTTTTTCGTAGCATTTCAAATGCACGTCGCAAAGCCCCTTCACCAGTTGGCACAGCCCGCTGCACGGTAACGCTAAACTTACCCCACTTACCTTTAAGTGCCGGGTTGCCAGCGACAATTACCTTCATGCCATCTTCGAGCGGTGTACGCATACTCCAAACAGTCATAAAACACTCAACAATTGAATCGTTATCGCTTAACTTAAAGGTAACCCATTTATTCTGTGAAACCTTAAAATTACTAACTTCGCCTTCGATTCGCACAAACGGAAAAGCAGATTCTAATAGTTGATTAGTCAGTGCCACAAATTCACTCACAGAGTACGTATGATCCACCTTTAACTACCCACTAACTCGCTACCGCTTGCGCGGGCTTGAGTAACTTCGAGTAAAAATAAAAACCAAATGGCAAAAATACTAACTTGTTGAAAACTCTGTACAAAAGTGTACCGGACACTGCCACCGAAGCCGGAACACCAGCAAAGGCTAAAACAGCAATAATTGCGCCCTCGTGAACCCCAACATCGCCCGGTATCACCGAAATCACACCAGCGGCATTCGCAATCGCAAAGGCCACCATAATATATCCAGGATTCACATCTGCACCAACTATGTAAAAACTTGTAATCACTATCGCAACGTCGAATACAGAGCTCATCAGCATAAACATTTCTAGGCGCACAATGTGTGTTCCGCGCTCTCGAAACGCCGTGTAACCATCGTGGAATTCGGTTAAGGTACTCTGAATTTTATCCCGCCCGAAGAGTGGCTTTCCGCTTCTAAATTTGCGCGCAATCCAATCTATAAATCTACCGAGTGACCCTATTAGAACATCCACCCGCTTTTTAGAAGCAAGCGCATACAGTAGCGTGCCGATGCCAACTATAAGCGAAATCACCATCGAGATCATGATTCCGTAAACCAAACTTGCAACCGTACCGCCAAAAATCAAAAAACCCAGCGCTACTAACAATATAAAGAAATAACTGATGTAATTAAATATGTAGCGCCCTAACTGCATAAGCGTAGCGAGCCCTGTCGACACCTTTCGGCGTAATCCATAAATAATGTATGTCACGCCACTTAGTCCACCACTTGGCAGAATCTGATTCACAAAACTTAACGCAAACACCATCCCGTATAATCTACTAAATCGTACTTTTTTGTTAAATGAGCTCAAGAAACTACGATAGTACAAAGCAATAAACAAATAACTTGTGGCCTGAAATAACGGCAAAAGCAGCAAGTATCTAGCATCAATAGTCGCAAGCAAATCCCAGGTTTCTCCAATTACATCCCTCTCAAAATACAAAACCAAACCGAGCAGCACAAATGCCACTAGTGTCATCAAGGGTCGTAATCGTATTTTTGACTGAGCCATTTCCAGCTATTATAGCGCAATGCAACAGAGATGATAGAATGCTCGCTATGATACTTGCATTACTTGGGCGCGAATCAGATATTTCAACGGCTGAGCTCGAATCAATATACGGAGCCAACTCTATTGTTGCGTCAAATAATATATTTGCACTACTTGATACAGACTCAGTCGATATCGATATGCTTGGTGGCACTATAAAAACTGCTGAACTGGTCGATGAACTTCCAGTAAATTCAGATTGGGCTAAAACCGCAAAATACATCACTAAAAATGCCCTCCCCGGTCAAGTTTTCGGCACCGAAGATACCTCAAAAAAACGTTTAGGTGTTAGCGTGTACGGCAAACATGTACCAAAACGTAATATTACCGGCCTCGCACTAGAGCTTAAAAAGCAGTACAAAAAAGACGGCTGGTCAATCGGCGTGGTCCCGAATAAAGACAATGAACTTTCATCAGCACAGGTGCTTCACAATAATCTACATACTGGCGATAAAGGGCGTGAAATAATAGTTATTTACGGCGACACTAAAATCTACATCGGTCTCACAAACGGCGTTCAAAATATAGATGCTTACAGCGCCCGCGACTACGACCGCCCCCACCGCGACAACCAAGTTGGTATGCTCCCCCCAAAACTAGCGCAAATTATTATCAACCTAGCAGTTGGGTCTAACACAAATTCTCGAATCTGGGATCCCTTCTGCGGCACAGGGGTATTGCTGCAAGAAGCTTTACTTATGGGTCATGATGTTTTGGGCAGTGATATTTCGCCTCGAATGGTAGATTATTCAACCAAAAACCTCGATTGGCTCAGTGAAAAGCACACATTACCCTCTTGGGAGGTAGAAAAAGGCGATGCACGCGAATATACCCCAAGTAGCCCCATTCATTACGTAGCTGCAGAGCTATTCTTGGGTGCGCCGCAAAGCAATTCGCCGAGCTCAAGCGAACTTCAATCACTACTGCACGAAAGCAAAGATTTAATCTCAGAGTTTCTAAAAAACGTACATTCGTACCTACCAGATGACACTCGATTATGCATAGCTGTCCCCGCCTGGCGTGTCCGTAATAATTTCGAAACAGCAATAACGGTTGACGACCTCAGTAAACTTGGCTATAATCCAGTACGATTTACCCACGTGGACGAAACCGAGCTAATTTACGCTCGACCCGACCAAACAACAGGTCGTAAACTCCTCGTGCTAACAAAGCAACAGTAAGTAGAGGATATATATGTCAAAGACTAAAGCAGGCGGCTCCAGTAAAAACAACCGCGATTCACCCGGTCAAAGGCTTGGCGTGAAGCGTTTTGGTGGCCAAAAAGTAAATACCGGCGAAATCATCGTTCGTCAACGTGGTAGCAGCAAAGTAGCTGGCCCAGGCACAGCATACGGTCGCGACTACACAATTTACGCAACTCGCGACGGTGAAGTATCATTCCGTTCAAAAAAAGTACAACGCTTTACAGGGCGTACTGCTCCACGTACTGAAGTTAGTGTTGTTTAAACTCTTTTAGTCACTTTCTTTCAACACCTTGATAATGCCTATAAAGTCGTACGGGAAGAAGATAATCAAGACCCTTACTAATGTCGGTGTATTGAGTGTTGTTCATTTTCGTTTCCCGCGTTCCAAATCCTGATGTCTGTTGTTCATAGTCAACTGGCTTTGATGTAATTATTCCGCTATCAATAATGACGTCTCCTGAACCATAAGTTGACGGTGAGGCATCCGCATGAACTACTGATTCGATCCATACACGTCCTTGTGTATCTGCTGCCATGTTCCATTTTAAGTTTTTGCCTTTATACATGGTTAAAAATGAACTAACAGTATATTCACCTAGTATTGGGTGATTTTGCTCCATCACGCTAATTGGTGCCTGCTCAAAATCAGGCAGAAAACCAGGTCGTTTCATAAATTCATCATCCAATGAAAATAAGTAGTGTTCTATACTGCCAAATTCTTCTACCAAACGTTTTGTTCTTTGCCGTTCGGTGCTACCCTCACCAGCAGATACTCTTTGAAATGGTAGTAAGTCCTGCGAAAGTTCTTCATCATAGTATATTTCTGTTGTAGCATAATTAGGATTATTTTTATTATCATCAGCAAAACAATAATATAAATAGTTAACTGTGCCTGTAATTTCTTGTGGGTTATTTTCTAGTTGAGCTAATTGAGCTAAAAGTGAGTCATGAAGTTTAGTTTCTTGAGTATAATGCTCACGCTCCCCGTCAACTATTTCGTCGTCTTTATATCTTTCTTTACGTATTCTACCCCTAACAATATCTCGCTCGTCATGACGCTCAAGGTGATAATTTTCAATTCCGAACGCTACCCTCCAGTCACCTCCAGAGTTTGACTTATAAAACAAGCGGGGAACTTGCTGTCCATCTTTGACAGTATAGCCAACAGCATACATTCTTTGTGAGTTAGGCTCTTTTACCACTTCGGATATCCCAAACATCCGACCTCCTGCATCTACTTCAACGACACTTTTCACTGCTTCAAATTTTTTTAATTGTTTGGCAAATTCAGAGTCTGGATATTTATTAATTGATTCAATTTTTTTTGACGTAAATTCGGCATCTGGTTGCTTTCCCTGTTTCTGCTCTTTATCAGATACCGTAATGTTTACTCTTTTAGAATCTAAATTTGAGTTTTCAATATATAATTGGCCAGCTATAAGTGTTGGCCAGCTTTCTCGAAAAGGCGCTAGCTCTCTCGGTAATAATGGGGTCTCCTGTCCTTCTTTTGATGCACGGTAAGATTTAGTATCATAGTCAAAATCCCCAACAGGACAAATAAGGACATTTTTGCCAAAAACAATTAATTGAGCAGTGCCCTCAACTTCGCCGTTCTCGTCTAGAACTTCCAAAATCACATCACTACCCTTTAGGTCCTCTACCGATCCGATTAGAAGCTCATCGCCGGGATATAGCTCTTTGCGTGCACTAACTTCATAAACGCTATTTCCTACTGCTTCACGTCCAATTTCCTCAGCGGTCTGTTCGCTCGGAACTTTTCTGATGTTTATTTCCGGGCTTTGATCTATATTTAATTTTTCAGGCATATTTTATTTTTTTAATTTATATAAATATTAGCATAAGCTTTATTAATTGTCAATATTATGATTAGTTGCCAAATATAATTTGTATTATTTTTTGCGCATTACGACGTAACTTTATCTTATGGGGCTCCTGCTGTGCTTCTATTTTAAAACCTGCGCTGGAATTAATAACTAGAGCGTTTCTCTTGTTTCGGTCATTCGGTACAGTTGGATAAATCGACAATAAAGGCTGTTCTTGGGATTTATTAAAGCCTCTTTCGCCTATAATTAAGTGGTTACTTGACTGAATTGCTCGCACTAGCCTTACATCATGCTTTAGCTGCTCTTCACATAGCCACACAGCAACACCTAAGTAGGCACTGTGTCCTTCAAATCGTTGCATAACTCGTTTATCAGCTGCACGACGCAACCTATAAATAGCGTCCACACCTTCGACTTTCAAGGTTAATTCCTGACCCGCCTCGAACGTTATAGCCAACTCTCCTGTTTGGGCAGTTGGTTCGTAATCTCTACCACCAACAAATTCATCGTATTTTACGATATCTAACTCATTTCGATCTAAGCTGTATCCTTCTCTTTCAAACATATATTCTATAATACAATATTTTAAAAATTTATCTATTATTACAGATGCGATGACACTAACTAAGTCCTTTTAAAATGCATTTTTTACTTCTCGTAGAGCATGGAACACATCTTTATAAAACGAATCATTACTTAAGGTATACCCACCTGAATTGCTGGAAATAGATGTCTGCCAATATCGCGCATCATCTTCTGCTGGCTGGAACATGAAACTGCGCAACGACAATTCATTGGAACGTTCTGATCCGGGCAGCATACTGTAAATAATAGTTGGCTTAGGATTAAGTTGACGCCCTCGTGAAATAATTAATTGTTGAGGATTGAGAGGTTGTAGATTTGCAGAGCGACTATATGGAATTATCCCTCTGATGTCTTTAGGATAGTGAGCCACAGCAAGTTGCCCTTTTAAGCTCAGTGCGATCTGCCCTTGTCTGGAGTCTCGGCCGTATTGTGAGTTAATGTGATTGTTAGTTAGCTCTATACGCACCTCATCCACTTCTCTAGGCCTTCCATACAGCCCTATAAGCCATAATGCTTCTTCTTTGCCAGCCTCTGGCCACTCAGCAGACGACAACGTCTCCTGTAGAGGTGGGCGACCCCCAGAATGCTCTCCTGAATTTACCCACTTTTGTGACACGATAAATCCCTGCTGCGTGGGTAAAATGACGATATAATAAACATAATTACTAATAATAAACTATTATTAATTTTTGTCAATATTTGTGTTCTGGCCGAAACTTTTAAGAAGTATGTTGTTTAACTTTAGCAACCACATCAGCTATTACTACTTCTGACTTTACAAGGTATTCATCTACGCCAAGTTCCTGTGCGCGCTGTTTGTCTTTTGGCTGGCTGAGCGCTGTCAGCATAATAATCTTGATGTTTGTGGTATCTGGAGTGTTTCGCAAAATATCTAACACATCGAAGCCACTGATCTTCGGCATCATAACATCGAGCAGAATAAGGTCTGGCTTATAGTCTATGGCTAAAGATAATGCGCCTTCGCCGTTTGGTGCATGCTTAACCGCAAACCCTTCTGCTTCTAGGCGCTCTTTATAAACTAACGCGAGACTTTCGTCGTCTTCTACTAATAAGATTCTTTTCATTTCTTCTGACATGATTAGTATTATACCTTAACCTTTTAACTCCGCAATAAAACCGTCAAACATTGGGTGCGGGCGGTCTGGGCGCGATTTATATTCTGGGTGGAACTGGCTCGCCATAAAAAACGGATGATCATTGAGTTCTATGAGCTCCACGAGCTTGCCGTCTGGCGACTCGCCGGCTACAACAAGCCCAGATTCTTCTAGTTGCATACGGTACGCATTATTGAATTCATACCTGTGGCGATGACGTTCTTGTACGCTTTCAGCACCATACAGCTTACGGGCTTTTGTGCCAGGCTTAAGCTTGCACGGATAGTTGCCGAGCCGCATGGTTCCGCCTTTGTTTGTGATGCTGCGCTGCTCCTCCATGATGTGTATCACTGGATGGTCAACGGTCTCATCGATCTCAGTCGTATTTACATTTTTACCAAGCAGTACTCGGGCAACCGCTATAACACCAACTTGCATTCCTAGACACAATCCCAAATACGGAACATTACTTTTTATCGCATGGGTTGCTGCAGTTATCTTGCCCTCAACTCCACGCGAGCCGAAGCCGCCAGGAACCACAATGCCGTCCACCTTTTTGAACTTAGAGCTAGCATTGCGTGCGGTAAGCTCTTCGGCGTTTATCCAGTCAATTTCCACGTTTACTTTATGCTTAACACCAGCTGCAGCCAACGCCTCGAACACGCTAATGTACGTATCTTCGTTGTCCATATACTTCGCTACGACCCCGACTCGTACGGTCTTTTTCTGCTCCGAGACAAGTGTATCTACCATAGATTCCCAGTTTGCCAGATTTCGTGTTTTCTTGGATTTTAAGCTAAGCTTTTCGGTGATAAAGTCTGCGAGTCCGCTTTTTTCTATCGTCAGCGGAACCTGATACACGCTTTTTGCATTCGGCAGGCTAATAATCCCTCGCTTATCAACATTGGTGAACATATGCAATTTATCTCGTATGCTGTCGGGTGTGGGCTCTTCGCTACGAATCACCAGCACATCTGGGCTAATACCAAGTGAGCGCAGCTCACGTACTGCCATCTGACTCGGTTTAGACTTAAACTCTTTGCTCGCGCCCAAGTACGGCACGTACACTACATGCACATACAGGCAGTTTTCAGCGCCTACACGCGTCGCAAACTCACGAAACGCCTCTATAAACGCAAGACCTTCGTAGTCCCCTACAGTGCCGCCTACCTCGGCAATATGTACATCAAATCCGCTGCCAGCCTCTTCTATATAATCTTGAATCAAATTAGTCATGTGGGGAATAATCTGTACGGTTTTACCTAAATACTCACCGCGGCGTTCGTCTTCGATGAGCCGCCTCATCACTCGCCCGCTCATAAGACTGCTCTTTTGGTCGA
>Ga0136558_1001033_pt1 | contig 14613 bp, 19 predicted proteins | sample AntRauTorckE6833_FD_101391 | JGI IMG/M metagenome (GOLD analysis project Ga0136558, IMG submission 101391) | Saline lake microbial communities from Rauer Islands, Antarctica - Metagenome Torckler E6 #833 | ecosystem: Environmental > Aquatic > Non-marine Saline and Alkaline > Saline | place...
AAAGATTCAAAAAAAGTTTTGTTTTGATTACCTTTACTATGCAGGATATATAAAGCAAATGTGTTATTATTTGGTTCATTATACCCAGCTATAATAATGCTATTTATATCAGGATATTTGTCAATTTTAGTTTTTTTAATTTCATCTAAAATTTTATAGATTTTTCTTCAATAATTTTCTTAATATCAAAAGATTTTTTATTGATAAAATTATAAAATGATTCTTCTGTTTTAGTTACAAAAATCATATAAATTTTTCATTTATTTTACACCAACCAGTTTTACCAGTTGTGTATACAATAAAATTTTTATTATTAGTTATATCTTCTATTTTTTTATTTAATCTATCGCAGGCATGTCTATATTTTGACCATGAGCTATATTCTTCTTGTATATAATCTTGTGCTATTTCAGAAAAATCAGCTTGTTCAGATATATCATCTCTATCAAATATTAATTCTAGAATATAATGATCGGTTGACTTTTGATTTTTACGAGTAATCAATATTTCGTCACCTCTAATATGTAAAACGCTCTTATCTTTATCAAAATATAATTCTTCTTTTTGTTCATTATTCTCCAGCATTAACTCCTCATCAATTTTGTCTAAAAAATACTTAGCTGTCATTTCCATGCACATTCCTAAGTATTTATTAGTGGGTACAACAATGTCTTTACCATCTTCAATTTTAACAGTTTCTATATTTAGGCTTTCTTCTTTTAAGTCTTCAATTAATTGTTTAGCTGTTTTTACATTTCCCTCTTTTTTAGATTTATTAATTTTTTTAATTTGATCATATATTATTTTTAAGTTTGCACTATAAATAGGCAATGTAGTTAAAAAGGGGAGTCTTTCATAAGTAGTATAAGCCTCAAGATATTTTAAAAATATATCAGAGAAAACGGGAGGAAGTTCATTTTTATCTATATTTTTTAAATCAAAACTAGAATCCTCTATTTTGTTTATTATTTCAGGATTTTCTTCAAGAATCTTTTTTAATTTAGTTATTTCTTTATTACTATAATTTAAATTATTTTTAAATAGTGTATTTAAATAAGATTCTTTTTTAATAAAACTAATGTAATCAAAAATAACTTCAAAACTTTTAAAAGTACCTGAGTTTTCTTTAAACTTTTCTACATATCTTTCAATTATTCTTTTAGTTTGTTGTTTTTGCATAATAAAATTAACAAATTAATAAATTTATTTTTTAATTAAGGCAAAGTTTCACAAGCACTTCCATCTCCATCTCTGTCTAACTTATGTATATCATTATTAACTCCTCCGCAGTCTCGATAACAGGTTTGTGCTTCTCTGTGAGTGGAGAAGTCACTACAATTGTAAATATTACTTGAACAAGAACAAGAGTAGCTATTATTAGAATTAGAAGAATTGCTAGAATTATTTGAAGAACAACCACTAATAACCAAAGTGATAAGCAAAATTGTTAAAAGTAAAAAAGTTTTTTTCATATTTTTAAAATTAATAATAATATTGACTAAATAAATTATGATATATATTTTAACTTCCTGTAATTATATTATCGGAAGTTAAAGCCATTTCTCAAGCAATTTTTGTATTATGTTTTTCCAAATAAAAATAATTAAAAATGTAATTAAAATTCCAATAAAAATATGATTATTCATTTTCAAATTATCAGAAAACTCGGCTAAAGAAGACATAGTCCCTAAAAAAACAATAATAATTATCAAGGTATTTGTTATTATTTTTTTTATTTTTTTATAACTCATATTTTTTTATTTTATTTATTATAATATCCTTTGAGTATCTTAACTTTGTTCTCTTTTTAAATAATAGACTATACCTGATGTCGTTCCGCCATAACTCGTTCCCATATTTGCTGTTAATGGTAAGACCGCTATTACCTCCCAGCCCTCAGCACCAAGAGCGTTTAGTTCTTCTTCTATGTTTCCCTTTGGTGTCTTCTTTCTAAAGCCTTTCATCTTTGGTGAAAAAATTTTATATTCATATTTTTTCATAGTTTTATAAATTATTTTTAACAAGTTTTCAAGTTTAAATGATTTCATATTTTCGCTTAAATACTTTTTATCTAATATTAGTAATTTAATAATACTAAATTAAGTTAATTATGTAAAGATATATCTTTTTATTTTTATTTTATAGTTTTATCATTAAAAATTAAAAAGTTGTTAAGTTGCGCTTAATAAAAAAAAAGAAGTAAAAAGTATTAAAATTAGCTCATTACATTTTTACAAAAAAACTTAATTTTGTAAAGTTTAATGGTTTAGTTTATTAATCCCTTATAATCACTTTCCCTTGTATTGCTAAGCATCAAAAAGTTGTGACGCTATTGTGACTGAAAGGTGATAAAAAGGGGTAAAAACTGGTAACTTCTGGCGACTTAGTAGGGCCTTAAAAAATCTCTATTATTACAGAAATTTGGCTACTATTACACCATATTCGGAGCAGGTCATTTTTTGCTTCGAATCCGACCCCGGGAGCAATGAAAAGACGAGTGTAATAACTCGTTTTTATTGATCTTATACCTTAAATCTTAATTATTATTAGACATAGACGTTGACACATAAAAGATGTTTGTGGTATTATAGAATAATTAATTTTTAGTTATTTAAAATCATAAATAAATTATAGGAGGTTTTATCATGAAAGAATTACAGAGGTTTTTAGATATAATTGAAGAGAAAAATCTTTCAATTGAAGATGTTATTAAGCTTATAAACGGCACAAAAGAATTTTCCAAGGTAAAGTCGGAAGCAGACGAGGAGATTACTTTAGCAGTGGATTATAGGCGTAATGTAAAAATAATGATTAAAGCAGGTGATTATGCTAAGGTGGATAATGAGCTTATATATGCATATAAACGATTTTACTCACCAAGCGTTACCCGTAAAAAAATTGAAACAGTAATTAAACTTTTTCATTTCAGCGAGGAAATGTTAAGCGATGATGTTATAAAGGAGATTGATAAAGCGGGTTATATCCCTGGAACATTACATGACCTTTTAACTTTAGGGGAAGTCTATCCCTATTTACAGAGGCAGTTTCCTATAATTGCTCTTGGATCAGTTAAGCGTAGTCAAGCTAATGTTCGACAAGTGCCAGGATTAAGCATTACAAGTCGTGAACGTTTACTTGAAGTTGCATATGATGGACATGAATGGAAAAAAGATTGTCGCTTCATAGCACTTCCTAAGAATGCTTTTTCCAATTAGGAAATTTATTCTTTTAAACTAAGAATATTGTACTAACCCTTATTTAATAAATGAGGGTTTTTTTATTTAAATTATTGTTAAAATAAATGGTAAGCATACATGTAAGACTATGTCAGCAGAGAAATGGGCAATCATTGCTGATTCTAGGCCTTTTTTCCAATAAAGCCAGCCAAAAACTATCCCTCCTATACCATTGAGTAAAAGAGCACGAAAAACTATCAAAGGAGTTAAGGCCATTAATTCTGAAGTAATAGGTAAGTGTCCAACACCAAATATAATACTAGCAATAATAATCGCTGTCCACATTACCTTGTTGTTTTCAGTGGCTTTAGTCTTTGACTTCCTTATTTTATTAATTACCCATGCGAGAAATGTCATGAAAAATAATCTCATCACAATTTCTTCACTAATTCCACCATAGAAAGAGGCTAAAAAACCTTGCCAAATTGGAACAGATAATTCTTTAAATAAACTTTCTAGACCAAATTTAAAGAATATAAAGTCTAATAATATTATAATAATTCCTGTTAAAAGACCTAGTAAAATAGATTTCTTAACAACCGCTTTAACATTAATATCAACCTTTTCTTTTTTAACAAGCTTTTCAATGATGGGTATTTTTAGTCCTACTAAAGGAGATAATTTCAACCCAATAAATGTTAAAATAGCAAATAATAAAGCACTCTGAGCTACTATAATTAATACTACAAGTGGTAATGGTAGGGGAGCTGCCTTTAATATATCTCCTTGCAGGGTTAAGATATAGGGCATGATCGCCAGAATTGAAACTATACTTGCTGATAATAAAATAAAATACATTTTCCAATTTACTGACTTACTTATTTTCATATGGTTGTTAACTATTAACTAATATATAAATTTTATAATAATAAATGATTCACTTTTTTTAAAAAAGATAAGATAACAAAGATTTAATTAGGTGTAATTTTTTTATCTAACTTTAGTATTAATAATAGTATTTTTTTACAATTTTGTAAATATTAAAAGCTAATGTGTATAGGCGTATGACTTCTTGCAAGAAATATTTTTTATTATCATTTTGTTATTAAGCATTAAAAAGTTGTGTTGTTATTAATGAATTGTAGAAAAGGGTTTGAGTCAAAAATCCTATAAGAATAATATTATATATTTTCTATTTATGTTATAATATTAAAGTCTAAAATGTAGTACTTAAATGATATGATTAAATATTATCAAAGAACAATTAAAGAGCAAAAATTAAAAACACTAAAGTCTTTTCAAGTTGGTAGTTTAATTTATGCTTCTCAACCTAAAGAAGAGGAGATTAGTTATTTAGTAAAAACTCTTAATCTTGATAGAAGTATAGTTGAAGATGCTCTTGATCCACATGAAGTTCCTCGTATGGAAATTAAAAAAAATATTACTTATATTTTTGCTAGAGTTCCTAAAGAGGATTCATCAATTAGAAGAATTTCTACTTTTCCAATTACTTTTATTATTGGAAAAGATTTCTTACTTATTTTTTCTCAAGAAAATGCTGATTTTTTAATTAGTTCACTTAAAAACCATAAAAAATATTATACAACTCAAAGAACAAGGCTTTTTATTAAAATGTTTTTTGAGGTTGAAAACGTCTATAGTAATTTGCTTAATGTTATAAGTAAAAGAATTAATTATTTTAGTATTAATGTAGGCGGGGTTAAAGAAAGTGACATTGTTAATTTTGTTCGTTATGAGGTTGTTTTAAATGAATTTATTTCTTCACTTTTGCCAATGAGGCATGTGCTTTCTAGTGTTATGTCTGGTAAAGCTTTAGGCTTGTATGACCATGACAGGGAATTAATAGAAGATTTACAGCTCAATAGTGAACAGTTGATTGAAAGGTCAAGGAGTAATTTAGCGAATTTGGTAAATATCAGACAAGCACAAGAAGTTATATCAACTAATCGCTTAAATCGAATTATTACAGTACTTACTGTTTCTACAGTTATTTTAACATTACCAACCATGATAACTAGTTTTTATGGCATGAATGTTAAACTTCCATTTGCAAATAGTAATTATGCTTTTTTAGTAATTTCATCTTCAGTTGTAGTATTAATTATGGCTCTATTGATTTTTTTAAGAAAAAGGAAAATTATTTAATTACTTATTTGAGTTAATATTATTTTATTGTAATAATTAAGATTAAAATATATGAATAGTATTTATAATGAATCTCTTGATTTGCATAAAAAAAATCAGGGGAAGTTAGAAGTTAAATCAAAAGTAGAGTTAAACAGCAGAAAAGACCTTTCTTTAGCATATACTCCTGGTGTAGCTGAAGTTTGCAGGCAAATAGATGCTGATAAGAGTAAATCATTAACTCATACCTTTAGAGGTAATACTATTGCTGTTATTAGCGATGGTAGTGCTGTATTAGGCTTAGGTAATATTGGTCCTGAAGCTGCGTTGCCAGTAATGGAGGGTAAGGCTGTGTTATTTAAAGAGTTAGCAGGGGTAAATGCTTTTCCTATTTGCTTAGATACACAAGACACAGAAGAAATAATAAAGACGATAAAATATTTAGCTCCAACATTCTCAGCTATTAACTTAGAAGATATTTCTGCTCCTCGTTGTTTTGAAATAGAAACTAGATTAAAAGAGGAATTATCAATTCCGGTTATTCATGATGATCAACACATAACAGCAGTTGTTGTTTTAGCTGGTATTATTAATTCTTTAAAGTTAAGAGGATCATTGGATAAAAAAGAAAAGATAGTTATAAATGGTGCTGGAGCAGCTGGTACTGCTATTTTAAAACTATTCTTATCATATGGATTTGAGGATATTATAATCTGTGATAGTTCAGGGATTATCAATAAAGACAGGGAAGGCTTAAATTCTAATAAGCTAGAATTAGTTGAAATTAGCAATCCAAGAGATATTAAAGGAAAGCTGGAGGATGCGATTGTAGATGCTGATATATTTATTGGTGTTAGTGTTTCAGGAGCTTTGAGCTCTGAAATGATAGCTAATATGAATGATAAACCAATTATATTTGCCTTAGCTAATCCTATGCCAGAGATAATGCCTGATGAAGCTATAAAAGCTGGTGCTTTTATTGTAGCTACTGGAAGAAGTGATTTTGATAATCAAGTAAACAATGTTTCAGCTTTTCCAGGCATTTTTAGAGGCCTTATAGACAACAAAGTTGAAAATGTAGAAAAATATATGTTAATTAAGGCAGCTGAAGTAATTGCTTTAGCTGTGGTAGATCTTAGAGTTGATAATATACTACCAAATCCTTTAAATAGGGAAGTTCCTAAAATGATTAGTGAGGCTATAAAGAAATTGTAGTATATAATAAAGAAAATAATAAATAGATTGAAAAGTTAATCTGAAGCATTTAGACAAAAGGATATGAGTGAATTAAAACCTTTTCACAAATTAGTAATTATTACTATATTTAAGTTTTTATAATAGCTTAAGGAAGACTTGAATGATAAAAGCACCCAGAGATGGGTGCTTTTGTTTTTATGATAATTGTTTATGTAAATATTATTAATTTACATCTATATTTTCCATATTATCACATATACTATTGTTATTTTCATCTACAAATCCTGACATCATTCCTCTGTTTCTATGTCCCATTCTTTGACCCTGATTCCTACCCATTTTCTGTCCAATTCCTAGCTCTTCTTTAATCTCTAAAGCTTCATCAAATTCACCACTTATCATTAAGTCATGCATTTGAGACATCTTAGCTAAATCTTCTTCACTTAAATTAGCATGCATAGTTCTAATTCTATCTTCACGATCTTCTATGTTTGAGTTATTAAATTGACCTAAATTTTCTTGATTATTATTTTCTACACCTTGATGAGCGCTTACAGCGGTGGCTGTTGCTAGTCCAATAACTAAAAAAGAAAATATAGCTATTTTAAGGTTTTTATTCATATTGATTTTAATTAATAATTAAAAGTTTTGTTATTATATTTATTATTTTATTTTGGGCCCTCTATTAATTAATACGTATTATTTTAATTGTTTCTTTCATTTGTCATCCTTTGTTTAACTCTAAATAACTTATGTGGCATGTTTTGATGCATAAATGGCTTAATTTCATCAGCTATGAATTGCTGGTCGTTTTTCATTTTACCCATTATACGTATATTCATTCCTTCTTTTCTAATGCTTTTATTTTCGTATTGAATTTGTTGATCATAAATTGTCCATTCTTTATTTTCAAGATCTTTTAATCTAAACATATTTGTATCTTTAATCATTATTATTTCTCCAGCTAATCTTCCTGCTTCTGGATCTTGCCAAAACCATGAGCATTTTTGGTGTAGATTCTGATAAAAAGGTATTTTTTGATCAAAGGTATTATTTAGGATTTGAGCAAAACCTAGAAAATAGAAAAGATAACCCAGGATTATACTGCTTAAAAAATATATAATAACTAATTTTTTAAAACTATAACGATAGCCGAATTCAGTTTTTTTAAAATTAAAATAAGCTAAAATTATTAGACCTAATAAAATAAAGAACCAAAGATAGGGAAGTGAGAAATATAGTATTTGAATAAAATTAGCGTGTTGAAAGTAGAGAGTCCAATCTTGGTTATCTATGAAAAAGATAATTATTGCTACTGCCAAGGCTCCTATAATAGTAGCTAAAATGGCTAAAAACCAAAAAAGATAGTTTTTTAGGATAAAACTGTACTTAGATTTAGGTTTTAAGTCTTTTTCTTTAATTTTTTTATAAGCATCTTTACTACTACTCATAATCTTATATTATTAGATTTATTTAATAATTATTTCATTTAATTTCTTAAAGGCTCTGTTTAAGAGTGTGGAAACTGTTCCTATTGGTTTTTTTAAAATATCTGCTATTTCTTGATATTCTTTTTCCTCTAATATTCTTAATACTAAAACCTCTCTATATTTGTCCTTTAATGAATATATAGCTTTTTTAACTTGTTCTAAATCTAGTTTGTCGTTGGCTTCTTTAAGAACATCAGAGCTACTTTTGATATGACTTAAATCTTGAGGATCTATATAGCTAATAGGCCTACTACTTCTTTTTCTCAGTTCTGAGATAGTATGATTATGCGTTATTCTGTAAATCCAGGAGGAAAACTTTAATTTTGGATTATATGAACTTAGATTAAGATACGTTTTAATATAGACTTCTTGTAAAACATCTTCTGCGTCTTCATTATTTAAGCCACTCAATCTTTTTATATATCTAAGTAAAGGAGCTTCAAAACGATTACTAAGTATTAAAAAATAATCTTTATTCTGTAAAGATTTTTCTACCAGCTCTTTGTCATTTAATTTTTCACAAGCTTGTATATCTATCTTCATACTCTTATATTATAATACGTCTGAAATCTCCATAATTATTCATTTATAATATGTACTTTATTCATTTAAACTTTCTAAAATATAATTAAACTCCTTTAAAACCTCTTCTTTACTATCATCAATCTCAAAAGTACTCTCTATTATAATGGGTACATCCATTTGATTGCAGGGTTTAATTATTTCTTTTTGTTTGGTTCTAAATAAAGGTTCATGTAAAATTTCATAACCACTTAAATGAATCTCCTTGATTCTATCTTTAAAAGCATCAATAAAGTCTTGTGCTAGCTTCATAGTCTTGTCGTTCGCCTTACAATGTCCTAAATCTAAGACCATACCCCAATTATCATTCTCCTTGAAAAATTCCACAAAGTCTTTAACTCCTGTATATCTGTCTTTTTGCTCATCCATATTTTCAACTGCCCAATTAATATCAGGGTAGTTATTAAATACATTCCAGTTCTCAACCTTATCAGGATGAACAACTGCTAAAGATGCTCCTATTAGGTTATAGAATTTTACTACTTTATCTAATAAGTCTCTAGTCTCTTGATTATCTCTATAAATAAAGGAAGGGGCGTGCATTGACCTGTATTTAAATTCTTTTATCTGCTTTAGAGTCTCTTTAATCCTATTAAGGCTATCTTCTCCTCGATAATGAACCTCAATAGCGTTTGTATTGGTGCTTCTTAGTATTTTTATACTTTCTTTAGAGCAGGGGTCTAATTTTTTATGCATTACTCCCTGGCTAAAACCTATTTTTCTCATATATAGAATTAATCATTATGTTTATTTATTATAACAACATAATAAAAATAATAAAAACCTCTAAATTACACTATTTTTATAATTTATGGCTCTAAAATCTAATCACTAGTAATGCAGAGCAATTGACAAATGATAGTACTGATGGTATGCTTTTTTGATAATTTAAATACATTGTTGAACTTTAAAAACCAAAAAAGAGATGAAAAAAAATGCTTTATTTTTTACTTTAGTAATTATTGCTGTTATTTTTAGCTCATGTAATCATGAGAATGAAAAATATCAGTCAGTGTTAAAAGAAAACCAAGAGCTTAAGGCTGAAGTTGGTGAACTAAGAAGCTTATTAGAAGCAAAGTTAATTAACCTTTGTGACACCATGAGTGTTGAAGATAAGTTGAAACAGGCTGAGTTAGATAAATTCAAGGTCAAAGCTTGGAAAGACAAAAAAGCTCAAGAGCTTGAAGTCTGGGAAGACAAAGAAGCCCAGGAGCTTGAAGCCTGGGAAGAGAAAGACGAGGCAAGTGATAAAGGCTTTTCTAAATACTCTGAAATAGCAGAAAATAGCTTGAAAACTTTTAAGAGCAGTGATTTTGATAATCTTCGTGAATATGCCTTGCTGTGTTTTTACCGCTATAATCATGGTTATTCTCATGAGGTTTGGAAAAAGAAAAGGAAAATGGAGCAATCTATTGAATCTGTTAAGAACTTTGTTGAAAGTAAAAAAGAAGCTTACAGCAATTATCAGGCAATAGAAAGTGAAAAAGATGAAAGATATCGAGCTGAGTTAAAAAGGATTAATCTAAACTATGAAAATGAGTTAAAAAGTATTAATTCAAGCTACGAACAGGAGATATCAGAAAAGAAAAAAGAACTAGGACTATAGTTCAAAACAAGAAGCCTCGAACAAATACGGGCTTCTTTTTATTTACTTTAGCTAATATATATGAAAGAATAAAATTATCAACATGGTTTAACAGAAAATATAAATATGGTGCTTTAATAGGTATGATTGGTTAATTGTATCATTTTTAAGGTAAATTGTTGCTTATTTGTATCATTAATGATACAATTAAAAGGTAAGTAGGCTGTAAAAAGATACGTTTTAAATTATAAAATTATATGAATATAAGTAAATTAAACACAAGACAAAAAAGGATTATAGAATTTGCTGAAACAAATAAGTCTTTTCAAGTAAAAGATTTATTGGTTTATATTAAAGCAGAGTTTGACGTTGAAAGAATAACTGTTGTTAGAGATTTATCTTTATTAACTAACAAGTTAATATTAAACCAAAAGGGTAAGGGCCGTAATACTTATTATCAAATTTCAAATAAGTATCTTTTATTAAAAGATTATGATGTAGATAAATATTTTAGTGTTCCTCATAATCAGAGGGATATACAAGCTTTTTTTAATAGTGAAGTTCTTGATCTATTAGATGAAGATATATTTACACATGAAGAAATGACACGATTATCTAAAGCTCAGATTAAGCATAATAAAATGGCAGAGTCCTTAAAAAAAGAAAGTCCTATTATATTTAAAAAAGAATGGGAGCGTTTGATTGTAGAATTATCATGGAAATCATCTGAAATTGAAGGTAATACCTATACTTTATTAGAAACTGAGTCTTTAATTAAAGATTTAACTTTAGCTAAGGATAAAGATAAGGCTGATGCTCAGATGATACTAAATCACAAAAAGGTTTTAGATTTTATTTTATTAAATCCAAATTATTTTAAAGAAATTACAGTTGATAAAATAAAGAGAGTACACTCTTTATTGGTTGAAGATATTGATATAAAAACAGATTTTCGTAATCACCCAGTTGGAATTACTGGTTCACTCTATCGTCCTATTTCTAAAAAGGAAGAAATTGAAAAGAATATTAATAAGCTTGTAAAGAAAACTAAAGAAGTAGATAATCAAATCCTTAAAGCCTTTATATTTTTAATAATGACTTCTTATATACAGCCCTTTGAGGACGGAAATAAAAGAAGTTCTCGTATAATAGCAAATGCTATTTTACACGCTAACAACAGCCCTATGATTTCATATAGGGATGTTGATGCTATAGAATATAAGAAAGCTATATTATTATTTTATGAACAAAATAATATTAGCTATATAAAACAAATATTTATTGAACAATTTGAATTTTCCGTAAATAACTATTTTAAAGTATAAATTATTTGAATTAAAGAGCCCCCTTTAAGTATATAATGGTGACTCTAAGATGTAATAACTCAATAATACTGCGATTAGAAGTGAAAAATGATTATATTATAATATAAAATTATAAAAATAAAAAAATAGCATTAACATAAAAATAATAAAGATTTGGATTAGAATGTAGCGGCATGGAGTTGATAAAAATGCAATTTAGTGCTATAGTCTTATAATATTCAAAATGAATTAAGTGGTACATTAAAAATAATTATTATGGACAAAGAATTTATGATCGTAAGTTTAAGGACTTACATACCCCTATTGAAAAGCTTGAGTAATGTGAGTAAGTTAAACTATATTGAGAATTGCTTTAACAAAGATCAGATTATTCAGATGGTAGATAAAAACTATTTAATCTTAAATGAAGCTTATACTTACATTTTTTTGATGGTAGATGATAAGGATGAAAAGCATTATGCTTCTATTCAAAGAAAAGAAAGGGATGTTGTGCTTAGCACAGCTGAGCTTGATGAAAAAACCACACTTGGTAATAATCATTGTCTTGTTTTGCCAAATCAGTGGATAAATCTGTATGACTTGCGTGCTGGTGCAATATTTAAAACCAAATATGGTGTTAGGGCGGTTAAGTCTAAATATTACAGGAATCATCAGCCATTGTGCATCTTGTTGACTGGTGAGTATGGTTATTTTAAAAAAGGTAATAGTACTTTGGTTAAAGAAATCTTTGCCTAGTAGATACTCCTTAAAAAATTCAAACCCGTTTTAAATCAGCGGGTTTTTTTATTTTCTAAGTAAGTATATAAAACAAGAAATAGACTAAAAAACAAAAGATAATAAATTTAAATATCATTGACAACAAATAATTGTCGTGATACATTTTCATGAAAGCAGAAACAAATTGTAGAATCTTAAAATTTATATTATGTCGAAACACAAGTACATTTATTGGCGCCCTGATTTAGAGAAGAATGAAAAAGGAGAAGTTTATGCTAATGTTCACATTCTTGTGGGCTGCATAAAAGGAAGCTTAACTGAACTAAAAAAAATTGCCAATGAAATTCGCCAAACCTTTCCACAGGCCACCGATGATAATATTATTACCGGAGAGGTGAGTAGTTCAAAATTTGTGAAAGGATTTGTCGTAGTTGCTTGGAATAGCTATATTCCAAAAAAAAATTACTTAGGTTGGCGTCACGTTCAACATGGTAATACTGAATACGATTGGTAGATAAAAAAGATCTACTTAAATAACCCTGAAGCTAAAAGTTTGGGGGTTTTTATTTATCTAAAAATTATATAAAAAAAATTAATATAGATATATAATTAAGGATATGTATATTTTATAATTTTTATAAACACTAGTAAAAATAAGACATTTATCATCTTAACCTTTTAAAAATTACAAAAACATGTTATACTATTTATCCAATAAAATTATAATTATGGATGAATTATTTGAAAAAATATTTGATAACGAGTTCGACAAGGAAGTTCTTGCTTGGTTTTTTGATAACAAAAGTGAGTTTGGTGTGAGCTTTTTTGAAGCTATTAGTTTTTTAGGGGATTGGAAACTTCTTATGCCTCTTATTTTAATCATCATCGCTATTTTGTTTCTAAAAGGGAAGCACAAGCTATTATTTCCTTTACTTGTCTCTATCTTAGGTACAGAAACAGCCACTTTATTTTTAAAGAACTGGTTTGATCGTGCTAGACCAACCTTTATACCCACAGAAGATTTAACTGCATCCTTTCCCAGTGCTCATGCTTCTATTTCAATTGGTTTCTATGCTTATCTAGCGTATATATTAATTAAGTTTGGTAATGAGAAATATAGACCTTTAATTGCCGCTATTGTTACTTTAATTATCATTCTAATTGGATTTAGTCGTGTTTATCTAACTGTTCATTACCCAAGTGACGTGGTAGTTGGTTATATTGTTGGAATATTATTCTTTGGTATTGGTGTTGCTATAACAGAAGCGCAGTTTAAGGAGATAGAAGAGGAGATAGAAGAAATTGAAGAAGATTTAGGAGTTAATATGGATGACAATGGGGAGGAAGATAAAAAGAATAAAGTAGGTAAAAAGAGTAAAAAAGATAAAAAGAACAAAAAATAATTATTAACCCCTTAATCTATGAATAAAAAAATACTATTAGTTTCAATATTCTTGCTTGCAGGGCTTGTTTTAGCTGGTTGTACTCATCAAGCAGAAAAAGAAGAGTCTAATCCTGATTATTCCAGTAGCCCTGAACAGGAACAAGAACAGCTAAACGGAGAAGATTCAAATAGTGAGGATGGTTCTCAAACTTCCATTAGCTCTATATTGGAAAGGGCTGAGAATATAGATTCAATTAAATATGACCTAGTTACTACTCTTTCAGATGGTGAGGAGCAGGAAATGAGTATATGGTGGAAAGGTGATAAAATACGCGCAGAAACTAGCATGGAAACATCTGGACAAGAAGTAGAGAGTGTATATTTCTTGGACAGGGAAGAAGAGATGTCATATATTTATATTCCTGTACAAAACAGAGCTATGAGTATGGATTACAGTAATGTTAAAGATGAGGTAGGTGATACACCTAAGAGTCAGAGCTTGGAAATACAAGCAAAAGACTTTGAGGTTCTTGGAGAAGAGACTTGGGATGGAAAAGATACTGTAATTATTGAATATAGTTTAGAGGGTGGAAATAATGTTAAAACCTGGGTTTGGAAAGAATACGGCTTGCCGGTAAGGATTGTTAGCAGTACTACTGAAGGAGAAGTAGTTACAGAATTAAGAAATATAGAGTTTACAGATATTAGTGATGATAAACTAGAATTACCAGAAGGAGTTCAGGTTATGGATATGCCTACTGGTTTAGGTTACTAAAGTCATTAGCCAATAAAAAATCCTGTTGTTTGAAAGTGGCAGGATTTTTTTATATAATTATTTTTATTGTTATATAATTAACATATAACAACATTTTAAATTATATATGTCAATAATTGTGGCATTGCAGCAAAGGGTTTACACTCGCTAACTCTTCTAATCGTTGCATTGGTGTTTTTCCATCCATGCCTAGTCCACGGTGTTTTTTCTGGTAATTATAATAATGCATAAATAAAT
>Ga0136558_1001038_pt1 | contig 14557 bp, 13 predicted proteins | sample AntRauTorckE6833_FD_101391 | JGI IMG/M metagenome (GOLD analysis project Ga0136558, IMG submission 101391) | Saline lake microbial communities from Rauer Islands, Antarctica - Metagenome Torckler E6 #833 | ecosystem: Environmental > Aquatic > Non-marine Saline and Alkaline > Saline | place...
GCGAAGCAACTATAAAAGACATAGCGAGCGTTATTACGGATTGTAGTGAAAAGACTATTCAGCGCGACCTTAATGGTCTAATAGATGCAGGTGAGGTGGTTCGACACGGTGAAAGACGTTGGTCACGCTATACGATGAGTTAGTCCTAGACGTGTTCTTAATAATTTGTTACAAAGACAGCATTGTCTTTGTAATCAGTGCTACGTTTGTATCTGGTCTTTAATATGTCGTTCATATTATGAGGGTTGTCTCAGACACTTAATCTAGGTGGGGATAACTTTTTCACTAGTAATTATGTAGCACGTAGATAGCGTCTCGTGGTTAAGGTGAGGCCAATACTTGCATTATATATTTTTTGTTACGTAATTACTTTTTGCTGTAAGACGACTGGGGTATAGTCGTCTTCTCTAACAGGTGGCCTCGTTGTTTATATGGCATACATTGTGCGTCATAAAGTCTCTATTTCATTGACCAAATGCCGATAATACCGTATGCTCGTGGCCAGTATGTGTGGTTTCTATCCACACAAACCAGCACCGTACACAGTCGAATTGTATATACTAATGAATAGTTCTTGAGATGGCCGTTGAGCCGTCTCCGCTATTCAGTTTGGCAATACGCCATTGCGGTATACAACCACTGTCTAGGTGCCCGTTATTTGACAACTACATACCTGTCATAACATCACATCCGATTGGATTGGGTGAGCTATAGTGCTTCTTCTGAGATACTCTGTCGCACTAATTGTCTACCTTATCTAATCATTTCTGAATTGGCCGCTTTATTCCGCCTTGTCTGCTCAACTGCCACACCATTAAAATTACATCCGCCACTTCATTTTGAAGTAATCGGCGATCTCGTTGTCTTAACTTCTTAACTACAGAAGACTTTATAAGAGAGCAAGATCGCCGATTACTTCGGTACAATCCGTGGGTCGATCACATAGATTGTATTGAAGTGTTGGTAATGTTCGTGACTAGAGATTGTGATGGTACACGTACCCGTATACATATATATAGGTATATAGGTACAGCACTATTGCAGTCTCAGTCGCAAATATGAATTAATTCATATTATTAGTTATTACTTATTAGTAATTTTACAAATAAGTTTTTAAAAGTTTACAGTTTATGACTGAAGCAAAACAAAGTTTCGTTACAAAGCTCGGAGTAGCTTTTGTAGCCGCTGCTATGGTTTTCTCTTTCGCTGCTCCTGCTGCTAACGCACAAGAGTCGAGTGAGGACCTACAGCAATTGATCAACAACCTTTTGGCACAAGTTGCCAACCTACAAGCACAGCTTGGACAGGGTGGAGGTGGCACAGCTCCGGCTGGCGTGTGTCCATACACTTGGACTCGTGACCTTACACAAGGTGCCACTGGTAACGACGTAATGAAGTTACAACAATTCCTAAACGCTAATCCTGACACTCGTGTAGCTGCGGCTGGACAAGCAGGATCAGCAGGAATGGAGACCGATTACTACGGACCAGCTACAGCAGCCGCTGTATCTAAGTTCCAAGTTGCGTACCGCGCTGATGTTCTTACACCAACCGGTTTACAAAACCCAACTGGATACTTCGGTGCTATGAGCCGCGCGAAGGCCAATGACTTTTGTGTAACTCCTGCTCCAACTCCAGACCCAGACGAGGGTGAAGAAGAAGAAGAAGGTGAAGAAGAGGAAGAGCAAGTAACCCTTGGTGGTGTTGCTAACCTCGGAGCCTTCACAGTTAATGACCCTTCAGACTCTCGAGTTCAAGAAGGACAATCTGATGTTGAAATCGGAACCTTCGAGATTGAATTCAACAATGGTGACGCTGAAATCTCTTACCTTGACATCGCTCTTGTAGGAGACACTGGTGCATCTAACTGGGATGGTGACGAAGACCCATGGGATGTATTTGAAAACGTCTCACTATGGGTAGACGGTGATAAGATTGCTGAGGCTGACGCTGATAGCAAGAATGACTACCTCGACAAGGATGATGGAACTATCCGTTTCTTCAACCTTAATCTTGTAGGAATGGAAGATGACGAAATCGAAGTTGTAGTTGGTGCTACTATCCAAAACCGAATCGACGGCTCAGCTGACGGTGAGGACTGGATGCTATACGCTGACGAGATGCGTTTCTTTGACGCTGACGGCGTAGCAACAACTGAACGTTCACGTCATGACATTGCTAGCCGAGCTGCTATGTTCACTATCGAAGTAGCTGGTTTCGGTGAAGAAGTGAGATTGTCTCTTGCTTCTAGCAACCCTGACGCTAGCGACATCGTTGTTGACACAACTCGACGTACAAATGATGTTGAAATTCTTACCTTCGACGTAGAAGCTCGTGACGGTGACATCGAGTTCGATAAGATGGTCGTTCGCGTTGAAACTGCTGGTGCTTCAACTACACAGGTCGTAAATGACGCTTATGTAGAAATCGCTGGTAAGTCTTACAAGGCTGAACGAGTACATGCCAATCCAGGGAATCCAACAAGTATGGACTCTCGAGAGACTGACACTACTGGTACTGCTGTCTGGTACGTCTTCGACCTCGACGGTAACCTTACTATCGATGACGGCGACGAAGAAGAAGCAGTATTCTCAGTTGACTTTAATTCTCTAAAGGGTACCAACTACGACAACGGGCAACAAATCAAGGCCTCAGTTGGAACTAACGAAAAGGATGAATGGAAAGCTGAAGGAGCAGACGACATCCCAAGTAGTGACTTCCGAGGAACTGCAATTGGTGACAGTCATACTCTAGTAGCTGAAGGTATCGTTCTACCGATTGATGGTGTAACCACTGACCGCTCTACTTCTGGAGACAACGCTCAAACTGGTTCATTCGAGATCGAGTTTGAAGTAACTGCAGTTGAAGAAGATTTCTACATCTTCGAACGAGCGACTGAAGGTGCGTTCAATTCAACCACTACTGGTGTAACGTACTCAGTAACTGGTCCTTCAGGATTCTCTGCTACAACATCTGGCGTAATCTCAAGTACTGCCAATGTTGATAATGGAAACACTGACTTCTTCGTAGTCCGAGCTGGTGAAACTGAAACCTTCACCTTGAACGTAACCGTTGACACTGATGCTTCAGGTCAGCACCGTGTAGCACTCACTGGTGTAGGTTACAGTGACGACAACGTAGATGGTGACGCTGATGACAAGGCTTACCCACCAGTCCCAACACAAGACTTCCGAACAGGTTACGTCAACATCAACGCTAACTAAGTAATTAGTTATCTCGATGCGAACGTAAACGTTCAAGTCTAGAAAAAACCCCGCTTAGGCGGGGTTTTTTCGTGTCTCTAGAAATTCATCCGTCCCTGTACTTTCAAAAGTACACCCAAAAAAGCAAAACATTGTGACTGTACTATTGAAAATACACTTTTTCTTTAAAACATTTCTCACTTAGGTACCAAAATAACCGAGTGTATTTTCAAAAGTACACTACTAAACAGTTCAAAATAACTATGCGAGTGTATTATCGATAGTACACACCCGAAAGTAGAAGATGGTAGCTGTAGTATCAATAGTACAAATGTAATACCCTAAGGTGCTGTCGTATTATTAGAAGCACACACCGCAAATACGATTTCTGTCTTAGTGGGTGTGCTACTATCAAAATATATGGTGAAATATTCGGCTGAATCCCTTGATAGTAAAGTGGTAGAGCGTATTCAGCATCAGCTCTCTCGTACTCTGGCTAATCAGTCAGAGACGCAGGTCGGTGTTTTGTTGCATTCTCTGTTGGGTAAAGAAGAGTTCGTTGCTTTGGCTAAGCGTTTAACCGCAATTTTACTTCTACTGCAGGGTCGGTCTCCGTCAGAGGTGGCTAGTGCGCTTAAGGTAAGTCGTGCCCATGCTAACCGACTTTCACATCGTTTGCAGGCTGGAGAGTTTGCGCCTATTACACAACGCTACACCAAGACGTCACTTAGTTGGAACGATGTCTCAGAACTGGCTGAAACGGTTCTGCGTCTGGGTGGGGTGATGCCGATGCGAGGCGATTCTTTGGAAGACATGATGACTGGAGGTCGTTCAGACTATAGAAGTAAACATAAAAATAACCGATCGACCCGACAGATTTTTCAGTCAAATAAAACAACTGATATTAACGATTTATAATTAGAACTCAAGTGTACTTTCAAAAGTACACGCAAAAAGAAACAAAACACTGTGACTGTACTTTCAAAAGTACAGTCACAGTGTTTTGTCATGAAAGTTTCCAAAAGAAGATGGTGTTTGTACTTTCGAAAGTACACTACTAAACAGTTCAAAATAACTATGCGCGTGTACTTTCGAAAGTACACGCGCGATATGGGTTGAAGTCAAAAAGAAAACTCGTACTAACTTAGTATTTGTTGCTGCGATATAGAAAGGTATGTACAACTATAGATGGTTGTGCTAGGTTTTCGAACAATGAAAACAAATGCAATAAAGCTAGCTAGTGGTGCGGTTATTTTGTGTAGTATTTTAGTCTTGTTGGTACTGCCGCAGTTAGTATTTGGTGAAGATGGGAACAGTGCCGCTTCTGCGATAGAGGATACCGCGTGTGGATCGTTGGTACATTACGATACTGCGGTCGATACTGCTATTGTCGAGTCTATTTCTGATTGCAGCGACCCATTTTCTGCCGATACAATAAACGAAGATGTGGTGACATATGTGCTCGGTACTACTACCATACAGGCCAATACTACATTTGTGGTACCAGATTTGCCGCGTACGTATCGATTTTCTTATGAGCAGGGACCAGTAAATGATTTTAGTTATAGTCAGCTTTATCACCATCAAGGTAACGATCGAGTTCAAATACTTAATGAATATGCGGAAAATGGTCTCTCACCCAACTTTACCCTACAGGCAACGGGGACGTATAGTTTCGTACATTACGTGTTTGAAGAACCTAATTTGCAGATGCGTCATTCTCCGCGCTGGTTTCCTGACTGGTTGTGGCCTAATACTGCTCACGCACAAACAGCCAGTCAAGCTGTTCACGTAACTACGTTTGAAGTTGTCGTGGCTCCACCAGCTCCAATAGAGCCAGCAGGTGCTTCAAACGTATTGTTTTTACCTGGAATCCAAGGGAGCCGTTTACATAGTGCTGAAGATGTGCCGGCGAGTGAGATGCGAAGTTACAGTAGTGGTGAACGGCTGTGGGAGCCAGAACGAAATGATGATGTACGGATGTTGGCCATGACCTCAAGCGGAGAAAGCGTACAGGATGTTTACGTTCCAGAAATTATTGATACGGTTCGCTTTGACCGAATTCCCTTTATTTCGATTGAAAAAGATGATGTGTACGCCAGTTTTAGTAATTTCCTAGATGGGTTGGTGGCAGAAGATACTATTAACCAGTGGTACCCGTATGCCTATGATTGGCGGTATAACGTATCTGATATAGTAAAAAATGGTACGTTGAAAGCTGGTGGCCGAACTGAATCACTGGTCGCTACAGTAGAAGCACTAGCACAGACATCAAAAACGGGGCAAGTTACTATCGTGGCTCATTCAAATGGTGGATTGCTTACCAAGGTATTACTTAATGAACTGGAAAAGCAGGGTAAAGACGGGCTGGTCGATACTATTATATTGGCAGCTGTACCTCAAACTGGTACACCGCAAGCATTGGGTACCGTGCTGCATGGATATGAACAAAATTACGCTCAGGGCTTTGTTTTGCACGATACTGTCGCTCGAGAAATTATGCGAAACTTTCCGAGCGTGTATTCACTTTTTCCGTCTGAGCAGTATGTAGTTGATGCTTCTAGTCCACTAATTACCTTTGATAGTTCACAACAAACCAAAAAATACCGTGATAATTATGGTTTGTCTGTTGACACCCTGCAAGAGTATCAAGATTTTTTGCTTGGGGCTGAAGCTGGGTCGGATGAGCGTAGTGTAGGGCAACCAATCTATGTACCTAGTACCGCCAATGAAGCGCTGTTGCAGACAGCAATCCAGCAACATCGTGATAGTTTGCAAGACTGGCGAGCGCCCGAACACGTGCGAGTAATTGAGTTAGTTGGGGTAGGACGACCAACGCCACAAGGAATTCGGTATGAGGGCCTGTTGCAAGAAGAGTGTCAAAACCCAATGGTGACACAGGCGTGTTTATACAATACTGAGCCACGACCATTCTTGCAGTTTAGTTTACTGGGCGATGAGACGGTGATGGGCCGCTCAGCCGGAGCGTATCGGGGAGCAAAGGAGTTGTATTACTTCGATTTAACGTCACTTTCTTTAGATAGAAAAGAAAACGATAAAAGTCTTATAAACCACGGTAGCTTTGTGGAGTCAGACCAGCTGCAGTTCATGGTCTCGCATTTTCTACACAGTTCCACTACTGTAAATAATTTACCAGACTTTGTTTCAATCGACCTTTTTGATTTTACTGACAGCTATACTGTAAAGCAGATTGCTTCTCCAGTGTATCCAGCCACGATTGATAATGACGGTCGAGTGACAGGGGTGGTCTTAATAGACGGTGAGTGGGTACTAAAAGAAGAAATTCCGAGTAGCCAGTACTTTCATTTTGGTGAGGTAAAGTATTTGATTGTACCGAGTAATATTGAGCACACAACCACCTTGCGTGGCTACAAAGACGGTACCTACACCTATCGGTACAGTGAGTTGGATGCTACTGGTATGCACCAGCGTGCTACTATTTATCAAGCGAGTACGACCGCCGGAATGGTCGCTCGCTACGTCACTAAAGATGGAGAGCGTAGTGCCATTGCAGTCGACTGGGAAGGGGATGGTCAGGTTGATGGTACGCTAGGGTGGAATGGAAAATTCATGGCTACTACTGCCAGTTCTACTATTACCGAAGTTGATACGACTCCAGTGCTCGAGAAGGATAATTCTGTTGTGGAGTTAGGTGTTGAGGAGGTGATAGATGATGGTTCTACTCAAGGGACGCGAGTCCGACCTCCTGAGCCGCAGGTCAAAGGCATGGCTACTAGCCAAGCGTCGGTCTCAAGTACTCAATATGTCGAGCTGATGACGGTTTTGCGGGCATTGCAGCAAACCTTAGACCAAATTGAACAGCAGTATGTTTCGTAAACTATTAAAGCAATATAACGGATGGTACAAATTAGCAAACGTGCTACTAATTTGTCTAACCCTTCTTTATTTCCCACTAAGTAATTATTTAATGACCGGATGCCAAGACGTGTCTTGTTTATATAATCAGATAATAGGATTTCACCAACCACTTCAGAGTGCATTACAATACTTCATCTACCTACCACTGGCGTTCTTATTATTGCCCACTATCTACTTTCGGCGTTGGCTTTGGTATGTTGCCACTTGGGGTATTCCAGTTATATTTTTAATAGTTTCCAGCACATCGGTCTATGACTCTAGTCTTATGGGTGGTAGAGAGTTTGAAGCGGTACTTCTTACGATTTTGTTCATGGTATTATCTGGACTTGTAACCATCGGCTTCGTGATATACGACGGGTGGCAATGGTATCGCGATAAAAATTAAGGGTACAAAAATAACTCAAAGTGTACTTTCAAAAGTACACCCAAAAAAAACAAAACACTGTAACTGTACTTTTAATAGTACAGTTACAGTGTTTTACTGTAAAAGTCTTCACAGGAAGGTGACTCGTTTGTACTTTTGAAAGTACAGGGGTGAATGAGTTTTGGACATAATTAATGGATAAAAGGTTTCTTGGTTGGGGAGTAGCGGCGTGCGTCTTTAGAGAGACTGGTTGTATACTGTACGCATATGTCGACGCTTTTTGCAGTAGTAATATTTGTCCTGGCTGGGATACTTCTGTTTATTGGCGGTGAGTTGTTGGTGGATGGGAAATTACGATTAGCTCGTTACTACGGAATCAAAGAGTTTATCGTTGCGTTTTTCGTGATGGCCTTTGCTGGTACGTTGCCCAACTTCTTTGTCGGAATAACTGCGGCGTTACAGGGTATTCCGGAACTATCATACGGAGACGTGATGGGGAATAACATTATTGCTCTAACGCTTGCGGTGGCGTTGGCGTTGTTTCTTACACCGAGTAAAAGTCTTTCTTTGGAGAACGCTACTATCCAATACACTACGTTTATGACCGCTTCGGCTGCCCTGCTGCCGCTTATCCTTATCTCAGACGGGGCGTTGTCACGCAGTGATGGTTTGGTGCTGATACTCTTCTTTGTGGTCTATGTGGCTTGGCTCTTTTCTCGAAATGACAACTTCTCTAAAATTTACGAAGAGGATGAAACGGTCCCAGCCAAACAGGGTAAGAAGGAGGCGTTAGCGGCGAGTATTAAGGTGGTTATTGGAATAACGTTGTTAGCTATTGCAGCGCAGGCTGTAGTGTACGCAGCGAATCTGATTGGAGTAGCGTTAGGGTTACCGCTAATGGCGATTGGTGTGCTGGTGGTTGGTACAGCTGGAGCGTTGCCAGAAATTTACTTTACTATTCTATCAGCTCGGAAAGGCGATACTGGTATGTTGTTGGGTAACCTAATGGGAGCAGTTATTTCACCGGCAACCTTGGTGTTGGGAGTAGTGGCCATAATTGAACCAATCCAGAACGCTAATTTAGAGTTTCCCGCGTTAGGGCGAATATTCTTGGCTTTTGTAGCTTTGTATTTCCTTTACGCATCGTATACTAGCAAGACTATTACCACGAGAGAAGGATACGCTCTGTTGGTGGTGTACGCGCTGTTTGTAATTTCAATCCTATTAGGAGTAGGAATGTTGGGTATCGCACAATCTTCGGAGACTTTAGAATACTTGTTATAATGTCAAATAAACGGGCTATAGCATAGTGGTAGTGTGCGCCCATGGGGTGGGTGTGGCCTGGGTTCGATTCCCGGTAGCCCGACGAGATTAAAACATGCGCTATAGGCACACATTTTTGCACGAGGCGGGCTAAGCGGGCAAACTGCTTTGCCCGCGGTGGGGAATCGAACGGCGGAACGATGTGTCGTACGCATACCTGCGTGCGACATAAGTGAGCCGCGTCCAGCGTTCTTATGAGCGTCAGCGAATTAGAAAAAGCGGGACGATTCCCGGTAGCCCGACGAGAGTAAAAAGTGTCAGCATGAAGCACTTTTTGCACGAGGAGAGTTGTGCTACCAAATTACTTTGATGACGTTAGTGAATTAGAAAAAGTGACACAGTCTCCAGTCTGTGTCACTAAGGTATCTTTTCTATAGCCTCTTCGTTCTATAAAAATCAGATCAATACATGACAATATTTTATATGCATTGTATAATATAAAGGTGTTTAATAAGAATTTTTATAAGTTTCTATACAGTTTTATTGCGGTGGTGACGCTCACATTATCGTTGGTATTGGTGGTGGGAGTAATGGCTACCTAGGTTTGTTTCAGATTGCCTTAAAGACATAATTGAATATCGTATCTCCCACTAGGTTTCCGTAGTGGGTTTTTTAACTCCCCGGTAATAATTTTGGTGGGAAGACAGGGGGTGTAGCGGTGGGTGGTGAAGGGCAGGTGTTTTATTGCACAGCTGTAGTCGCTTTTTAACGAGTCGATATGGCATACTAGTACCATAGGTTATGCGAATCACGAGCTACTATTTGTGGAGTATTGTCTTTAGTATTTTTTACTTGGCATTATTAACGATGATGGTAATCATCTTAGATACAGAAGCGCGGGTGGTTTTTACTGAGCTTACTGTAACTGAATATATACTGTTGGCACTCGCCAGTTGGCGACTGACTCGCTTGTTCACCGAAGACACGATCACTGCATTTATTCGTGAGCAGTTTTACGATCGTAAGAAAGTGGGTCGTAAAGTAGCGTTGGTACAGCCTAAATCCGGCCCTCGTCGAATCTTGGCTGATATGTTCGCTTGTCCTTGGTGTATAAGTATTTGGGCCGCTTCATTGCTAGTATTTATGTATTTACTGGTGAGCTGGGTGCAGTATGTAGTACTGGTGTTGGCCCTCTCCGCAGCAGCAACGTTTTTGCAGTTACTTTCACAGCGCGTTACAGAACCAATTGAATAATTAATTTTTACTTTACTATGTCTCTTTCTTTGCCAGTAGAATGTGTTGATATCCTTACTAACGCTGAGGGAAAGGCTTTGGCCACCCAACATGTAGATGATGGAGTGCACGTGGTACCAGTGTCAGTTTTGTATGTACATGAAGATCATCTTACGTTGGTGAACTTTTTTATGGGACAAACATTGAAGAATATTGAGGCTGATTCGGCCGTCTCTCTCGCGGTATGGCGTGGATTATCGGGGTATCAAATTAAAGCTACTGCCACTCACTATACCGACGGAGCATTGTTTGATGAGGTGGTAACCACCATTGCCGACACAATGCCGGAGCGCACGGTGCAAGGGGTGTTGACTTTAGAGCCACATACTATTTTCGATATTTCAGCTGATAGAGAGCGAGCGGGAGCTTTGGTGTGGTCAGCGTGAAGTACTTTACGTACGTGACACATTTTGCTATATTGCTGGGTATCAGGCTCTAGACAGCTGGTCCTCCTTGAGGGTAATTGGTGCTTTGCATCAGCCGGCCGAGGTCCAATCTACTAACTGTATTGGGGTCGACGCCTAAGCTGAAGACAAATGTCTTCGTGCGGGCCTGATACTTATTCGTTCATTCAAACGTGTAATGGCAATCTCAAAAACTAAGAAGCAAGAAGTGATTGCAAAATTAGAGCAAATTCGTGACGAGTCCGCCACGATTGTCTTTGTCCGTTTCAGTGGTCTTACAGTAACCGAGAGTAACGCAATGCGTCGTGAGCTCCAGGCGGCTGACGTAGAGTACTATGTGGCGAAGAAGACTTTGCTCAAGCGCGTGTTTGGTGAAGCTTTTGAAGGAACATATCCTGAGCTCGAAGGAGAAATTGCAATCGGCTACAGTGCCGATCAAATCGCTCCCGCTCAGAACCTGAAGAGTTTTGCTAAAAAGTACAAAGATCGAATTACGATGGTGGCTGGTATTTTTGAAGGAACATTTCAAGACCAAGCACAGATCCAAGAGATCGCGTCTATTCCATTTATGTTTGAGTTGCGTGGTATGTTCGTAAACGTCATCAACTCTCCGATCCAAGGACTGGCTACAGTACTCGACCGAGTGGCTGAGCAAAAAAACGCGTAATCCGTTTTGTAATCAAATTACCCACATCTAATACATTATTGTATGGCAGAAGAAACAAAAACTGAAAATACTCCAGTAGAGGAAACTACTACTGAAGAAACTACGACCGATGCTCCAGCAGTGGAGGAAACAAAAACTGAAGAAACTGCTCCGGCAGCGGAAGCGGCAGCTACCGAAGAAGAAGAGGAGGTAGAAGTACCAGAAAAGTTCCAAGCCCTAGTAACGCAAGTTGAAGAAATGAGTGTACTCGAGCTAAACGAGCTCGTGAAGGTACTTGAGAAACGATTTGGTGTATCAGCTGCTGCGGTAGCAGTAGCTGGTCCAGCTGCTGGCGGTGATGCTGAAGGAGGGGAAGAGCAGGCTGAGTTCGCTGTTGAGTTGGCGGAAGCCGGCGGACAAAAGATTGCAGTAATCAAGGCAGTGAAGGAAGCCTTGGCTCTTGGTCTTAAGGAAGCGAAGGAGATGGTTGATGGTGCTCCAGCCGTTCTTAAGGAAGGTATGAAGAAAGAGGACGCAGAAGCACTTAAGGCTGCTCTAGAAGAGGCTGGTGCAACAGTAAATCTTAAATAATAAGCTGATTGTAAAAGCATAATAAAACTGCCCCCAAAGGGGCAGTTTTATTATGCATAGAAACTCCCTACCCTTATTTTTGTCTATGGCATTTGAGTTGCGGTGTGTCTAGATGGCAAAACATTGAGTCATGCTATAATCCGCCTACTATGGCGACTGATCCTCTAGCAATTTTATTTGGTAACGCCGCTCGTGTGAAGCTGCTGCGCTTTTTTGTGTTCAATCCAAGCAAAGTAGAGACGTTTGATGAGATAAGTAAACGTGCTCGTTTGGTGCGCCGTACAGCCCGTACTGAGATGAGTATTTTAGAAAAAGCCGGAGTGGTGAAAAAAAAGACCATCTATATTGCCGTACCAGATAAAGATAAGAAGATGAAAGCAGTGGGGCATACTCTCGATAAAGCGTTTCCTAATCTACCAGCTCTACAGTCCTTTTTGTTTGCGACTGCACCAATTAACGGTAAGACGTTACTTCGTCATTTACGAACAGCCGGCAGCCTTGATTTTGTTGCGGCGGCTGGTGTATTTCAACAAGAGTTTGAGCATCGATTAGATGTCATGGTGACCATGAAAAAGCTCGATGAGAATAAAGTGGCTAATGCCATTCGTTCATTAGAGGCTGAGCTCGGGATAGATATTAAATTTGCAGCGATGACTACTGAAGATCTACGGTATCGAATTGGTATGCACGATAAGCTGATCCGTGATGTGTTTGACTATTCACACGAGATACTTGTCGATAAAACTGGTATTCGCAGTGAGCTCGGGTTGTTCTAAAAGAGTCAATGGGGCTATTTTGTACATTTTTAATATCCTGTATACTAAAAACAGGCTTATTAGTATAAGTTACAAAAATTATGTTGAATGACATTATGGTACCGATTCAGGTAGCCTTTGGAAATATGTGGGGTGATGTAATCACCTTTATGCCAATGTTACTAACCGCGCTGTTGGTTCTAATAGTGGGTTGGATTATTGGTGGTGTGCTGAAAGGAGTGGTACAGACCGTCTTCAAACGTATGAAAGTGAACGAAGCACTTGACGCAGCTGGTGTCGATGTGCTGACCGAACGAGCTGGTTATAAACTAAAGGCCGGTTTGTTCGTGGGAACCCTCGTAAAGTGGTTCGTAATTGCTGTCTTCTTTGTCGCAGCGCTTGATATTCTGCGTCTCAATGAAGTTACCGCGTTTGTTCGCGAGGTAGTGCTCGGGTACTTACCAAACGTAATCGTAGCCGTATTAATCTTGATTGCCGCTTCAATTGTAGCGAATCTCGCTTCTGCAGCAGTAGTATCTGCGGTACGAGCAGCCCAAATGAAATCAGCTGAGCTCTTCGGAAAGATTGCCTACTACGCGATTGTTACTTTCGCGGTACTAGCAGTACTCAATCAGCTAAAAATTGCTCCAGAGTTGGTACAGATGCTTTTCGCCGGCTTGGTCTTTGCCAGTGCACTAGCTCTTGGTCTGGCTTTTGGCCTTGGTGGTCGCGAAACAGCCGCACAATATCTAGAACGAATGACCGGACACCGCAATCAGTAACTAAAGAGGAAACTGAAACGAAAAAGGAAACCGACCGTACTGGTCGGTTTTTTCGATTTTTCGATTGGGGAATAGACTGGGTATAAACCTGTAGATAGTTTCGGTATATCGTTGGGTATAAGGTAGGGATAAGGGTTGTGTACGGCAGGGGATAGTCTGGGTATAATCTCTGTAATACGGCAGTAGAGCAGACGGTAGTTAGTAGTTTGTCTCAATACAGTACCAATAAATCATTGGTAGACTGTAGTTATCTAAAAAGAAAACGGCGGGCAATCAAATTGATTGCCCGCCGTAGCGGTAAAGGAACGAAAGAAAGCGGTTTGCTTAGGGTGTCATTGGTAGCGACAAGCACCATGACTCTTGGGTATCGTTATTCCAGTGCGGCACAATCATGAAGACGGTGCCTTCGTAGCGAACCGCAAACGGTTCACGACCAGCTGCCCAGTGTGCGTTCAGGGTCAGTAGATGATCTGCCATGGCTGGTGTATTTCCCGAAATCAGGACGACACCATCGGCAAACGGTACCGAGATTTGGTGCCCGGGAATGATATCTTCCGAACCACTTTCCCAGACGATAGTCCAACGTTCGCCGCTGGTTTCGATTGGGCCCGTGGGTATTTCGACGCCTTCGTCGATGAAGGCTGCTTGTTGTTCCCAGCAGTACTCCTCGGGGCTTTGCGGTTCAGTGTCGGCAACGGCAGTGTTGGTGCCGAAGGTTAAGGCGCTGATCAGTACGATAACGATGGTTGTGATGTGCATCTTGCTCTCCTCAAAAGATTGTAGTCTGTTTATATAGTACAACAATAAAATATATATGTCAATACATAAAAGGTACACAGAAGACGGTTCATATACCGATTGTGAGTGTTCCAGCAAGACCTTATTTTTAGTGTGCTTGACTTTATTTTTGTTTGCTATAAAATGCGGAGCACTTGTTATGAGTGATCGACAAAAGCACACGTAATCGCGCGGTTCTCGAACGTTTTCGATAGCCCGCGAGTACGCGGGTTTTTACTTCGCCACTCACGGAACAAGTTGTCCTTCGACAACTAAATACAAACAAAATCCTCGTGTGTTCGACGCACGCGAGGTGTCTGACCCAGTTGTATGTAGATGCGACTGTGGTCAGGTAGGTATCGTGTGTCGGGTAAGAGTTAGTCTTTTTTAGACTGGTCTTTTCGTCCCCGACACACATAACAAACAACATCTTAAAATGTACAGCGGTGTACAGACGTTGCTGCAAGTGAAGGTGAAGACCGCGTAAGCGGTGTACAGCGTTCCTTGCAGGAATGTAAGGGTGTATGGTGGATGCCTTGGCTTCAAGAAGCGATGAAGGACGTGTTATGGCTGCGATAA
>Ga0136558_1001041_pt1 | contig 14550 bp, 13 predicted proteins | sample AntRauTorckE6833_FD_101391 | JGI IMG/M metagenome (GOLD analysis project Ga0136558, IMG submission 101391) | Saline lake microbial communities from Rauer Islands, Antarctica - Metagenome Torckler E6 #833 | ecosystem: Environmental > Aquatic > Non-marine Saline and Alkaline > Saline | place...
CACTTTGTACTGGCTTGGGCTCGCGACTTGAAGTTGATCCAGAGTTAGTGATTCCGAATGGAAAACTGACGATCGCGGAGGGTGCAATACGACCTTATAACCGCGTAAGCGCAGACGCTTGGTACATGAAGAAGTTGCAAGCTGTCGCGGATCAACACGGCTTTGATCTGCATGTGCCGACCAGTGAATTGTCAGCAGAAGATCTTGAAAAAATATTTTATGGAACAGGAAATCAGAAATACAGCGTGGCACTTGGCAGTGGGCGTTCATTCGATACTTCTTACGAGGGTGTTATTCCAAATCTAGAACGTCGCCATAAAGAAACAGACAGTGATTTTATGCGTCGCGATATCGAGCGCTTTATGCGTGAGCGCCCATGTCATGAATGTCACGGTAAGCGGCTGCGTCCAGAAGTTCTTGCAATTTCCGTGGCCGACAAATCGATCATAGATATTTGTGAGCTTTCGATCGACGATGCCATTAAGTTTTTTTCATCAATGAAGCTGCGCCCCCAAGAAATGCAGATTGCAAAACAAATCCTTAAAGAAGTAGAGGCTCGGTTATCTTTCATGCAAAATGTCGGGCTTAACTATCTAAGTCTAGACCGAAGTGCGGTGACATTATCAGGCGGTGAAGCCCAGAGAATCAGACTTGCTACGCAAATTGGGTCAGGCTTGCAAGGCGTCTTATACGTGCTTGATGAGCCGAGTATCGGGTTGCATCAGCGCGACAATGAAAGATTGATCACGACACTCAAACACCTAAGAGATCTCGGGAATACTGTTATGGTTGTAGAGCATGATGAGGATACAATCCGCACTGCCGACTATTTACTGGACATTGGCCCTGGTGCTGGTGTGCACGGAGGGTTCGTAGTGGCCTCTGGTACGCCAAAATCAGTCGAAGCTACTAAGCACAGCGTTACAGGCCAGTACTTACGGGGTGATAAGAAAATCGAAGTACCAAAGCACCGTAGAAAAGGAAACCAAAAGTCACTCAAGATTTTTGGAGCAAGAGAAAATAACCTCCAGAATATCGACGTAGAAATACCACTCGGAAAAATGGTTGTAGTTAGTGGCGTGTCGGGTTCCGGTAAATCTAGTCTCATTAACGATATCTTGGCTAAGGAGCTGTCGGCTAGATTGATGCGAGCTAACTCCGTACCAGGCCGTCACGATAGCGTCGAAGGCATTAGTAATTTAGATAAATCAATCGTGATTGATCAGTCGCCTATCGGCCGCACGCCTCGATCAAATCCCGCTACCTACACGGGTTTATTCACTCCAATTAGAGAGTTGTTTGCATCAGTACCGGAAGCAAAATTACGAGGCTATGCACCAGGAAGGTTTAGCTTTAATGTCAAGGGCGGACGCTGCGAGAACTGTGCTGGCGACGGCATCATCAAGATAGAAATGCACTTTTTGCCCGATGTATACGTTCCATGTGAAGAGTGTAACGGCAAGCGCTACAACCGCGAGGCGCTAGAGATACACTACAAAGGCAAGACGATTAGTGATGTTCTGGCAATGACCACAGAGACGGCACTGGATTTCTTTAACAACATTCCAGTGATTGCGCGGAAGCTTCAGACGCTAGTAGAAGTCGGGCTTGGCTACATTACCCTCGGTCAATCATCGACGACACTTTCTGGTGGAGAAGCGCAGCGTGTGAAGCTCGCAACAGAACTATCAAAACGACCGACCGGTAAGACACTCTATATTCTCGATGAGCCGACGACAGGACTGCACATGGAAGACGTTAACAAGCTATTGGGTGTACTGCACGCGCTTGTCGATAGTGGTAATAGCATGGTGATCATTGAGCACAACCTGGATGTGATTAAAAATGCTGATCACGTTATTGATATGGGCCCAGAAGGTGGTGCTGGCGGTGGACGAATAATTGCAGAAGGCACCCCAGAAGCGATTGCTAAAAATAATGCGTCGTATACTGGAGCTTATCTTAAAAAAATGTTATAATAACGCTATTATGACATCGTTTAATATAGGATTACAGCGTCAATACTTAGAGTTTATTGGCGGCGCATTTGTACTGAGCAGCCCCTACGACAATCCGCTCACTCGCCACATTGATTTTTCCGATGGCGAAAACTACCTAGAAACTGTAACTGCAATGGCTGCAGAGAAAATTTTCCGCTCTGCCCAAGAAATTATTAGAATAGTTAGTGGTGTATCTGGAATTAAAGAGGCGGAAGGAAGCTACGAATCTGTTAGTGAAAAAATCATCTCTGAGGTGCAAGAGATCCATACAGAATCTGATGAGGTTCAATATTTCCTTGAAGATGCTCAGGTAGGCAGTTTTTTGAGCAGGGTAGCCCTTACTGGATATGTCTCATCGGAGCCTATTTATAACAATTTATGTCATGGCAGAAGAAATCAAACCAAAACCGCGCATCTGATCCAGCCTCTCTATCTGCACCCTAAGTTTCAAGATAAAGACAGAATAAGCGATTTTTAGGATTAATTAGTCTTTGACGACTTTTTCGATGTCTTCAGCTGCATCGTCGAGTTCTTCTTTGACTTTTTTCGATGTTTTCAGTCGCTTGTGCTGAATTTTTACTCGATATAATTGGTACAAAGCTGGCGCGAATGCAAGAGTCATGGAGATACCTACTCCTATGAGCAAATATATCTTTAGGTCGGAAATACGCTCACCCACGATGCTCGCGAGCATATAACCAATAATAATAACGCCAGCCCCCCAGAGCACAGCGCCGATAGCATCGTAGGCAACGAATCGCCTCCGCGGCATAGATCCAGCACCAGCTATGAGTGGCGCAAATGTCCGCACCACTGGGATAAAACGAGCAAGGACTACAGTTTTCGCGCCATGTTTTTCATAAAATTTTTCAGCACGTAATAAATGTTCTGGATCGAAAATGATACTTTCTTTACGGTGGAATATTTTCTTCCCAGTACGCTTACCGATCTCGTATCCAAAGTTATCACCGATAAATGTCGACACAACCACTACCGCTATAAGGGGTAAAAGCGGCAGATCTCCGGTTGCAGCGAACGAACCAGCGAGCAGGAGTGTTGTGTCGCCACCAGGCAGTATTACGCCGATAAGTAGGCCTGTTTCTCCAAAGACCACTAAGCCAATAGCTGCGAGTGCTAGGATCCCACCGGCTCTAAGCGTTGATTCAAAGTTAAACAATTGTACATATCCTCACTGCTTAGCTGCTAATATTTGCTATAATAGAGCGTATCACGAATTGACCTAACACGGAGGAACGATGTCAGGAAACGATATTTTAATTGAAACGACTAAAAGGGACGTCATCAGAAAGCAGCTCAGAGAGCTAAGAGATAACGACCAAGTACCAGTTGTGTTGCATAATCACGGCAAGCCATCTACGCATTTGCAGGCTGATTATATGCAACTAAAGAAAATGTATAAGGAAGCAGGAAGACACCATCCTGTAGAGGTAGTGGTTGATGGCAAGAAGCACCTAGCACTTATTAAGCAGGTTGACATTGAGCCAACAAAACAGCGTTTGCGACACGTCGTGTTCCAGGCGATCCGCCAGAACGAAAAAGCTACTGCAGAGATCCCGATCGTACTAGAGGATGTAGAAATTCCTGCTGAGCGAGCTGGGCTTTTGGTGCTGCGTCACCTTGACTACGTTGAGGTCGAGGCATTGCCTAAGAACTTACCTGACGAGCTATTGGTTGATCCAAGTGGCCTCGTGGAAGTTGGCGATACGATCACAGTTGGTGACCTAAAGATACCTAGCGACGTCACGTTACTGACTGACCCAGAATACGGCATTGCAACAGTTGAAATGCCACGCGACCAAATTGCAGAGGCTGATGCAGCTGCTGCTGGACTCGCCGAAGACGCAGAATCTAGTGCAGACGTTCCAGCGAGCGAACAGCAAGACGAGGTTGAAACTGACGACGACGAAGAAGATGAGGCAGAAAAAACTGCTTCCACAGAAGAGTAAGGAACTACTTTCTGACTTTTTTAGGAGCATAGTTGCCTGAACTGCGAAAAAGGACCCGGACATAGGGGTCCTTTTGTTTTGATGGGTGCGACAAAAAGCTTAATTTTTAATAAAGTTTTAACAAAAACTTACAAGTAATAAACAAAGATTAAAGTGGCGCTTCGTGTTATATGCTTACTCCTAGTTTACTGTACAAAGTACGGCTTCCTGATTGTGCTGTGGCATGCAAATTGCGTCATGTTCCTCGCTTGCGCTAATCGTCTTGCTAGTCGGTTAGCAGCTGCTAGCGCGACTTCTTGGTCGCTCAGCGCTATTTCCTGTGTAGTTAGCTGCTCGGGCAGTTGCTGTTGTAGCGTTTCCATTTTTAGAACCTTTCTTTAAAAGAAAATCCCTCGTTCTTTTTTAGTAGAACGAGGGAGTGACTTTTCTTGTTGTTGTGTAGTTTTTACGAAGCGCCGCTATAATCCTCATTCTTTCTCATGCTAATCACATAAAACATCGTCCATGAAGTGCATGAACGTGTCTTGGGTTGCGTTGGTGTATGAAAAATGTGATTCATAGCAAAACTAGTATAGACATATGATGTGTTTTTGCACAAGCAGTCTCGCTCAAAAACATGTGCAAAACTTGCCTCTAATCAGAGGTAGATGTACACTAGGGCGTGCTTATGGAAAAAATTATTCTCTATTACAAGTTTGTTCCCGTCAGCGACCCAGAAACAGTAAAATTCTGGCAGCGCAATCTCTGCGAACGGCTGAACATTAAGGGTCGGATTATCGTGTCTGAACAGGGCATTAATGGCACGTTGGGTGGAGATATAAAAGCGCTTAAGCTCTACACCAGAGAAATGAATCAACATCCCCAGTTTAAAGGAATCCAATATAAATGGAGTGACGGCGGTAGCGATGATTTTCCGCGCTTATCAGTGAAAGTTCGTCCAGAACTTGTAACGCTTGCTCCAAATGAGACATTCGACGTATTTAACAGTACTAAAGGCCTAAAGCCAAAGCAATGGCACGACTACATAGAAAAGAATCCTGATGTCTTAATTCTTGATGCACGAAATGAATATGAAAGTGAAATCGGTGCATTTACAGGAAAGAATGTAATCAAGCCAAAGATAAAGACCTTTCGGGATATCAAGCCAGAACTTGATAAGTTACCAAAAGACAAGCCAATTCTTACATATTGCACAGGAGATATTCGCTGCGAATACTTGAGTGCCTACATGAAACACAAAGGTTTTGATGAGGTTTATCACCTCGATGGCGGCATCGTGAAATACGGTCAGGAATTTAAAGACCGCGGATTTTGGGAAGGAAAGTGCTTTGTCTTTGATAACAGATTAAATATTGCGTTTTCAGAAGATGCTAAAGACGTGGGCTCATGCGTGCATTGCGCAAAGAACACCAGTAACCACGAGAACTGCGCAAATATGTCTTGTAATTTGTTTGCGCTGGTGTGTGAGGATTGCAGAGATATCGTTTCGGTGTGCTCCAAAAAATGCTCCAAGGCTGTAAATCACCGGCCAGTTTCCGTCTAGACTTTCGCGAGATCACAAACCTCGAGTATAATGCGAGCATGAGAAAAGTAAGGCGAGACAGGGACCTGCCACAGTATGTGCCGGATTATTATGCAGAATCTGTCAGCACAATAGATTTTGAGTTGCTTGCTCAAAAAGGTATTGAGTGTGTTGCGTTTGATGCCGACAGTACACTGGTACCATTTTCTTTGTTGCCATTCAGAGAGAAGCATATTGACGCCGAAGTTCTTAAAAAGCTACTTATAGCTCGTAAAAAGTTTGCACATTGGATTGTTGCTAGTAACCGCCCGACAAATGACCTACAAGATCTTGCACGCTCAATCGACGCAGATGTTGTACGAGCAAGCTTGCTACTACGTAAACCCCGAAAAGCCTATTATGAAAGGGTCATCGAACAAGCTGGCGTACATCCAGAAAAAATAGCCATGGTGGGTGATAAGCTGGTTGCCGATATATTTGGCGCGAATCGAATGGGTCTTACTACGGTGTGGGTCAAAAAGATAGGTAAAGATAACCCGTTTGATCGAATTTTCCGTCTTCGCTCGATCGAAAAATGGTTAATAAAACGTTATGTAAAAGATGAGTAGTACCTCGAAGCACATTGCCCAGTTGCTGACATCGTTACCTAATGAACCCGGCGTCTACTTTCACAAGAATCAAAAAGGCGAAATCATCTATATCGGTAAGGCTGCGAGTCTCCGAAGCCGAGTGCGGCAATATTTCCACGCATCAAGAGTTCGAGATCCTAAAACAGACGCACTGATTGCCGAGATTGCGGATATTGAATGGCGAGTTGTCGATACTGAACTAGACGCACTGTTCCTAGAAGCCGAGCTCATTCGGCGCTACATGCCTCCGTATAATATTTTGCTGCGTGATGATAAAAGCCTCAGCTACGTACGGATATCGCATAAGTCAGATCACCCAACAGTAACACTCACTAGACGGCCACTTGATGATGCTGCTGAGTATCTTGGGCCATACTACAGCGCGCTGACAGTACGCCGAGCCCTAAAATCCTTAAGGAAAGCGTTTCCCTATTCAACGCACGTGTCAGTGGTCCCAAAACGAGAGTGCTTACAATCTCATCTTGGGCTATGCCCAGGGCTTGAAGTGCAAAAAACGAGCCTCGAGGAATACAGGCATAACCTCTTGAAACTTAAAAAATATTTAAAAGGAGAGCGATCTGTATTGCTGCGTGACTTAGAGAAAGAAATGAAGCTTTATGCAGCAGCGTCACATTTTGAAAAAGCGGCAACAGCCAGGAACCAGTTATTCGCATTAAAGAATTTGCATCGACAGATCGTGTTTTCTGACAGGGAAAGAATGGATATCAGCAAAGATCATGGCTTGCGCGAACTTTGTGATGTGCTTGGTATAGAATCGGCACCGCGGCGCATCGAGGGGTATGACATTAGCCACATGCAAGGCACCGACAATGTAGCTAGTATGGTGGTATTTACGAGTGGAATGCCAGATAAAGCGGCGTATCGTAAGTTCAAAATGCGTGTGCCCGGAAATGACGATTTTGCACACATGCACGAAGTCATCTCCCGACGATTGAGTGAAAAAAACCGAAAAGTATGGCAAACACCAGACCTAATGCTTATCGACGGAGGGAAAGGGCAACTCTCAGCCGCAATCAAGGCACGCGATGAAGCCGTACAACATATACCGATGATTGGCCTCGCCAAGCGCGAAGAGGAAATTGTTGTTTCCAAGAAATCTTCCATTCAGGTAAATAAAGAAGCAGTGAAATCGTTGCATGGGTGGTTACAAGAAAATGACGATTTTAGCGTCATCCAGCTTCCTAGAAATAGCCACGCAGTCAAGCTACTACAGCGGATTAGAGACGAATCGCATAGATTCGCAATCAGTTACCACTCAGTCCTGAAGTTGAAGCGCCAAACAGCAAGCCTACTCGATGAAATTCCAACAATTGGTCCTGCAACTAAGAAGAAATTGTTAAAAACATTTGGAAGCTTCCGAGGGATAGTGCAGGCGCGGAGCACAGATTTAGAAAAAGTGGTTGGAGACAAAAAAGCCGCTATATTGCGACAGTATTTAAGACCGCACAGAAAAGAGTACGAGAATGAAAAACAAGAGTAGAATAAAACGAGTCATGAAGATCATTTTATTGCTAATTGCAGTGTTGTTGATTGCGGAGGTTATTGGCCTTTTAGTGCTGCGCTCTCAGATCGACCGTTACGCCACCTTCTGGAACCAGCGAGCAACAGGAGATATCCCAGAAAACGCCCTTATCTATGTTGCGTTAGGTGATTCTACGGCCCAGGGAATCGGTGCGACCAGCCCGATGCGCGGGTATGTTGGCCTGCTTGCAAGATCCTTAGAGCAAAAATACAACCGTCCAGTCCATATTATTAATCTCAGTAGTAGTGGTGCAACGCTGAAAGATTGTATTGATGAGCAACTGCCACGACTCGCTTCATTAGATGTCGAGATTGATGTCGCTACGATCGAGATAGGCGCAAATGATATGAACAATTTTGAACCAGAGCAATTTCGTAATGAGATGCAAAAAATCATGGAGGACTTACCGCCAGACACCGTCATCAGTGATATGCCATATTTTGGCGGAGGACGCAAAAAAAATTATCAACCAGCTGCCATCCAAGCAAACGAAATAATCTATAATTTAGCAGATAATTACGACGTAGAAGTTGCGAAATTACAGCAAGAAACACGTGCCAACGATCACATAATCAACTATGCACCGGACTTTTTTCACCCAAGTAACGCAGGATATAAAAATTGGCATAACGCATTCTGGGACGTCTTAAAACAACCTTAATCTGATATACTTCACAACCAATGAACCCATACGGTCCTTCATTTTTCAAAAATAACCGACAAAATCTTAAGGCCCAGATTGATAGTAATCTGCCTATCGTCTTGACTGCGCACACGCAGATGCAGTGCAGTGCTGATATGGCGTTTCCTTTTCGCCAGGATACTAATTTTTGGTATCTCACCGGAAGTAACGAGCCGGATCTTTTATATGTTCATGACTTACAAAACGAATATATAGTTTTGCCGAAGAGTAACGCAATGCGAGATGTTTTTGATGGCTCAATTGACAGCAAGAAACTGGCCGAAATATCTGGGATATCGAACATTCTGAGCTATAAGGAAGGCTGGGCATTGATTGCAAAAATCGCACAGCGTTCCAAGCGGATCGCAACGCAATTACCGGTTAACGCACTGCAAACGCACTACGGTATATCACCGAACCCCAGCCGAAAACAGCTCATCGCCAAGTTACGGCGCATTCAAAAGGAGTTATCTGTAGAAGATATACGATTATCTTTTGCGCGTCTTCGTATGATTAAAAGCAAAGAGGAACTCACCGCTCTCCAAGATGCAGTTGACCTTACGGTTGGCGCTTTTGAGCTCGCAAAATCTTCGATTACGAGCAGTAAATATTCTTATGAAATAGAAGCTGAAATGACGCGTCATTTCCGCAAATCGAACGCCCAGCACGCCTATCCCCCGATACTCGCAGGAGGCAAAAGTGCTTGTACGTTGCACTATGTGAATAACAGCGATGTACTAAGACCTGGTGAGCAGATTTTGATTGACGTTGGCGCAGAAACTAGCAAGGGCGCCGCTGATATTACTCGGACCTATGCAATTGGCGCTCCCTCGAAGCGGCTGAAGGACGTACACGCAATGGTTCTTCAGCTTCATACATATGCGATGTCGCAACTGAAACCAGGTGTCTATATGCAGGAATACGAACGTAACGTTGAAAAAGAAATGGGTAAAGGCCTCAAAGATCTCGGCTTGATTACAAATCTGGAGCGATCCGAGATCAGAACATATTTTCCGCATGCAACTTCTCATTTCCTCGGCCTGGACGTGCATGATATGGCCGATTATAGTGAGCCGTTGGCCGCAAATATGGTGCTCACTGTTGAGCCAGGAATTTATATCCCAGAGGAAGGAATAGGGGTGAGGATTGAGGACGATGTGCGAATCACCAATGATGGTGCCAAAAACATGTCTGAAGCCTTGTCTACTGATCTCTGTTAACGTACAATGCTGATGCTTATGAAACGTAAAGGAACTTCAAGATTTTTAATCAGATGGCTTGTGTCTGGCCTCGGACTATGGATAGCCGCAGGTTTATTTAGCGGCATTACGTATGGCAATCGTGTAGAAGTTTTGATAATCGCTGGTTTGCTCCTAGCTATTGTGAACAGCATTATTAAGCCAATCGTCATATTGTTGTCACTTCCAGCAATTTTATTTAGCCTCGGCTTATTTATGATTATCATCAACGGATTGATGGTTTTACTGGTGAGTAGTCTTTATTCAAGCCTAGATATTGCTAATTTCAGCGCCGCAATCCTTGCAGGTATAGTCATTGGCTTGGTAAACTATCTAGTAACGACTATTTTGGAGGAAAAATGACAGCGTATAATTACATAACAATTGTTTCGATGATAGTGCTGACAGCTCTTATTTTGATTCAGACTCGTGGTGCAAGCCTTGGCGCTGGTCTCGGTGGCGGTGGTGAAGTGAATACTGTACGACGTGGCTCGGACAAGTCACTGCATCAGATAACAATCATAATTGCTTTTATATTTGTTGCATCACTGATATTGCACGTAGCAGCGTAACTTTATTTAGATGATTGATCGAAAAACCCGCTTGAGACTTCGTAGAAGTGTCCGCAAGAGTAAACGCCAAGTCGAGGGCATGAGCGTTCAGGCTGAAGAGCAGCTTGAACGGCATTTTATCCGGAGACTACACAGGCTCGTGCAAGTTCGAAGATTTGTGGCAGGCTGGGTGTTATTCATTGTTTTACTGATTAGCTTAACTGTGGTGCAACTACGCGCGTTAAGCCCTTATTATCAAAAAGTAGCGCCTGCAGCCGGCGGTACATATACAGAGGGACTTATAGGATCCTTCACAAACGCCAATCCGCTGTATGCTACCGGTGGTGTTGACGGTGCAGTGTCGCGTTTACTTTTTTCGTCACTTTTTAAATATGATCAAGAGGGGATGCTAGCGAGTGATCTGGCAGAATCCTGGTCTGTAGACGATACGGGGAAAAAGTACACAGTAGTACTACGAGATGACGCCGTCTGGCACGATGGGACTGACTTGACCGTAGAAGACATAGTTTTCACGTATAAAACTATCCAAAACCCAGATGCGCAATCTCCGTTATTTTCTAGCTGGAAAGATGTAAAAGTTTCAGCCAACGAAGAACGCAAGCTTATCTTTACCTTACCAAATGTACTTGCTTCGTTCCCGTATTCATTAACGAATGGTATTGTCCCCAAACACGTACTAGAAGATGTCCCAGCTAGTCAACTTCGGTCCGATAGATTCAATACAGTGATGCCAGTAGGTTCTGGTCCTTTTGCATGGGAGACAATTGAAGTGCGTGGCGAAACACCAGAGTTGCGCCAAGAGCAGATTGCACTTTTGCCAAACGAAACGTATCACCTCGGCGCCCCAGGGCTACAACGTTTTGTCCTAAAAACCTTCCGTACAGAAGAAGTCATGCTAAATAACTTCAAAGACAAACAGTTAAACGCCATGAGTGGTCTTAGCAGTTTGGACGACACCCTAGAAGAAGATGTCTCATTGAGTGAATACAGTATGCCACTAACTGGATCGGTCATGATATTTTTCAAGACAACAGAAGGAGTGCTGCAAAACAAAGAGGTTCGTAAAGCACTCGTAAGTGCTGCGAATGTAAAGCAAATTGTAAACTCTCTGCCATACTTTACGGTTCCAACAGACAGCCCACTATTAAGCGGCCAGCTTGGCTACAATGAAGCCATCACGCAACTACCATTTGATATCAAGACAGCCAACAAGCTGTTAGATGATGCGGGCTGGAAGCGGGGCGAGGACGGGATTCGGGTAAAGGAAGAGCAGAAACTAGCTTTTACGCTGAAAGCGCCAAGTACGAGTGAACTTACGAGCGTGACCCAACAACTGCGTGATATGTGGCGGGAGATTGGCGTACACGTGGACGTCGATCAACCAAGTGACTCAGAGCTCCAGACGCTCATTTCACTTCACCAATACGAGGCCGTTGCCTATAGTATTAGCGTTGGCCAAGACCCTGACGTGTTCGCCTTTTGGCACAGTTCTCAAGCTGATGTTCGATCTGCAAACAGGCTCAACTTAAGCGAATATCAATCAGAAGATGCCGATCAAGCGCTTGAAGCCGGCAGAACGCGGACTGATCCAATACTCAGAGATGTAAAATACGAGCCATTTCTAAAGGCATGGCAACAGGATGCGCCTGCACTTGCGCTGTATCAACCGCGTTATCTCTATGTTGTTCGCGGGCGCCTTCATGGGCTTGAGAATAAACAAGTAAACAGTGCAGTCGACAGATACAGCAATGTGCACAATTGGATGGTTCGCACCGACAAGGTCTACCGCCACTAGCGGAGATTTACTGATAGTTGATTTGGCTAAAATTTATAAATAAGCAATAAAAAACCGACTTTGGGCAGTCGGTTCTATATTTGGTGCGCGAGAGAGGACTTGAACCTCCACAGGATTGCTCCCACTAGCCCCTCAAGCTAGCGCGTCTACCGATTCCGCCACTCGCGCATGTTTTACAATGTAAAATTTCAGTAAATTAACGACCACGTTATGGTACGGCTTTCAGCTAAAAAACTCAAGAGGTAAATATACTCACTCATTGCATGGCCGATCACCCAAAGCCTGTGCTATGATATCGGTAAGATACGCTAACGCTTTTTAGAAAAGAGGGTAAGAAGAAGCAAATGAATAAGGTTGCACATTATTTGCAAGAACATTTAAAAGGTGAAGTAATGACATCTCAAGATGTCAGAAAATACTTCTCAACAGATGGAAGTGTCTTTAAGGTAACGCCAGAAATAGTTGTTTATCCCAGAGGAGAAAACGACATACGAAAAGCCATGCGCTTCACATGGCAACTTGCCGAGCGAGGCAAAGTTATGCCTGTGACAGCTCGTGGGGCAGGTACAGACCAGGCTGGTGGTGCATTGGGCCAAGGCATTATGTTGGTATTTCCGGCACATATGAACCGTATTTTGGAGCTTGATGGCAAAAGCGGTATTGTGACGATAGAGCCAGGCATTAACTATGGGAAGTTGCAACAAACACTCCATACACACAACCGCTTCCTGCCGCCATTCCCATCTTCAATGGAATATTGCACCGTTGGTGGGGCAATCGCTAATAACGCAGGCGGCGAAAAGACTATCAAATACGGAAACACGAGGGACTATGTGAAGTCATTGCGTGCGGTGCTAGCTAATGGAGAGGTGATTGAAACCAGACGGCTTTCTAAAAGAGAACTCAACAAAAAGCTCGGACTTGCTACCTTCGAGGGCGAGATTTACCGAACCGTAGACACGCTCATAGAAGAAAACAAAGATTTTCTTAACGACAACAAACTCACAGTTACAAAAAATTCAGCCGGGTATGCCTTGGGCGAAGTAAAGCTCAAAGATGGTTCGTTTGACCTCACACCTTTGTTAGTCGGATCACAAGGCACACTGGCTATCGTTACCGAGGCTGCAATCAAGACCGAGTATCATACGCCAAACGCCACGTTGATTGTCGCTCAGTTTGATGATTTGCAGGTTGCGGAGCAGGCAGTAATTGATCTTCGTGATCTTCCAGAAATGCCGAGTGCGTTAGAGATGGTTGACGAAAATCTACTCAACTTTATTCACGAGCATAACCCTAACCAGCTCAAAGATGTGCTGAAACCGCCTTTTAGCAAGCTTGTACTACTGATTGAGTTCGATAATCCAAACGAGCGGACACAAAAACGCATGTGCAAAAAAGCAACAAAAATCCTCAATAAATACCAAGTGAATTTCCAGGTAGAAACGGATATCGAAAAACGCGAAGAATTATGGAAGATTCGCCACAGTGCCGCTTCGGTCATTTCACATACTGAGGGTAACAGTAAGGCGCTGCCAATCATTGAAGATGGTATTGTCCCAATCGATAAATTCCAACAATACATCACCAATGTCTATGCGATGTTCAAAAAATACAATTTGCGCTCTGCACTTTGGGGGCATGCCGGAAACGCCAATCTTCATATGCAGCCATTTCTTGACCTGAGTCAGATTGGTGATCGACAAAAAGTCTTTAAAATTATTGATGAGTACTATCAGATGGTAATTGGACTGGGTGGTAGCACTAGTGGAGAGCACAGTGACGGTCGATTACGCGCACCATACCTGCAACTAATGTATGGTGATCAGCTGTACGGGATGTTTCAAAAGGTCAAAAAAGCTTTTGACCCCTACGGCACACTCAACCCAGGCGTAAAAATGGATGTCAAAGTCGAGGATATAAAGCCACTTCTTCGGCAAGAGTACTCCATGGAGCATCTCTACGACCACATGCCTAGGACATAGTGATATATGGAATTAATCGATTACTTTACAGGTGAGCATCTTATTGGAATAACAGGGGCATTATTAATACTATTTGGTTTTTACCGAACCAGTATTGGTCAGTGGACAAGCAAATCGTTTTGGTACGAAATCGATAACTTAGCTGGTGCCCTTTTAATGGGGTTACACGAATTTCTTATAGAAGCGTACATTCCGATGGTTTTAAGCGTCGTGTGGGCAATTGTTGCAGTTAAAGGGCTTTCATCCTATGCAGACCGATATGAGGCGCATCACGGCAAGAGGAAGAAAGCTCACCGTTAGATTCGCGTAGTTATCTTAATTAAATAAAAAGCCCACGAAACGTGGACTCTTTGTTTGGTGGGTGATGAGGGACTCTGACCTTCCAGCACAAAAGAAAATAACTTTTACTACTGTAATTTTTCAGCACAGCCGAAAAACCAAGGGCGGGGAATGGCCACCGGACATTCCCGTTCGAGTCCAAACTAACCGTACATTAAAAAAGCCCCAATACGAGGTTGGGACTGTTTTAATGGTGGTCCTACGCGCGCACCTTTACAACCCACCCCTGGGGTTGCGGAAGCTGTACCACTCTCTCGGCGATCGTCCCTGGTCGTCGGAGA
>Ga0136558_1001042_pt1 | contig 14544 bp, 10 predicted proteins | sample AntRauTorckE6833_FD_101391 | JGI IMG/M metagenome (GOLD analysis project Ga0136558, IMG submission 101391) | Saline lake microbial communities from Rauer Islands, Antarctica - Metagenome Torckler E6 #833 | ecosystem: Environmental > Aquatic > Non-marine Saline and Alkaline > Saline | place...
AAAGGCGACGCTGCGATGCAGCTGGCAACTGCTCAGGCTCTGCGCGACGAGTGGCCTGAGGCAACCATCACAATTTCTGCCCCATTCCCAGAATATGATCGTGATTTGTACAGCAACTACAACATCACAAAGTGCCACCGCCGAAACTTAGTTGTCGGCACACTGCAGCTTGGACTGTCATGGTTGTATCGACAGCTGCGTCGAGTCGGCGTCACTGTGTCATTCTTGCTGGTCAGCGATGAACAAAAAGCCACCAACGAGGCTGATGTCGTAGTGGATCTAAGCGGCGATACTATTACTGAAGATTACGGCCCACATGTCACCTATTCACACTTATTGCCAATTCTACTGGCGCAGTCACTAGATCGACCAGTATATCTGAGCGGCCAGTCAATCGGCCCGTTTAAGCTCACCATGTGGCTGGTGCGAAAAACCCTCTCAAATTGCGATGGCGTTACCGCTCGGGAACAGGTTACCTATGACTACTTAAAAGAGCTAGGGGTGCCGCAAGAAATCTTAAGCCTTGAATCAGACATGGCGTTTTTACTCGAACCAATCAGTGAAGATGACGCCAAGCAGATTTTGACGAAAGAGAAAGTGAGCACTAGTAGGCCGCTGCTCGGCGTAACCGTCAGCAATATCATCAAAAATCGCTTCGAATCAAACACCGCCACTGGTTTCGATACATTCTTTGCTGACATGTTGGATGAGTTTATCGACAAGCATGATATGAACGTGTTGTTTATCGGACATGTTACTGGCCCCGACGACAGCAAGGACGACCGCAAAACTGCCAGAGACGTACTAACACAAATGAAACATCACGACCGTGCATTTGTATTAAATGGCGACTACACACCGATGGAGCTTAAAGGTGTCATCTCTCAGTGTGGGTTGTTTTTGGGTTCGCGCATGCACTCAAACATCGGCGCCATTTCAACTAATGTACCCACCGTAGCGCTAAGCTACAGCCACAAAACAATCGGTATTATGAGTTCGGTCGGGCTTGAAGACCACGTGCTTGGCGGCGGCAAGCTAACCAAGCCGGATTTGCTTGAAGAACTGAGTCAAATTGCAGACCACTCAGCTGAAATCACTACTCACCTAACCGAGCGAATCCCGCAAATCAAACAATCCTCTGCCCAGAATATCGCAAATATAAAATCAATCGTAGAGCGCGCATAAACTGTAGTGAATAGGTACGAAGAACTCTACCAGACTGTCATCAAAAACAACTACGACGTCAGGAGTGGCGTCTACAGCGCTATCGACCACAGCATAGTGATGAAACTGGATGAATTTGGGCAATATGCCGCTACTGTCGATAGCGCCTCGCAGCCTTCGGACGAAGTCAGTCAAAAGCTGCTAGCAGTCAGTGCTATGTCGGATACAAGTCCCGACGAAGACACGATAGCGGAACAGCTTTTCGAACAAACTCCGGGAATTGAGCACGACCCAATCATCGGCTATCATCTCGCACTGTTCGCTGGACACGTGGTCGAAGATGATTATCGCCAAATTGCCAGTTCCGGTGGCTTTACTACCTGGCTGCTAAAAGAGCTGTTGATTAACGGCCACATTGATGGAGTAATTCATGTTCAAGAATCTAGCAGCGAGGGGGTGCTGTTTGAATACGACATCTCGACGACAGTAGATCAGATCAGAGCTGGCGCCAAAACCAGATACTACCCGGTCGAGCTGTCCGACACGCTGAACAAAATTAAGAAATTAGATGGCAAATACGCCGTTGTCGGGCTACCGAGCTTCATCATGGAGATGCGCTTGCTGGCAAACGAAGATCAGAACATTAGTAAGCGCATCGCGTTTACACTCGGGCTAATATGTGGCCACCAAAAAAGCACCAAATACGCCGAAAGCTTCGCATGGCAAAACGGCATAAAGCCTGGAAACCTAAAATCTATCGATTTCCGCAAAAAAGTCGAAGGCACACCGGCAAATAAATACGCGACCGAGATGACTGGGCTAATCAATGGTGAGGAAATCACAATTACCAAAAAACAGGATGATTTATTTGGCAGCCATTGGGGCCATGGATTCTTTAAGACAAAGTTCTCTGACTATACCGACGACGCACTTAATGAAACTGCGGATGTCGCACTCGGTGACGCTTGGCTACCCGAATACACTAAAGACAGCATGGGCGACAATATCTTAATCGTCCGCGATCTGACAATCTTAGAGCTTATAAAACAGGGCCGAGCAGATGGGAAAGTTAAGATTGACCAGATAGATACTAGCACAATCTTGCGCTCGCAATCAGGCCTAATCCATCAGTACCGAGATGATTTGCCCTACCGTTTGTATAAGAGGGACAAAGCCGACGAATGGCGACCAACCAAGCGACTCCCCGCATCAAACGACATTCCGTATTTGCGAAAAATAGTCCAAAGCCTTCGCGAAGAAATCACCAAACAAAGCCACATTCACTACAGAAGGGCTATCGAGCTAGATGACTGGAATTACTTTGAGCGCAAAATGAAGCCACTGCTTAGGCGTTACAGTTGGGTGTACGTGCTGATCAAGATCAAAGATAATGGACTGGGCTGGTTGATCAAAAAGCTTCGAGACAAAGTCCGCTAGCGACCTAGTATTTGGCTGTAAAGCTGACTGGTTCTAGCTCCGATTGTCTCCCAGCTCAGATTGCTGGCCAAGCGCTGACTATCCATTTCTAATTTGGCTCGGACCTTTGCGTCGCTTAGCACGTATTCAATCGCGCTGGCCAGTTGCGCGCTGTGGCCAGAATCTACCACCGCCCGCTTGTCGCTGACAAGTTCCGGCAGCCCACCGACATTGCTAACAATCATCGCCTTACCAAAGGATAGCGCCATAGACGCTGCTCCACTCTGCGCATCGAAATGCTTATATGGGAATACGACCACATCTGCGGCTACAAACAATGGTTCTATCTCGTCTTCTGGCACGAATCCGATTTTCTCTACGACACTAGCTTCAAGACCATGTTTTTCAATCATGGCTCGGTATGTCTCCCAGCTCTCGCCAGTCCAGGGCTTGCCGGCTATTACCAGCTTTGCGTGCGGAAGACTGTCCACAACATCAGCCAGAGTTTCGATCAGAATATCCAGCCCCTTATAGTTGCGAATAATCCCGAAGAATAGTATAACCTTATCCTCAGAGCCAAGGCCCAGGGCGTCCCTGGCGTCCTCCTTGTTGATGTTCCTAAGCGGAACATCAGGCTTGAGGATGCCGTGTGGTACCACATGAATAGGCTTGCTGGTTCTTTTGGCGAGCAGTTCTTTGTTTGATTCGGTATGAACGATGAATTGATGGCTTAGGAAAAATATTATCTCGTCGGCTAACATCTGTAGCCCCGCACGTTCATGAGCACCTACGTTGTGAATAGTCGTAATTATCACTCTGCTACGCAGCCGAGCGCAGACCATGACGGTGGCGAATATAGGAGTTAGTACGAAATGCCACCACTGCACGTGGAGTACGCGACCCCTGAAAGATAAGCCTGCATAGACCCAGGTCAGCGGGTTATACCACGTCATGAATGAGCACTCATTTACATTAGCTTCATCAAGTCTCTGCAGGGAGCGATCGATAGTGTTCGTTGGATAAAGAAAGGAGGGATACATGCTCTTAAAACCCAGTGCCTCTACCTGCACTTCTCCTGGCAGTCCTCGGACCAGAGCTGAACTATATTTGCTCATTCCTTTCAGTGGAGGGAAACTGCTAAGCACTGTTGCGTTAGGGCTCTTCATGGAGCCACCAGCACGAGACTGTCCATCGGTACTATGCCCCCATTCGGCTGGATAACTCCCAGGTGCAACGCTAGTGTATTGTCTAAACGACGATGTGGTGGCCTCAGTAATGTGGACTCAACCTCCTGCGTCACTGATGAATAAACAGTAGTCAGCTCGCCATCAATTAAATTAAGGTTATTGTTACCATAAACTGCAATCAGTGCTTGTTTGTTCTCCTTTAGTGCCGACTTATAAAGCCTGATGAGCTGCTGCTTGCTTGGGACTGCTTCTGGGCCTCTCTTTTTAAGCATGCCGGTAACAGGGACTTTGCAAAAGGCATGTGTGGGTTGTATCGCAGTCATGCCTCCTATGCCGACCCATATAACCGCAGCGTTGTCTGGCAGGGCACTACAAAACGACTCCATTGCGACCAGTCTATCCGGTCGCTCACGCAAAGTAATAAAAGGTGCACTTACAATCAATGGGGATAATACAGCCAGGGTTGCTATAACCGCAACAACCACTTGGCTACTGGCTCCAAAAAAGTATTTAGGGCTAAGTGTTGATGCTCTGGACAAAGCAGCCACACCAAAGAGAGCTAGCCCTGGCAAGATTACTGGCAATAAGCGCCGGGAGGCCCATATTTGGTCGGGTGCAATACTTGGTTTTATAAAGTAAACTAAACATGAGCCCCCTATCACCAACACTGCAGGTAGCCAAAATAAGTACTCTTGTTGATAGTTTTTACTAATTATCTTGGAAATAATGTATATTATCCCAGCTGCGCCAAATATTGCGAATAATGGACCTATGTACCACCCCGCCCATAACACCGCCTGTTCAGCGAAGTTTCTGCTAGCTTCAATTCCCTTTTCATTAACAATGATAGCGGGGTCAGCGCCCACGCTTTCTGCAAGCGACACAACAAAGCCACTAACATCGCTCGAATAACTTCTTCTCCAAAATGGTTGAGAAGCCAACAACGCCACAACTATAGCTGCGCCTACTACGAATACTGGCACTCGCCAACTCTCGCTTTTTCTTGTTATCCAGTCTATAAATCCTGTTCTCAAAGATAGTACAACAAGAATGGTACCAAGTACGGAAACAATAAGTAACGCCAGCAGCATGAGCCTGAACTTGTCTGATAGGTTATTGTAGTACTGAGTTGAGAGCAGCATGAGGTCCAGCCAACCAAGCAGTGTTGTTATTGCCAGCCCAACTGCAAATGAGCCACTCTGTTTCAAGCGTACGCCCCTCCTTTCTATCTTGGAAAATGCTACATAAATAGCCATAAAAGCAACAATCGGAGTCACCACTAAGAAGCCATCGATCCTGGTCATAGTAGTTGCCCCCACAAGCCCTCCCGCCAAAAACCACAAAGGCAATCTGCCCTGGTTGCCCTTCATAGCAATGTACATCACACCTAGTGCACCGAAAACGAATGTTGCAGTTAGGGGTTCGGAGTATGTGTCCCGGGAAAAATAGAGCAGTGGAAGTGAGCCAGCAACCGCAGCTGCAGCAAGTAATGCCCATCTGGGCTTTAATAACGACCTTCCGACCCCATACAACGCCAGAATAGCTGTTGCACCAAATATTACATTGAGGTGCAGCATAGCCCCAACGCTTAGTGCCCTCCCTCCTAGGCCTAGGAAAGCTGGTAGCAGGTGGGCTCCTTGGGCAAACATCTTGTCTTTATTAATTGAGTCCTTATAGAACCCACCACTGTTTATCGTGACGTCCCTGTTGCCCTTGAAAATATTCTCTGGCCTATCAATGTGAATTGATTCATGGTCCACCAACCACACGGCGCCGTTGGTATATGTTGCGGGATCACGATTGGTAAATATGTGCTGCGATGTAAATGAACCACTGATTAACAGCCAGAGTATCACTCCAATCAACACCAGCCAGTCAGAGATTAATTGCTCCTTTTTGCTCCCTGGACGATTTGTTTCTTTATAGTACTTACTGACATGATGGACAGCGACTACTGCCAGAGGCGTGCCGATGGCTAAAACTAAACCGCTATCTAGATTATCAAATAGTAGTAGAACCACTATCGGCACGGCAAAAGCCACCAGCACCACTGGGGCTGATAGGGGCAACAGCGAGACACTGTAGTGTATCCTCTTAATAACCCTTTGAAATTGTGTCTGCATTGCTCAGTAATCTTTCTGTCTATATTATACCGTCAATAATAGCATGTGTAGTTTGGCATAATCCTGTTGTTGATTGCTTATGTTTTTTGCTACAATGTAGTCACTTAGCTAAAAATAAATAAAAATTACAATGTTACAAAATGAGAAATATGACTCGAACCACGAAGCTTACATTAGTCGCAATCGCTATTCTCCTCGTCGCAGGAGTCGGCTGGTATGTTCTTACTGTACGTAATGACAACTCGATGACTGACGTTAGCCGACAGCAGCAGGATAATGAAACTAGCGATAAAGAAGGAAGCGTTGACTTAAGTCCGCCATCAGAAGAGCAACAGCAAGCTGAGTCAGAGTCAAACAAAGATCAGCCGAACGTAAACGAGGACCAGTCCGCAAACAACAACCAGGATGTCGACGTAGTGCTAACTCGAGTAACCGTCACCAACGACCTAGTGACTGCTGCTGGCTACGTCGATATCAATCAGCCTGGAACTTGCACGCTTACCTTTAGAAGTTCAGCCAGCACTAAAACTTACACAGACAACAGCCAGGAGGACCCTGCCAATCCTGAAAATGAGAATTGCAGTAATTTTCGCATCCCGAAGTCTGATCTGTCTGCGGCGAAAGAGTGGACCGCCACCCTGTCATATAGCGCCGAGGGACTACGCGGTGAGTCACAGAAATGGGTGTTTGAGCTATGAAATATCTTGGCCGGATAGCCGCAGTTAGTGTAGTAGTACTGGTAACAGCTGTAAGCTTCGTACTACTGCCCAGCCAGTCACAGGCCGCCAGCACGTCTGGCTTTAAACCTGGTCGCATAATCGACGACAATATCTTTTTTAATAACGGCTCAATGAGTGTTAGTCAGATCCAGCAATTCCTAAACAGCAAGGTGCCGAGCTGTGACACCAACGGCGACAAATACCACAATGGTGTTCGTCGACGAAACTACAGCGCAAGCAACCCTGCGCCATACACCTGTCTCAAGAATTATTATGAGAACCCTACTACTCACGCCAATAATTACGGCAGCAAACCGAAACCAGATGGAGCACGCTCCGCTGCCTGGCTGATCAAGGACGCCGCTAACCGCCACGGCATCAATCCGCAAGTGCTAATTGTGTTCCTGCAAAAAGAGCAAGGCCTAGTCACCGACGATTGGCCCTGGGCGCGGCAGTACGAAATCGCCATGGGCTACGGCTGTCCCGACACTGCGCCTTGTGACGAGGAATACTATGGCTTTGCCAACCAAGTCAACAAAGCCGCCTATCAGCTGAACCGTTACACTGAATATCCGCAGTACTACAACCACGCCGTTGGCAATAACTACGTCCGCTACCATCCAAACTCTAGCTGCGGCGGCACCACCGTCAACATAGAGACCGCTGCCACCGCCGCGCTCTATAACTACACTCCCTACCAGCCCAACCAAGCTGCGCTTAATGCAGGTTACGGCACCGGTAATAGTTGTAGCGCCTACGGCAACCGCAACTTTTATCTATTCTTTAATGACTGGTTCGGTAGCACCATCGGCAACAGAAACTATAGATGGTCAATTGACTCCTCAGGCCTATATGAAGACGCTGCCTTCGAAACCGAACTTGACCCCGATGCAACCCACGACTCAAATGAGCTTGTCTATTTACGCTTAAGGGCAAGAAATACCGGTAATCAGGTCTGGCAACAATCAAACCTCAAACTTGCTACCACCGACCCTCGCGACCGCTCCAGTAAGCTGTGTCATGATAGCTGGCTATCCTGTGGGCGTGTGGCCTACATGAATGAGGTGAGTGTTGCACCTAACGAAGTAGCGACCTTTGAAGCCGTGTTGCAGATGCCAGAGGCGGGCGGTGATTATTCCGAACAATTTAATCTCCTTGCTGAAAACGTTGCGTGGTTTAATGGGCTCAATTTTGAGCTAAGCTTTACAGTGCAGCCAACAAGAGACTTTGCAGCTTACGATAGCGAAGCGCGCACTAAACGACTGGACAACAGCCGGATATCTATGTACACAGACGAAAAACTGCACATAACAGTAACTGTAAAGAACGACACAAACATTACCTGGCCTGCAAATGAAACCAAACTAGCAACGACTAATCCAAACAATCGCATCAGTCCATTCAAGGATGATTCCTGGGTTGGCGGCCGCGCCAGTAGGCTCGAAGGTGGCGTCCTCTCTCCTGGTGAATTTGGTAAATTCAACTTCACCATGTCTGCGCCCGATGTAGTCGGCACCTATGAAGAAAGTTTCGGAATCATAATTGAAGGTCAGCAATGGATCGAAGAAGACACAGGAACGCTCAGCATCAAGGTGTCTGAACGCCCAGAGGATCAATTGCCTACCAACCAACAACTGCGTAGCAACGAGTACTTAATGTCGGCAAACGGGAAGTATCGTCTCGTCATGCAGGGTGACGGGAACCTGGTTATCTACAACGGTGGTCGTGCGATATGGGCCACAGCCACCCGAAAAGATGATGGAAAACGAATAGTCCTGCAAGGTGACGGGAACCTTGTAATGTATGGCTCTGGGGGCAGCGCTCCTTGGGCAACACGAACAAACGGAAAGCCTGCAACCAGGCTGGTAATGCAAAATGACGGCAACCTTGTACTCTACGGTGAAGGCAAAGCATTTTGGGCCAGCAACACTCGCGGACGTTAGTGTCAACTACTCGGTTAAAGCTTCTAGCTCACCATATAGGGTCTGTCCTGTCTTAGCCCAGGAAAACTTGCTCGCTTGCGATTTGCCGCGCTGGATAAGTTGCCGCTTTTCCTGGTTTGACATATTCAACAAGCGACGCGACTCGCTGATGATATCCTGCCAATCATTTGCGTAAATTGCTGCCCCACCACCAACTTCTGGGATCGAAGAGTTTTTGTATGTTATAACAGGGCGGCCGTGCTGCATTGCTTCGAGAATCGGGATGCCAAAGCCCTCATAGATCGTTGGGAACACAAACGCAATTGCGTTGGTGAACAGTTCTTGTTTAACTACGTCGCTTACGTAGCCAGGGGTAATGATGTCTTTCTTGTATGATGATAGCTTTAACGCCAGCCTGGTTGGTTTGTCCAGCACCTTGAATGGTGGCTCAAAGTTCTCTCCCACCAAGACTAGCTGAATGTCTCTACCCTCGGCTTTTAGATTATTGTACGCATCGATCAGGTCAACCACCCTTCGTCGCCAGCCATCTACCGCCCCAACAAACAGCAGGTAGGGCTTGGTTGGCATGTCTGGCTTCTGTCCAGAATCGGCTGGGCTTTTCACGCTGGAGCTATCGACACCAAGATGAATAGTTGTCATTTTGCGCTCAGGTACGCGTAGCCTGGGGTGCTGATGTAGGTCGCGCTGTGTGCTGTCTGAGACTGTGATGATCCTTTTTGCATGTCGCAGTGCACGTCTCAGGAAATAGCCATAGGTGTAGTTGTGGTAAATGGTGCGCAGTGTGGTGCGAGCGGCTTTGTTCTTAATGTGAACGATAGGCGAAATAAAATACTTCTCAGGAAACAGGTATGGGATGATGTCGTGCTTCACGAGAACTGTTTTGACATTGGTCGGAACGCCGAGCGCATAGTCGAACTGGAGAAACACATCAGCCTTACGGAAGCCTTTAATCGGGTTACCAAACAGCTGCGCCAACAGACGACTAGCTTTTGTAGCGAGCCCTCGATCGCCTTCGGCGCCTGGACGCGCTCCAACTGTAACAACTTCGTATTCTAGCTCGTCTGGGACATCCAGCAACTCTAGCGGGTCGTTTTCTCCCTCGTAGCGAGCAAACATGAATGACACTTCTTGCTCATCTACTAGCGCCTGCTCAAATATCACCTTTAACGTGCGTTTTGCGACCTCGCCGATACCGCGGTATTTGTGGCCGGTCTGCAGCACCCGTAAATCAACGCCTATTGTCATTGCGCATCCTCGCTAAAAGCAAAGTCGGACTTTGGCTGGCCTGAAAGTGCGGCCGCAGTCGACTCAGCACTGTCACGCCAGCTAAGACTCGCCAGGTGCTGTTTAATCTTAGTGTCGAACTGACGCGGGTCATTCTCCAGGCTGTTGAGTGTTGCGAGTAGCTTGTTACTTATATCTGTGACATTGAAGGGGTCAACATAGACTGCCGCATTGCCAGCCGCTTCTGGGACAGACGCCACATTGCTGGCAACCACCGGCGTACCACAGGCGTACGCCTCAACTGGTGACATACCAAAACCTTCATAAATTGGAGTAAACGCAAACAATGTCGCGCCACTGTAAAGCGCCGGCATATCTTCATCAACTACAAACTGTTTAGGGTTAATGATTTGATATCCGTCTTCCTTCGCCTGTTGGATTTTTTCAAGTATTTCGTCGTTGTTCCAACCACCAGCTCCGACAATTACTAGCGGATATTCATCCGTTACTTCTCGAGGCAGACTGGTATAGGCGTCTACCAAACGAGCATAGTTTTTACGTGGCTCGATATTGCCGACACTGAAGATATATTTATCGCTAAAGATGTCGTATTTTGCCTTTACGCTACGAATTTCTTCGTCGCTTCTTTTGTAGAAATGGCGGCGGTCAACTGATGGTGTAGCGACGTGAATAGTGTCTGGATCGATGTCGTAATACTTGACGATTTCGCTCTTGCTGAATTCAGATACAGTCACCACAGCCCTAGAGCCACTAATAGAACGAGGCACAACTTCCTCGAGGTATTTTCGGTTTGGCTCAGCCACACATTCAGGAACGGCCAGATAGGTGACGTCATGTATTACGACCACCGACTCATTGAACCATAACGGCCAACTAATATAGGACGGGAAGTAGTACCTGCCGCGACCTAAGAATATATCCAACGGAAAATTAATATTGTACTTTATCAAACCCCGAATAATTCGATGCGGAACAGGGTTCTTTATAACCTTTCTATAGTTTTGGAGATTGTAGCCATGAATCCGCTGCGCCCACTTAGACGGCACTATTAATGAATACGTCAGCTTTTCTTCACCTGCTAGCTCGTCTAGCGCTGTGGCAATACCGGTCGTATAGTGGCCGATACCGCTGTAATGATCGTCGACCATCGGGAACGCATCGACCATGATATGTGGAGTTTTGGGCATATGATTATTGTAGATGAAATAAATATTTTTGCTAATTTTGATTCAAACAACATAAAATGAAGTATGGATGCGTTGAAGAATATATCTAAAAAGTTTTCTTACCTGCGAGACGTAGTAGCGCACTTATACCATCTCCCGAAAAATATGGCGACACTACAGAAAAAAACCGACACAACGACACAGCACTTGAATGAAAACAAGGAGCAGTTAGAAAAGCTTGTTGAGCATAGTGTTGAGACCAAAGAGGCTCTCAGTATTAAAGCTTCGAAGATTGCCGAGATGAAGAGTGTTATAAATCATCTTGACTCTAAGCTACAACCAAACGCCTCGAACGCCACACCGACTGAAGAGCGGTTCGCCGATGACCACGCTCTTGACCAGTTTTACATCCAGTTTGAGGACAAGTTTCGCGGCAGCGAAACTGAGATTATAGAAAAGCTCGCCATCTATCCAGGCTTATATAAAAAGCTGGACATTGATTTTACCAAGAAACCAATAATTGACATCGGGTGCGGACGAGGGGAACTCTTACGTGTTCTTGAGGACAACGACATCAATGCAGTTGGGGTGGATATCAATAAAGCAATGATTAGCCGTGCAAGAGAAAACGGCTTCAAAGTGGTTGAATCTGACGCATACGAATACTTGCGTTCGCAAGAAACAGGCTCCGTGGGCGGTGTTGTGGGCGTACACATCGTCGAGCACATTCCTTTCCCGCAACTCGTAAAACTATTTGATGAGTGTTATAGGGTAACCACAAACGGCGGCATGGTAGCTTTTGAAACTCCAAATCCTGAAAACTTCTTGGTCGGCACTAACAATTTTTATATGGACCCATCACACCTACACCCGTTGCCGCCTGAGCTTCTAAAATTCGTCGCTGAGCATGTTGGATTTACGGATGTTGATATTCTTCGTATAAATCCATACCGAAGCGGCCAGAAACATAACGAACTAGATGAAGCTCACCCACTACAGGATTTGCTCGAAAACAGAATACTAGGCCCGCTCGACTATACAGTTACTGCAATTAAGTAAGGTTCTACTTCTTGTTCTTAGCAACTGACACTTTGGCGTTCTTTGCTGACAAATTATAACTTGAGTTGTTTTCTGGAACGTTAACGCTGAAGTGTGCTGCGTCATTCCACCATTCATACACATTTCCTACGTCTAGTCCGTGACACGCCACGTCGACGGTGTAATTTCCGTTAGATAAATTAAGCGGAAACGTGAACTTTACTGTAAGCTCTTCTCCTGAACGACAGTTTGAAATGGATATATTCTTTTCAGCTGTATTTAGGCCGTAAAATGCGTCACCGCTCTTGTTCTTTACGGCCACCCCCACTACCATGTCATTTACCTTTTCGACTGCTTTTAGGCTTACCCCGACTGTCTGTTCGCTAAGTGTACTGAAACTATCTGACGCTAAGCTTACCGACTGGATATTGATAACTCCATTACCCCATTTTCGACCAGGAGTCTGCTCTGCAACTTGTTGAGGTGTGTCTTCTTTTAAAAACATTTTGCTATACAACTGAGATATATCTCGCGGCTTGCCTTGTTGTTGTAGCTCTGATTGCTCAATTAAAACCACTTCGTCACAGTAAGAACGGATTGCACCCATATCGTGAGATACAAAAACCACTGTTTTGTTTTGTTTTTTTAGCAAATAAAAATAGTCGTAGCATTTTTTCTGAAAATCAGCATCACCGACCGCCAGCACTTCGTCGATTAACAAGATGTCAGCATCAGCCTGGATGGCAACCGAAAAAGCCAACCGCACCTGCATGCCTGAAGAATAATTCTTTAGCTTTTGATCCATATGCTGCTCTAGCTCTGCGAACTCTACAATCTTGCCGTAACGTTGCTCAACCTCTTCTTTTGAAAAGCCCAACATCGCTCCGTTTAGGTAAACATTCTCCCGGCCAGTTAGCTCCGGGTTAAATCCAACGCCTAACTCAATAAACGGCACGAGTTTACCCTTTGTCTCGATGCTACCACTGGTTGGCTGATAGATCTCGGCCAAAATCTTCAGCAGTGTGCTTTTGCCGCTGCCGTTACGACCGACAATGCCAAAAAATTCGCCTTTTTTGACCTCGAAGGAAATGTCTTTGAGCGCCTGTTGCGGTTCGTAGTATTTTGAACCTGTACCCTTGAAAACATTCGTAAACATGCTCTTAATCGTGCTCTGTCGTTCGTGGGGTAAACGAAAAACTTTGCTAACATTATCGACCGAGATAACTACGTCATTTTCGTCAGACATCAGACCTCCTCCGCGAAAAAGCGCGAACGTTTACGGAAATAAATCGCCGCAGTAATCGAGACGACTATCACAATCGCCAGCGGAACTAACCGAGCAACTGCGTTGCCGTAAACATCGGCAATTGTCACCGACTCTGGTGTGATCAATACTCGCCGAGCATCTTGGATAATCTGCGCGATAGGGTTCAGCATCAGAATCTTTGCTCCGGCTTCTGGCACAAAACTGAGCGGGTACAAAATCGGTGTGGCGTAAAATGCGCCCTGCAGCACCACCTCCCAGATGTACTGCACATCACGAAACCGCACGAACAATGCGCTCAACAAAAACCCAACACCCAGAGAGAAAACGAACAGTTCTGCGAACAATAGCGGCACCACAACTACCGCCGACAGCGATGGGTCAGCACCGAGGAAAAGCATAAATCCAGTTAGTACCACCGAGTTAATTAGTAGGTTGATGGTTGCAGAAACTGAACCAGTCAATACTACGATGTATTTTGGAAAGTTAATTTTCCGCAGTAATTCGCCCTTGCCGACAATGGCTTCGACGCTACCTGAAGTCACTTCTACAAAATAGTTCCACAACATAATACCCAGCAACAGATAAACCGCATAGAACGGCACGGCATCACCAACTCGTAAGAACTTCGCGAACACCACGTACAGAATGGCGAAAATCGCCAACGGGCGGATTAGCGTCCACAGATACCCGAGAGTTGAGCCATGGTAGCGTAGTTGGAAGTCAGTTTTTACCAGTTGCCGCAGCAGTAGCGACGGATAACGGTAACGTTGTTTTATGGTTTCAATCACAGCTGCAATTATAGCGTAATCTCGATATAGGCCAATGTGTTTTATGGCATCGACTGCAACTACGTTAAACTTACAGCCATGAAGATTGTCATCGACGGCCGCACCATCCCTACCAGCTCCGGGCGCTATATTGAACGCATGCTCGATGGACTACAAGAAATTGATAGCGACAACGAATATGTGGTACTGATTAGAGAAGATGGCGACTGGGAACCAGAGGCAGACAATTTTACAGCCAAAGTCGGACCACATGCAGATTTTTCATTCGCTGAGCAGTTAGGGCTCGCTTGGGAAATCTATAAACAAAAACCAGATCTTGTTCATTATCCTGCGATTCAACATCCGTTGCTAAGCCCGTGGCCGTTTGTGGTAACGATGCAGGATTTTACCCTGTTTGACCATGCGGACAAAACCAACAAGTTTTTAAAATTCCTGATTAAAATGCCGGTGTTTCGATTGGTGGTTAGACATGGACTGTTCATGTCGCA
>Ga0136558_1001047_pt1 | contig 14500 bp, 16 predicted proteins | sample AntRauTorckE6833_FD_101391 | JGI IMG/M metagenome (GOLD analysis project Ga0136558, IMG submission 101391) | Saline lake microbial communities from Rauer Islands, Antarctica - Metagenome Torckler E6 #833 | ecosystem: Environmental > Aquatic > Non-marine Saline and Alkaline > Saline | place...
TCGATCGTGCCCCGGGGCACACACCTCCGCCCACCCCGGGTCGACCATCCGCTCTGCGCCCTGTCGACTCGGCTCTACGCCGACAAGCCGTTCGTGCCCGACAACATGCAGCAGTATGCAGACGAGTTCACAGAAAAAAGAGACACGTGCGCCTAAATAAATCACACCACTGATTGTTTCCCCACAGAACACACTTTCGGCCAGAAGTGAAAAAGAGAAAAGGAGAAAAAAAGAAAAGGGTAAGGAAAATGTCTCGATCTTCGGCGACCAGCATCACCCCGCGAAGTTCCTTCAATGGACTTCCGGCGCATGAGGCCGCCCGAGTCCACATCACGACGGACCTGGACCGGAAGCAGCTCAAGGAGAACGAACACTCGTCGGAGCTCAACCCGCTGTACCAGATCGGCGATGTGCGCAACCTGGATGTCCTGGTCCGCGAGCCGTGTTTCAGCATCGTCAAGAAACGGAACCGGTACCACAACTCCCCGATGTCGAACACGCACACGGTCGATGTCCTGAGCTGTCTCAACGGCATGGGCTCCAACGAGCATCGGCGGGAGCCGGACGACGAGGAAGCCTGCGTCCGGGCGCTGATGCAGCGCATGCATTTCGTCGGATTCGCGCTCGACAACGTCTACTACACGCCGGAGTTCGGCGGCTTCAACATGACGCCCAAGGCGCTGGCGGTGCACATCTCGGGCGTCTACACGCTCCGGGCCATTGTCGACATGCCGCTCGGGGCCTGGGTCCGCCTCCGCCCGCCGACGCGCGATCAGCTCAGCAAGCGCGACGACATGCGCCGCACCAACGACGGCAAGCTCGGGAGCAAGGTCACCCTCGAGCCATACCCGGAGACCAGCGGCAAGCCGTTCGCGGGGCGCGTCCTGGACGGCCTCTCGACGTTCATCCACAAGCCCGACGTTTACACCGACCTGTTCAACTCCGACACTGACAAGAGCGACGCACAGACCGGCGCCTTCACCGCCATGACGCGCAACGCGCTGCTGAACTTCCTCTTCGTCGCCAACGTCCTCAACAACAACGAAGCAGATGTTACCAACCCCAGGACGAACGCGCCAGTGAACATCATCGAGTACGATGCGGCCGGTCGACCCAAGTTCAACGTCCTGGGCCTGGCCGAGGCCTTTGGCTTGTTCGAGCCCAAGCTCACCAAGATTGGCGCCAAGGGCGTGCAGTCGTGCTTCTACGACCCGGCACTGCACTACCACCTCGCAGTTGGCTATCAGCCGGCGACCCACACCAACAGTTATACGGCGGACGGCCGCGCGAGGACAAGCAACGGCGGCAAGCTGCTGCTCATGCAGCACACCAACCACCACCGCTGGATCGCCGGCCTCTGCGATCTGCTCCGGCTCGACGCAGAGTGGATCGTCGGCCGCGTTATCCGGCAGGCCAAGGCTGACGGTGGATTCGATCTATTCGGCTGAGCAGGGCGGGGAGAAACACCGCTCTCTGATATTATACATTATTTCTTTTGTCCTTCCTTCCTCCCAAATTACTAAACAAAGAACAAAAAAAAAAAGAATCACGCGAAAACATATTATTTAAAAACCCTAGGGTTTTTTGTGTATCACAAAAGAAGAACTATGGCGGATACGGCCGTGCGCAATGTGTGGCACGAGCGCAGGAGGGAGATACTGTCCACCGCGCGCAACGTGTGGGTAGGACAGGAGAGCGCCGAGGACATAATATTCACACACCACAAGCACGCGAAGTTCATCAAATCGGTGGGGAGGGCGCAGCGGATGGACATGATGACAGTCGCGACGGCAACCGTGTTCTTTCACCGCTTCTGCCTGATGGAGCGCGAGCGGCGGTGGGCGCTCCACAGGCCGTGTGTCGTGGCAATGGCGTGCCTGTTCCTGGCGACAAAGGCCGAGAACCACCGCTGCAAACTGCGCGACATTGTCGTTGTCGGCGTGCACTACTACGAACGGCAGAGCGCATACATCGAGCGGCGCGGCGATGCGTGCAACGAGATCATACAGCAGGTGCTGCGCGCCGAGACAGACGTTATGGTGTGTTTGGACTTCGACTTCGACCCCGGGCACCCCCTCAGCTTCCTGAGCGAGATAGTGGATTCAGTGGCCGAGCCGTCTGGGATCACGCCCGACCAGAAGCAGCGCCTGACTGTCCGGGCGTGGGACATCGCGGTCGAGACGCTAACGACGACCCTCTGCTGCCAGTACAACCCGAGACTCGTCGCTGTCGTTTCAGTGTACATGGCGTCGCGCTGGTTCACGCACGAGTTCACGCTGATTGCGATGCGCAAGACAGAGGACGGCCCCGAAAGAGAGACGCAGTGGTGGAAACTGCGCGGCTGCTCCAACGAATTCATCGGCGACATGACCAGGCAGATTAAAGAGGGTGTTGCTATTGGGCACAAGTACAGTATAGAATTGTCGTCGCCGCCGCCGACAGATACATAAACATGACGGAGGAGTAAAAAGAAATTACACGCACAGTAACAACATTTTAAAAAAAGGAAAAGTAAGTCAGATCAGCGGTACAGCGACGTGATGTCGTTGTGTGCCACCGTGGCACGCGCAGACGCGCGCGGGCCCGGGGCCAGGCGGACTGGCATCCGTGTGGACGCACTCGGCGCTGCTGCTGCTGCTGCCCGCTGCTGCACGCGGTTCAGTTGGGCACGCGATGCAGCGCGCCGCTCCTCTGTCGTCGGTCGCGGGGCAACAGGCTTGACCATCATCCTGGCCTCGGCCCGCAGCTGATCCATTGTCGCGGCCGGGACTTGGGGCCGCCGTGCCGCTGCCTGTGTGTGTGCTTGGATGATCTTCTTCACCTGCCGGATCTTTTCCTCTGTTGCGACATCGTCGGCCCGCTTGCGCGCGCTCGCCTTCACTGTGACACTCCGCGCACTGCCGCGCTTCTCGTTGTCGTCGTCGTCGTCGTCAGACGAAGAGTCTGCCCCTCGCTTGTGGCACGACGCGAACGGGTCCTCGATATCGGAAGACATGTCGCTGGCGCGGAAAACGCTGTCGTCGTCATTGATACCTGATGCTTTGAGCATCGCGATCACATCCTGGACGGTCGAGTCGTCGAAGGTGGTGCCCTCGTCGTCCGACATATTCGTTCCTTTTTTCCGTGTTTGCTGATACCACGCAGGGGCAGGACTTATTTGTGTTGTATGGTTTAATTTTTTCTGCGCCCACCTGCTTTTCCACATCACACACACACAAATGTCGTTCCTGGCCAAACACTATCGGACCAAGGCGGTGCGACCGTTCAACCGCGTGATCAAGGCCGATGGCACGGCCGCGTGGGTGCCCGGTCTGATCGAACGCCTCCGCACGACCTTCTTTGTGGGCTTCAAGCGGCCGGCGCGCATCCGTAGCGGCGGATCGTCCAAGAAGATCGGCATCCGCGTCCACTCGCAGATCGAGAAGATCGTCAAGGGGCAGAAGGTCACGCGACTGCACTCGTTCACCAAGATGATCCTGGCTGAGCTCAAGAGGCAGGGCCTGACACCCGTCGCGTCAGAGGTGCCGCTGCTCAGCTTCGACGGAGCCTATCTGACCCACAGCGATCTGATCTGCAAGAAGAAGAACTCGCGCGGCGTGTGGGTCGTCTCGCTCAAGACCGGATACAACCAGGCTTACGCGCGGAAGCAGGGGATGTGCCAGAACCTCCGCGAGATCCCGAACTGCTACAAGACACACCACCAGCTGCAGCTGGCGTGCGAGGTCGCTTGCCTCAAGCACGAGTACGACGAGCACGTATCGGGCGCGATCGTCCTCTACGCCGGCTTCGGCAAGGACAAGCGGGTCAAGATCGACATGCTCGAGCGCTGGAACTACGCCAAGATCCACCAAGCCCTGCTCCGGTCAGCCGAGGCCGCCGGATTACCACTGCCCTCGACATTCGGCCTCAAAGAGAAACGCAAGCCGAAGGAGACGATCGATCTGACCCAAGGTGACGATGGAGTGGCTGTGGCATGAGCTCTACCTGGCATACCTGCGCCGGCTGAACTTCTGGATCATGGTGCTGACCAACGAGGATCTGCATGCCTTCGTCGCAATTTGTTTTGCCATGGGTGTGCTGTGGGCCGAGGCCAAGGCCATCCGGGGGCTGGTCCGGATGGGTTGTACCAAAAAATGTAAGAAAGCGAAATGTATTGTGCCACAAACCAAGAATGTCGGACAGCGACGACGAAACGCCACTCGCTGATGCGCTCAACGCATTCGAGCGAGCGTTCGGTATGTCAAGAGAGGGACCAATACGCATAGAGGGCATTTACTTCATGCCTCATTCCGCCGTCGAGCTGCTAAAACACCAGCCGGTCGTTCGACCTTCTTCGGCGGCACCTCCAGCACCGGCAGATACGAATACGCAGCACACCGCATCACATCCACCACCTCCTCGTTGAACTTCTCGCCCGCTCTGCACACTTCCTTGCTGTTCGGCCGCCGGCGCAGCTCGGTCGCGAGCGCGTCGTAGCTCTTGGAAACGTTGTTGTTCCACCGGCGGCGCTCGCTCAGGAACCAGAGTCCCCCGCCGCAAAAGCCGGCGTGCAGGAGCGACATGCGCTCCATGCGCATAGGGTCGCAGCAGTAATCGTCCGTCATCTGATATTGTTTGTGAATGATATAAAATAAAAAATCCCCTTTGTATTTGATTCTTTAAAAAAAAAAAACGACTCGACTCTGATCAGAGTCATTCACACAGAGGTTCGATCAGCGTATTCTGCGACGGCCTGTGTTATCTCCTTTGCGGCTTGCTGGCACCCGGCCATGAAGTCGTTCATCGACCCAGAACCGTAGAGGCGAGCCGTGAACTCGTTCTCCGTCTCGGTCGGGAACTTGTAATTTAATGCGCGCATGGCGACGGAGGACAATGTCATGAAGTAGATCTGGTCCTCTGTCAAGCCTTCTTCGTCCATCCAAACACCCACGTGCTCTGCGTTGTACCACGCCCAGTCAATAGAGTCGTCACCGCCATCAACGGTGCGGTTCGTTGTCAGATAGTAAATCTCTGGTTTCTCCGCAGCACGCTCGTCGTTGCCCTTGTAGATGCATATGCCCATCGCAAACGGCCGGTCCCGCAGTCCAGTGATGAAGTTCCAGCAGCACGTGTTGTCTGGGAAGTACTTGTACTTCGCGAGGTCTGTCAGCCAGTCGATAACGTTCTTGCGCCCTACCTTCTTCTCCGCCATGGTCGGTCGTTGGTTTTTGGTTTTGATGAATGAGGGAAGTTTATTTGTTGTTCGCGACAATAAAAGCAAAGAAAAGAAAAAACTTCAACTCTGATCAGAGTCACTTCCGCGGGGCAGAAACTCGACCGGAAAGTAGTGTGTGCCGTTGCTGTTGTCGGTGGTCCCGGTATTGATACGGAAGCCAGCATCAGAGAAGTAAGCGCCGACAGAACTACCCGCGACCAACGGCGATTCGACTATCGCAAAACGCCACGGCGCTCCCCCAGCGATTCGTGAACAACTGCCACGAAGGGTGCCGACATACAACTTCATCGCTCTTCTCGTACGCCGCCCACTCTTCGTCAGACATCGCGGCGACGCGACGCACCTCCGCCTTGGCTGCTAGGATGGCCTTGGTGCTTTCGTTGTACGTTATGCGCCATGCATTCGATCCCTCTGTCTGGCCGCACACCTCCTCGAAGAAGTCAAAAGGGTTGCCGCGCTCGTCGGCCATGATTGTTTGTGAATCGAGATGTATGTTTTTTTAAATATTATTATTATTTGACAACAAAAAAAACTTCAACTCTGATCAGAGTTTAGTCGGAGCAGCTTGATTCTGATCAGCGTCAGTTCGCGCCTTCTTTGCGGCGCGTTTCCCCTCCTCTGCGCTGCTCGAATAGTCGCGGTCGCAGCTCCAGAAGGCGCTGTCCCCCGCGTGCTTCTCGCTGCGTTCTGGACACAGTTCAAGCAGGCGGCGCTTGGCGTGCACATACTCACTGGCGGCTTCTTTGACACGCGCGCGGTGCGCCTCTTCGCCAGCGACAATCGTCTCCAGATACTCGTTGACCTTCCTGACGTTTCCGATCATATGCCGTAAGAACGGCACTGTGTGTATGAGCATCTCGGTCTGATACTCACTGTGACCCACACACCACCCCAAAAAACCCGATGCGTCCTCGATAGAGCTGATACGTATTGCAACCTGATCGCGGGCGTGGCGTACCACGTTCTCGGGTAGTGTAAGCGTGATGGCCAAGTGGTCGTAGAAGGTGCCACGGTTGGACTCAAACAACCTGAACTTGCCACCCACACCGTTCGACTTGCGGGTATGGTAGTAGACTGTCCCCCCGCTGTGAACGATGCCAGATGCACGCTCGACAAGTCCCTTGCCCGTCGCGACCACTTCGTGTAATTTGCGCATTCCATCCGAACAGTCTGCGTGTTTCACGGCAGTTAAAATCCCTATTTTGATTATATGCATCAATTTCACATTGTCTTCCGCGGACGCGTTCTTGACATCATCTATGAACGACGAGGTGTCGTACGCCGGGGCGTACATGCGCTTCGCCAAATCTTCCACATACTTGCGATTGCCAGTGCTCAGCGTTGGCGGGACTGCGTTCATCTCCCTCCAACTGTGCTGTGTGACCACCACAAAAAAAAAGAAGAAGAAGAAGCCTCCGGATCGGACTCTGATCCAAGTCTGAGCTTTTTTGACTGTGACTCTGATCAGAGTCGAAGAATCATAACCGGCGACCCGCACAAAAAGAGGCCGGGCACAACGAAAAGAGAGTGGGAGGGCAAAAAAAAAAAGAAAATGGCCAGCACAGTGGTGCTCGATTTCAACGTCGAGAAGACGATGCTAGAATTCACATCGGATCGCAACATGAGCTGGGTGACGCTCCCGTTCTGGCGGCCGATACTGGAGCTGCTGGGGAACATGGCCAAGGGCAATTTCGGCACAGGCGGCGAACCGGCGTCAGCCTCTGTACCCGAAGGCATGACGCCAGGCGATGTGACGTACAGCGTCATCGCGGGGTCGCCTATTGACGCGCCCGACGAGAAAGACTGGCTGGTCTTGAACAGGATGATCATCACTGTGCTGACCGACCACCCCGGCATGACGCCGCAGCACATCGAGTTCGTGCTGCGCCTACACAAGACGATGCTGTGGATAACACCGACATCGAAGCACTTCATAGAGGGAGGCAAGTTCATTGTGCCGGGCGACAAGCGGTCGTCCACGGTGAAGGCGGCGCGCTATGGTATCTACGCTACGACAGACATCAATGATCTGTGCACTTCCATGATCCGCGACAAGTTCTATACGTACGGGGACGCGTTTGATGCCCTGGCCGAAACAGGCAGTGAGTCGTTGTTGTCGTCTGATATTACAGTCGAATAAAATTATACATACATACATGTTCATTTTTGACAGTCACATTTACACACGGCGTGCTTCTCAAAGATGGAAAAAATCGCATTGAACGCGTCGCGGCCGCCCAGTAACGCACCGTTCGGACCGAGCACCAAATCCCCCGCGAGCATCGCAGCGTGCGGCCCCCTGCGCTGGTCCCCGGTCAGCTTGTCCGCCAGCGCGAGAAACTGCCGCTGCCCAGATCCCCCGGCCATGACATCGCCGAACGCGAAGCACAGCGCCACGCAGCGGATGATCTGCCGGTCATATCCCACCGGCACGTTCTTCATGACCTGTGCGTTCTCGCAGACGCTCCCCAGCGCATCCGCGCCCAGAATCGGCTGCCCCGACAGGTTCGACACCAGCGAGGTGAAATAAGCGCGGTTCTCGGTCCGCGTATCCGGGAAGTGTATCAGGAGCTTCGCGTAGCGGATAATCGTGTCGCGGGACCCCTCGGGCAGGCCGTTCACGACGTGGAGCTCTTCGCTGACTTGGGCCAGCGCGTCGCGCTCCAGCAGCGGGCTGACGTTCGGATCCTCGGCCATGGCAACCGCCAGCGCCTCCAGCTCCCGCCGCTGCGAGGGCGTAAAGTCGTCCTCGTTCTTGATCAGGAGCATCGTGTGGTGGATGATCGTATCGCGCGCCAGGAACTGGTAGTAGGAGATGGCCAGGATGAAGACCTCCGGGAAGGTCAGCTTGCCGTCGGACGACTTGATCGTCTCTTCGATCTTGGCGCGGAGGGATGCATCGCGTGTAACCAGGCCGCTCGCGATCTTGGTGAATGTCACGAGGGGGGAGTCCGTCCCTGTGCGGAAGAAGGTCGCCGTCCCTGCGAACAGATTGCACATCTTTAAGGACGGCGGGTCCGTGTCGCGCGCGGTTGTGAGCGCCATCTTCACCATGTCGCGGAGCTGTGGCCGGGTGAGGTTCGGGTGCCACGGGTTCTGCACGATCAGCTTGATCAGCATCATACCGTTGATGAACTTCGAGCTGGCCGTCATCATCTTGCGCATGTTGGCCGGGCTGTAATCCAGCGCGTCGGCGCGCCACTTGTTGAGCTTCGCAAAGAACTCGTCCGCTATCGCGAGCATCGGCATGACCTGCATTTTTTGGGGGGGGAAAGGTGTTGGTGTTTGGACCAGAGCCCGCCAAAAGGGAGACTTTAAAAAAACTTCAACTCTGATCAGAGTCATGAGCATGCTACCAGACTCTGATCGGAGTCAAAAATAATCAGAGTCTGATCGGAGTCAGAGTCTGATTCAGATCAGAGTTGAAGATCTGTGGCCGCCAAAGAGAGAAGCGACAGACACACACAAAAAAAATATGCCCAAGATCAACATGGTCAACGTCCGCCAGATGCCCGCCGAGCTGGGCCGCGTGCGCTACACAGAAGGCCTCTTCCCCAAGAAAACACATGACGAGATACTGGACGTGCTGGACGAATCTGCGGCGGAGTTCAAGCCAGAGTCGGGTGTGCGCTGTGGCAAGGAGTGGGTGACAGAGGAGCGGCGCACCGCCTTCTTCACCGATGGCAAGAAGGACTATTCGTATGCAGGCAAGATCCGGCCGGGCGAGCGGTTCAAATCGCGCAAGTGCCCGAAGCTGGCCAAGGTCGTGCGCATGTGTGTGCGGGTCGCAAAGCGCGAGTTCGGCGTCAATGCCAACACTGCGATTGTTACGCGGTATCTGGGCAAGGCGCCCGGTCAGAAGGCAGGCGAGCTCGGATACCACGCCGACAACGAGAAGGGCCTCAAGAAGTCTGCACCGATCGTGGGGTTCACCTTTGCGCGGGGCGCGCGGCGCGAGTTCCGCGTCCGTGCCAACACTTGGAAGGTCGGACAGCCGACCTACGTCCTCCGTCCCGCAAGCGGCTCTGCTTATGCCATGGTCGACATGCAGGACAAGACCAAGCATTCCATCGCCACAGGCACCGACGAGCGATTCTCTGTTACTCTCCGTGAAATTGAATAATAAAAAAAAAGGAGGTCCGCGCGGAAATGTCTAAAGCCTATGATGAATGATCATTTCACCAACCTTATCACTTCATCCATATTTTTGAACACTGGGGTACGTATTATATATATGTGCTTAGGCTTCTACAGGCTCGACTGCAGCCGTGGGTTGTTTGCATTTTTTATGCAAAAAAAAGAGGAAGAGACCGTTGATGCGCGCTTATCGTTGGTTCACAACCCCCACAACACATGACCCTGTTGTATGCCCCCCTATGGCAACAGGGAACACGTGCTGCTAGAACAAAGACAGTGGTGGTTGATCATTCCGCTGTGCCCCCGTTCCAAATTCCTTCTATCGATTCTGTGCGCGAATAAGCGAGCGTCGGCTTCTGTTGCCATGACCGCAGCCGTGGGTTTGTTGCATTTTTTTGTTCGCACATTTTTTTTTTATTTGTCGAAAACAAAACACAACCTTTTTTTTTTCATTCACTCCTTGGGTTGCTGGCAGTCGAGTTTGCACGGGTAGTAGAGGTCATCTGCGGCCTTGACTGCGAGGAAGCCCGGACGTCCAAATGCATGCTCGTCGCACATACGACAGACAACACCGTTGTCAAGGACAATGCAAAGGTAAACCTTTTCGTATGCGAAGAGCAGGCGCTCAACGCTCACCACAAACTGCCCGATAACGAATGCGTTCTCGGAAGCCATCATTACCGATCCATCCGGCCGCAAGTGTGTGCCGGCAGTCGTAACCGTCCCTGCGAATCGAGCGGTCTGGATCACACCCTCTCGCAGCCGCAACTTCTTCTTCGCGTCGTTGTCGCGGAAACTGTGCGTTTGCACGCGCAAGCCATCGCCGCAGTGAGAAGGGTCGTCCTTTGGAGGGCATCCCAGGCACAACAAGCCACCGTCAACATCTGACCACACCACCTTGCGACCGACCAGCTGCTCGCGGAGGTTCGACAACGCGCTGTCAACAAAAAAGAACTGCTTCAGATCTGTGTCGCCCGCGCCCAGATGACCGACCTTCTCGAGCCACCAATTGTGCTGTGCCTTATCCACGGGGTGCTCCTGCGCGCACGACGTCACCAAGAATTCTATCGTATCGTTGTCGCCATTCTTACCAGTCATGCCCAGTCGCAGAGCATCCTTTGCGTTCAAGCATCCCTTGATCTCGTTGTTCTCAATGCGTGCTCCAGCCATTTTGTTGTTGTTGTTGTTGTTGTTGTTGAGTGTGTGAGGTGGTTGGTCAGTTCGAGTGAGTGAAAAAATAATAGTCTTGGACTCTGATCAGAGTTGAGTCTGGAAGGTCGAACTCTGATCTGAGTTCAGGTTTTTTATTTTCATTTTTTCGAATATGGCGAATAAACGGTCAGGAGCGGGGCGCGGTCTTCTGTCCAACCGAGGAGGCCAGTGGCGCCATAGGTATCCATGCAAATAAGTTTGCGCACAACGGGATCGTTATCGTCGCGCTCGGGCTCCGGCGTAGTGTAGGAAGGCTGCGGCTGCCCATAAGTCTGCCACCCCAAACTGAAGAGCTTGCGCTTGATCGGCCAGTGGGAGGTCGTGCGATTATGCATAGCAGCATCGAGCCAGTCTGCGCGGTCCTTCTTGGTCATCCATGCATCCGGTTGCATGCAAACATAGGCTGCGCCCCGCTCGTTCGGAACGGCCCGACTCGGATGCGGAAGCGTTCCGGCATGGAATGTGCGCGAATCCCACAGAATAAGACTCCCCCTGGGAGCCTCCAACTTGATCGGCCCAATGACATAGGCATTGTCGATTGCATCCAGATCGTCCCGCGCAAACTTGATCCAGTTGGACTTGTCAGGGACAACTCGGACTTCGCCTGTCTCCTTGTTCTTGACATTACGCACCGGCGCAATACCGCGGCCGACCAGATCCTTGTGAACGCGCTGCGATCCCGGGCGCACTTGGATACCTGCATCGCCGCGGTTCCAGGCGCGGAAAATAACCATGCCTTGGATGCAGCGGCGCTTCGGGGTGTAGGGCGACTGGTCGGAATGGTCCCACCCTTTTCCACTGCTGGGCCAATAGCCACCCATTCGCTCATACTCAGGCTGGATTGTTGCGCCATCAAACGATACCGTCAGTTGATCGGTGCCATAAATCTCCGCAAACACTTGGTGCACCCGCTTGCAGAGGCGAACGCTCCAGCAGACGCGGCTGTGCCCGATGCCGAAATGCTGCAGGATCGAGTGGGTAGAATATATCCAGTCCTTCCATGTAGTGGGATCGTCCCGCTTGACCCGCCCCTCTGAAACCTTCATTACGAATTCCCACAGACGCGTCTGGTTGGCGTCGCATTCTTCCTCGCTCATAACATTGGGGACAATCGCATATCCATTTTCGCGCAGACTGCATGCCGCATTCTCAATAGATGCGATGAAAGTCTCTTCGTCCTCATCCACATCGTTCTTTTCTTGCTTCCCCGTCGCGACCTTCTTCTCCACCTTCACTTCATGCTCGGAAGCTGAGCGCTTCACTGCGCGCGATGCATCGGCCATTGTCCTTTTTTTCCTTTCTTGTTTTTTTTTTTTGGTGTGTTCGGTTAGTAGTGAGGAAGTCTCCACTTTTTCAACATCAACTCTGATCAGAGTCTATGTTTGGAACGAACTCTGATCACAGTCAACACCAAAACTGGACTCTGATCTGAGTCAAAGAAAGGTCAACGCCAGTCGAGAGCGGGGAGAAAGGTCAACGGTTGACCGCTCGCGCGAATGATGCTTGTTTAGGCGATTATCGTGTTGAAGAAGTATTTTGTTTGTATTTTGTAAGTAAAAAAAAAAGCCTCTAGCGGCGGCAAACAGAGCAGAGACGGTCGTATTGCGGATGGGCGGTGCACTCCCCGCAAGTCCAGACGCGGCACCCATCTTGTTGGCATAAGGTAGCACGCATGTTCAAAACACTGGGCGATGTAATCTTCTTCATGCATGTATCGCAACGGTCGTTGACACAGCGGAAACACTTGGCAGTCGTGTCGAACAACTGGTAGAACATATTATCACACAGGTTCATATGATCATGTCCACATCCCGCTGCGATACTAGGACCTTCGTCTCCATAGTAGAATGTTTTGCAGAAGTAGCAGGTACCATCATCGTGCGTAACAACAGGTGCTCGCTCCACTGCTGCAACTGCGCGCCTGTTCTGATAGTATGCCACCAGCTCTTCTTCCGCGCTCCAGAATGCATCCTCAAGCAAGTGGGAGGGATAAGTCACAGCAGGGTCGAACTGGGTCTGCGCTGGCTCCGTAATATCGAAAGGCACAGTCAATACTCCGGTCGCCGATCGTCTGACGAACGTTCCCGGTTCACTGATCTGCATAGCCAAGCGGTCCTCGAAAAGGCGGAGCAATTTCGCCTTGTAAACATAAATATCAGCCGAGTAGATCGTACCATCCTCCCCCGCGAGTAAATTCTTCAGCATGCTCAGGTTACTCGATCGCAATGCGTTCCGCTCATTGACAAACGATGCGAATATGCGTTGCGGGTCCGTACATTGCGGATGAGACGACCTGACCTCCAATATAACGACCTTGTTAATGTATTCGTCCAAGATATGCCCCATACTCTTATCCTCGAGCTGTCGCCCAATAATACCACAAAGCGGATCGCTGGAATATTCCATGTTGCGGTAGTAATCGTCAAGCGCGAGGCAGGTATCCAAAGACTCGCTCAGGAGGCGCATGGCATTGCCAACGGTCAGCGTCATGAGTTGCATCATGCTCTTCAGATCCTCCTTGATCTTTGCGACTTTGTCAGACAGTTCCTTTGCCACACTAGCGGCCCGCAAATGGCCTTCCAGAAGGCGAATCTTCACTGCAGAAGCATCCACGCTCGCGTGTGCTTGCATAACACATTCCAAGCGAGTCTCACTGATATCCGACTCCCCCAACTTGTTCCGCACATCCATAAGAAAACGACATGCTTTTCCAATTTCGCGGGAGGCCGCGAGAACATTGACCAGAAGCTCGTTCGTCTGCTTATATCCACTGTCAACGAATTCCCAATGGAGAGCATCTTGCTTCTTGCGAAGGTAGAGTTGAATCTTGAACATTGACTCGTAGAACGTCGAATGCGACGGGATGGGGCAAATATTGGTTGGTCCGAACAATCCAGCATATGCCGATAGCGACGCCACTGTCTTGATAATATGTTGCGCCGTCCCCTCATTCGCCCGCTTCCGTGCCGATTGATGTTGCTGTTGCTCTTGCGAAGCAGCGCGCTTGCGCGTCAGCATTCGCGCCGATCGTCGACCAACCGCTTGAGTAGAGAGCTCAGTTTCTGAATCAGTAGCAGAGTATTCGGACTCTGATTCAGAGTCCGAAGTCAGATAAACGACCCCTGGCCCCACTGGCGACAACGACATCCTTTGATTTTTTTTTTGCTCGGGTGGTATTGTTTGTGTGTGGGTGGGTCGACTGCCGGGCCGGTCGGCCACCGATCAGACTCAGATCAGAGCCCAGTCCGACGATCAGACTCAGATCAGAGCTCAGTCCACGTTGACTTTTCTTCATGAGATTACATTCTGATCTGAGTCTGACCGGCGGACTGAGCTCTGATCTGAGTCTGATCGGTGGTCGGTCGCCCACCACCCATGGGTGGTGCTCACTATTCAACAATCAGTGGTTAGAAGCACTTCAACAACAACAACAACAACAACAACAACAATGGCACGCCACAAGATCGTCGCACAGAAGACTATTGGCAAGAAGGTCCCGCAAGCAGCACGCAAGGCACCGCGCAAGGCACCGAAGAAGGCACCGGAGGGTGGTGGAGTTCGCAAGGCACGCAAGGAACATCGCTGGCGCCCGGGAACGGTGGCATTGCGCGAAATTCGCCGGTTCCAAAAGTCATCGGAGCTTCTTATTCCCAAGCTTCCGTTCAGCCGATTGGTTCGCGAAATTGCCCGGGGACAGCGGACGGAATTGCGCTTCCAATCTACTGCGCTCGAAGCATTGCAAGAAGCAGCTGAAGCTTATCTGACAAGCCTTTTCGAAGATACGCAATTGTGCGCGATCCATGCGGGACGAGTTACTATTCAACCCAAGGACATGCAACTTGCTCGACGCATCCGCGAACGCGAATAGGGCTTTTTTTTTCTTTTTTTTGTACATACAAAAATATACATGGAACATTTACATACTTCACACACACA
>Ga0136558_1001049_pt1 | contig 14491 bp, 11 predicted proteins | sample AntRauTorckE6833_FD_101391 | JGI IMG/M metagenome (GOLD analysis project Ga0136558, IMG submission 101391) | Saline lake microbial communities from Rauer Islands, Antarctica - Metagenome Torckler E6 #833 | ecosystem: Environmental > Aquatic > Non-marine Saline and Alkaline > Saline | place...
GGGGAGATGAGAGGAAAAAATGGCTTTTGGAGTTTGAGCAAGCTCACTTAAAAGCTTAGTAAAAATGATGACGGATAAAACTCCCAAATAGCCAATCGATCCTCTTTCAAACGCATTGCTATTTTTGGAAGGCCTGGCTCAGGAAAGTCAACCTTTGCATCTCACCTCAGTTTAAAGACCGACCTACCGTGCTATCATTTAGATAAAATATTTTTTGGTCCCGGCTGGGTCGAAAGACCATCTGAGGATTTTTTGACAGATCAGCGAGCGTGGGTGGAAAAGAGTGCGTGGATCATTGATGGTAACTCATTTCGATCCCTGGAAATACGGTATGCAAATGCCGACTTATGCCTTTATTTCGAGCTCCCTTTTTGGGTGTGCTGTTATCGGATTTTTAAAAGAATCATTACAAGAGATGGGACCATTGATGATCGCGCAGACAACTGTCCAGAAAGGCTCAATATAAAGCTTATATGGTATTGTTTGCGGTTGAGAAAAAGGGCGCTTCCCCAGCTTAAAACGCTTAAAGAACTGTATCCCAACGTTTTGATCTTCACAGTCAGATCAAGAAAAGAAGTGAGAGAGCTGTTTACTTACCTTGCGAAAAAAAGCTAAACATCCTCGCCATCATCAATCAATAAACCTTTGAGTTGGTTTATCGTCAGCCATCGCTCCACTATTTTATAAGTTTTACGAGGCTTTTAAGTCGATGAAGCTGATTCCTTCTCGGTTTTTGCGACGTATTTGTCTAAACTTGCTTGGGAGCAGAGCTCAAGCAGCACCGGGCTTTGGGGTTTAATATTTTGAATATTCCAATGCGTTTTTGTGCGGATGGCTTCAATGGTATTTTTGGTTGTACCAATGAGTTTAACAATGTACCCCTCCCTCATTGTTGGGTAGTGCTTCAGAAGCCAAGAGATGGCGTTGGGCTTATCTTGACGGCGGGCGATGGGCGTATACTTTCCCTTTTTACTTGTGGCACCAGCCATAAGGTTTTTTTGCAGCTTGAGCTGGGCATCTTTGTCTTTGGTGCAACGATCGATTTCTTCTTGAGTCAGTTGACCGTTAATGATGGGGTCTAAACCGATAATCGTCGCAACTTCTTGATTGGCCAAAGTTTCGACCTCTAATATGTGGAGGTAGCAAAAGTCTGCAATTTGCTTAAATGTAAGGGCTGTATTATCAAGCAACCATACGGCAGTTGCTTTTGGCATGATGGGGGCTGTCATAATCTGTATTTCTCCTGCAAGGTCTCAGTAAATTTTTGTCAATATATTATATATTTAGTCAATTGTCTCCCTCAATTGTTTTGGGATCAACGCCAAAGGAGATGCCAAGCCGAAGCGCTGCTTTAACAAGTTCACTTCCAAGGTCAACATATTTATAGTGTTGTGTGGCTTTTTCCAATGGCACTACCGTAACAGAACTATTGTGCCATGCAACCATACAATCAAATATATTATTGGCAATGCATTCAATGGCTTTTGCACCAAAGGCTGCGGCCAGAAGGCGATCTTGGTATCCAGGACGACCACCCCGTTGAACGTGCCCGAGGGTGGTTGCTCTAATTTCTCCATAAATCACTTTTCCTAATTGCTCACATAAGTAGGATCCAATGCCACCATAACGTCTTGCCCCGGAACATTTTTTTGCTATTTCTGGATCTTCGCCTTTCTGATGAGCTGCTTCGGCAACGACAATGAGAGCAAAAGTACGACCGCCGTCTCGAATGTTTTTAATTTTTTGGGCAATCAGATCCACGTCGTAAGGAATTTCAGGCAAGAGAATAATATCAGCATCTCCAGCAATACCAGTGTGGAGAGCAATATTTCCTGCATCACGGCCCATAACCTCAAGAATCATAACCCGGCTATGGCTGGCTGCTGTGGGCTGCAAGCGATCAAGAGCTTCTGTTGCAACTTCAACGGCTGTTGCAAAGCCGAGGGAATCCGTGAAGCTAATATCATTATCGATGGTCTTGGGAACGCCGACAAAAGGAATGTTTCCCTTTTGACATATTTTTCGCAAGACAGATAAACTGCCATCGCCTCCGCTGGCAACCAAGGCATCTAGACCTAGTTTTTGATATCCCTCAATAAAACGGTCGGCATCTTCAAAAAAACAGGTTGCAGGGGGAATGGGTTTGTTGAGTGTGCCAAGACATGTACCAGCAACACCCAGAAGTGAATATCCGTATTTGGATCCAAAAATCTCATCAATATTGATTGATTTTATCGGGCGTGTCATCAACCCAGGAATGCCATCTTCAATGCCAATCACGGTCCAATCTTTTTCTTTTGCTGCCAGGTATACAGAGCGAATCAGTGCATTGAGTCCGGCACAATCACCGCCGCTGGTAAGCAAGCCAATTTTTTTAGGCATGCGCGCTTCCTCTCTTCTTGAATTGGTTAGATTATTGTATAGAATGACACCCTAAATCAATAAGCGATTTCTGTGGACATGGAATGTAGAGATAAATTGCGTCAAAAGCTGGATCAACTTGTTGAGGAGCATAAATCTTGTGAGGCAAAATTAGCCCAACAAATGCGTGCTGTTGTGCCGAGCTGCTTTGAAATTCGCTTGTTGAAAAAAAATAAATTAGAGCTCAAAGACCAGATTCAAAGCCTTAAAAATAAAATTAATCCCGATATCATTGCTTAAATGTTTTGCTAGACAGCTGATATAGACCTTAGGTTGAATGTCACGAGAGCAAACAAATGATTGACAGCTCGTATAAAAAGGATTAGAGAACTAACAAACAATTTTTTGGAATAAAACATGGCGAACCATAGCGCTACTGAGAAAAGTATTCGTAAAACAGCAACGCGGACACAGCACCGTCGCTCGCTAATGTCTGCGGTTAAAACATCTGTTCGTCAGTTCCAAGAATCACTAGCATCAGGTAACAAAGAGAAGCTTGAAAAGACGCACAAAAATATGCAGTCTCAATTAATGAAAGCTGCAAAAAAGAACTTGATGCACAAAAACACAGTTTCTAGAAAAATTGCACGCCTGACAAAAAAGCTCAAATCATCAGTTTAATCTTTTGTGCTTTCGTGTAGAGTGACGCTATGGACGCGCGCTTTAAACAAAAATACCCTTTACTTCAGGAAATAGCGACAGGTCTTCGCGCCAACCCTTTTGTCATTCTCGTTCTGTTAATGCCTTTTAGCCTGTTCATTGGAAAAAGTGCAACAGATATACTGGTCAGTGCTTCGGCGATTCTTTTTATTTATCAAAGTTGGCGCAAACAAGAGTGGGCTTGGGCCCATCAAAGATGGTTTTTGGCACTTTGGGCGGTGTGGCTCTATATGCTGATCCGCGCGCCGTGGACGGCAGAACCGCTAAGCGCACTCAAAACAGCCACTACCTATGGCCGATATTTCGTTTTTTCCGGGTTGATTTCTTCATTACCTTTTACTCAAAGATGGGCACGAATTTTACTTTTGTCAGTGTTATACGGAGTTGTTCTATTTATTTGTATAGACACGATGACCCAATATATCTGGGGTGCGAACTTATTCAATAAAGCTTCAAACTATGGTTCTCGATTGGTGGGCCCCTTTAATCGGCCCTATGTTGGCGTTTACCTCTCCTGGTTAAGTTTTCCATTAGTCAGTCATCTCTTTCAACAAGTATGTGATCGTACAACTTTAAGACAAATCATCGTTAAACTGGTGTTATTCCTGAGCTTTTCTTGCTTGACTTTTATGACGATATATAGCTCTGGTGAAAGAACGGCGCTTCTAGGCACGCTATTATGTTATAGCTTGATGATACTTTTTGGCCTATCAAAAAAACGCTTTTTGCTTGGATTGATTGTTTTGGTGAGTTTGATCCTAAGAATTCCGGCTGCCAAGATAACCAAGGAGCTTTTAACGAGTAAACATCTTTCAAGCATCCCTACTACTACACCTACTACACCTACTACAGGGCCAACATGGCAGGTCATACTTCAGACAATTGCTAAAGAAATCCAGCTTAAGATTACTTCTTCGCAATCCTCTTATCAGACTCGGGGAGGGTATGGCCCGCTCTTTCAAGACGCACTTAGGTTGGCTCGAAAAAATATTATTTTTGGTGTGGGGCCTAACCAGTTTCAGCATTTATGTCATATTCATCATGATCCAAAACCAGACATAAAAAAATGTGCTTACCGCCATCCACACAATGCATGGCTGACTATTTTTGCCGAGTTAGGCCTGATTGGCGTGACATTATTTGGTGCTTTCTTTTTTACAGTGGCGTGGCGCATTAAGGAAGGCTGGCACCATTTTAAGTGCAATGGGCTTGTCATTGGCCTTCTGTGTGTTTTGATTTATCGGTTCTTCCCCCTTGCTGGGGGCATGAGTATTTTTTTAAGCAATAATGCCCACATTCTATGGCTTTTGGTGGGGTGGTTGATGTGTTTTTTGAATAAAGACAGCCAAGATAAGGCCAGTCACTCAATTCCTCAATAACCCTATTTAGAATTTTTCTAAATTTTATAGATGAAACCCAAGTCCAGCTTTGGTGACCAATTCATGGGGACGCTTTTTAAAACTTAAGTTTGATTTTTTGTTAGATGTTTTAATGGCAAGCTTGTAATCAGCACCAGCAAGCCAGTATAACCGATCATTGATAACACTCTCCACACCAATCCCTGGAACAATATAAGTCACGCCCGTATCTATTTTTGTTTCTTTGTCTGCTTTGAGGGTGATTTGACCAAGGTTATGCTCAAGTCCAAATTTAAAATACCCCAGAAGATCTGGCATAAAAAGGTATCCAAAGCGCAACGCAGCAGAAATGCCAAGCCGAGGTTTGTAGAAAAAGGAATAACTTTGGCCATTGACCAATCCAAGGCCTGCGTTTGTTGTATTGGCGGTGAGGGTGCCAATAGCTGGATTGGCATTGGCATAAGACACTCCGAGTTCTGCGGAAAAATGTTTGCGTCCATAGGTGTGACGGTGCCCGGCATTGACCGCTACCGAATAGCTACCTTTGGATTGGCTGCGCCCTGCGAGCGTGCCATAATTTTGACCTGAAAGTTGCACAGAGGTTGAATCTTTCAGCTGCGCTTTAGCTGTGCTGTATCCACCAGTTGCACTTAAATAGTAACCTTCATTCCAGGAGGCTGATACAAGTGAGGGGATACTTGCAATAAACGCACAGATAATTTTTTTTGTCATTTTAACCTCGCCTGAATCAATCTAATCATAGCCATTTAACGTATCAAAGGCTAGTGGAGAAATTTTATGTTTTTTAATGAAAAAAAATCCTTTACCATAATCATAATGAAAAACAGGGAGTTCACGTGTTTAAACCTTTTTCCGCATTTTTTCTATTAACGCTATGTTTTAATTTTACTCATGGCGGTGATGATGACTATGTTCTAATTAAAGATGAATCTGGCAAGGTCACGCAACAGGTCGTTAAAGGGAAGAGGCTAAAAAAGCAGGGAGGATCTTCTTGGCTTCCGAACCTAGGCCTTGTAGGTGCCTGTTCCCAATTCACTGAATTAGCATCTTTGTGGTCTAACCCCGCAGTTTGTAAAACAGAGCCTGAAAGAGTATATCGTATCATAAACGCTGTTTTTGGATGTGGATATTCGAGAGCTTCTATCAGGCCAGCCTTCCCATGTTTAAGAGAATATAGACAGGCAAGGACAGATAATCCAAGAGGCTTAAGGCTTCCTTGGGATGACCAAGTTGATAAAAATGGTTTAAAGCTAATTGACTTAGCCGTTGAAGATATCCTTGCTAAGCCTGACATTAAAGCTTCTCCCAGTGCTAAAAGTAAACGTTTATTTTTTCCAAAGAGAAAAGTTGATGCAAGGCTTAAATCTATTGGAGCCATGCCTTATTTTGAAGCTATAAAAAAAATCCTAGCACAAGTAGGAGTTGGTAATTCAATGCAAATATTTAGCTCTCGAAGAAATCTCAATCTGGAATCATTTTCAGGAGATTTGAGAAATACAGAAAGAAAGCTTCAAATCATTCTGAATCGGATGCCATTTAATAGTCTCTCTAAAGGAGAAAAAAACAAGTTAATTAGCTTATTTTTAGCGTATGATAAAGATAAAAAAAGACAAGGCTTTAACATTCTTGTTTCACCTGAAAATTCAAAAGAATTTTTTGAAATACTCTCCAGAGAGGTAAAACAAAGTGAGAAAAAATCTGGGCATGATGAAGATGTTTTTAAGAGAGCTTATGAAAAGTGGCGATCGAAGTTCCTTAAAAAAGAATTTGGTGAACTCTTCCCCCCACTTGATCCGAATTGGGAAAGAAAGGCACAATTAAAAGAAAAGCAATGTTGGACTGAAACTTTTTCAAATTTTCATGCGCAGCTGCACAAAAATCCTGAGATGTGTGCAAATGACTCCGAGCGTGTGATCCGGTTATTATCCTGGGGTTTAAAGTGTAACTACACTGAGGGAGATTGGAGAAAATTATCTACATGCTTAAAAAAATATGCCACAGATAGACAGAGTTCTGGAAAAATATTTGAGGTTAAATTTGGTGGTCAAGAAATTGATCAAGATATAAAGGTGATTTTAGATATGGCACTCGATTGGATTTTGAATGCTAAGAAAAACCCCAAAAAGAATAAATCAAGGAAATTATTTATTAGTCAGAAAAGATTAAAAGAAATCAGTAGTTTCAAAAAAAGCTTATTAGGTAAAGCGGGAGCACAATACGACGAACAAAAAAGAGGTTACTATTTTAATGTTAAAAATAGTTATGCTGCCGATTTAATTAGAAATCTTGCATACGTTGAGCTTGAGAATAGAGGAAATATCAGAGACGATAAAAGAGTTATAGAAAGTGATCAAGGAAGGTACCTCGTTCTTGTCAATAACCCTGATGAAGTTGCTGATATATATCAGGAGTGGTGGGAGACATACTTCACCAAATTAGAGTACCCTGATCATCCTTATTAATTCTGAAAGAAAACAACGCCTGAACTGAAAGAGGGATTCGCATCCCTCTTTTTTTATGCATCAGTAAAGGTGGATTTTCGAAAAAGGTTTGTAAGAATATGAGTTGCAGCCCCCTCATTCTTGACAGGCTCTTTAGCCACACACCCTTTTGCAAGGGATATTAGGCCAAGATGATGACTCAGAGAAGCCAAACGGAAACGGGGCACCCCGCTTTGTTCTGTGCCTAGCAAATCTCCACTGCCCCGAATTTTTAAATCTTCCTCGGCGATATGAAAACCATCTTCTGATGTTTTCATGACCTTTAGCCGTTGTTGCGTGGTTTGTGACAAGGGTGGTGTATATAGCAAAACGCAATACGATTGATGATGACTTCTGCCGACCCGCCCACGCAGTTGATGTAGCTGACTGAGTCCAAAACGCTCAGCATTCTCAATAACCATCACCGCTGCATCAGGAACATCGACGCCCACTTCAATTACCGTTGTGCTGAGAAGAATCGATGCTTCAGAATCTTCACGAAAAGCTTGCATGGACTTTTCTTTGTCTCCAGATTTCAATTGACCGTGAACAACATGAATCTTATTCGGAAAGTGTTTTTTCAGAGTTGGAAGACGTTCTTCAATGGAGATGACATCGAGTTCTTCACTCTTTTCAATCAAAGGACATACCCAATAAACTTTAAAACCGGTCGCTACGATTTTATGAATCCATTGATAGAGAGATTCCAATTTTGTTGTGGGCATTACAAGCGTTTCGATGGGTTGTCGATTTTTGGGTTTTTCAGATAAAGCATAAATATCCATCTGACCATAAAGCGTCATAGCCAAGGTCCGCGGGATGGGTGTTGCACTTAGATAAAGTAGATCGGGTGAGGGGGATAACTTTGTCAGAACTTGGCGTTGTTCAACACCAAAGCGGTGCTGTTCATCAATAATAATTAAAGCTAAATCATTAAAACCCACCGTTTCTTGGATAAGTGTGTGGGTGCCAATGATGAAAGAAATATCTCCAGATTTTAGTGCATTTTTGATCTGTGTTTTGCTTTTGGTATTAGAGGTGAGGAGGTCAACGGCGATTCCTAATTTCTGACAATAAGGTAAAAGTGTTTCATAGTGCTGTTGAGCCAACAACGTTGTTGGTGCCAATAAAGCCACCTGACCTTTGTTTTCTAGGGCCTTTAAAGCGGTTAGAAAGGCAACAATGGTTTTACCCGAGCCAACGTCCCCCATCAGCAGGGCGCGCATCACTTCGTCTGACTGAAGAGATGCGTCAAGATTTTGAAGAACGTCGCGCTGCCCTTGTGTCAGTTGATAAGGCAAAAGTTCTTCGGCTTGTTGACGAAGAGAGGGAGAGGCATTTTGATAAAATCTTTGGCGTTTGTTTGAAGATGTATATGTTTGGGTAAGGCAAAGTTGATAGTGATAAAGATCATCAAAGCCTAGACGCATCCGCGCTGGTGAATCAGGGCTGAGATCCTCCAGTATTTTTGGGCTATGCACCTGCCTTAGGGCCTGGGTAAAAGAAGGCCAATGATGCTGAGCAAGCACCTCCTCTGGAATCCATTCAGGAAGGTTGGGTATACATTTTAATATTTCTTGTATAAGCGCTCGATAGCGGGCTTGCCCAATGGCTTGAACGGAGCGATAAAGCGGCACACTCCCAATCCATTTGTTTTTTTGGCTTGGAGCCCCCACAAAATCAGGGTGAATGATTTTCTTTTGGCTGTGAAAGACATCAATCTTACCGCTGATTAATTTTTTGTGGCCAACGGTATATAAACGTTTTAACCACTGAGCATTGGTGTTGAAATAAACTAACGCCATGGTTTCATGGCCATCTGATGCCCAAATGGTTGTTCGCTGTGGTGTTTTTTGAATATCAACAATTTCTAAGATGATCGTAATGCGGGTGCCCGAGATACAGGTTGATAAGTGGGAGTGTTCATATCTTGTTTCGAGGGCATAAGGAAGATGAAACAAAAGATCAATCGGATGGCCGCCAATTGTTTGCTCAATCTTTTTTTGTCTTTGAGGGCCAATTCCTAAGAAAGCGCTGAGAGATTTAAAAAAGGGGTGTAAAATTTCAGGACGCATCGTGTATGTTAAAGTCATTGAATCATAGTATAGCTCATGAAGACCATTCATAAAAAACTTCTTTATCAAAGCTGCTACAGAGGGAGCAAAGAAAACGATCTGATTTTCGGAGGGTTTGCAAAAAGATACTTGCAAGTAATGACACAAAAGGAACTTGAGCTCTACCAAGATTTGTTAAGCCATAGCGATGGAGATTTATACAGGTGGGTTACGCGCACACACCCTTTTCCCCATAAATATCAAGGCAGATTAAGCCAGCTTCTTATCGAATATAGCCTTGAAATAGGCGTTAGTTGATTTCTGCGTTGGGATCCTTAATCACTTTGTGGGCAAAGATTGTATAAACCACTGGAATCACATAAAGGGTAAACAAGGTTCCAATGATCATCCCCCCAAAAATGGTCCAACCCAATTGATGGCGGCTATAAGCACCAGCCCCAACTGCCCACAAGAAGGGAAGCGCCCCCAACGCCATGGCAAGGGTTGTCATGAGAATGGGCCGCAAGCGAAGAAGGGAGGCTTTATGAGCGGCTTCGGCCATGGTGAGGCCTTGCAGACGTAATTTATTGGCAAAGTCAACAATCAGGATCCCGTGTTTGGTGATCAATCCAATTAATGTTACCAGGCCAATTTGCGTATAAACATTAAGTGTCCCGCCTGTTAATTTGAGGGTTAAGATGGCGCCTGCAAGAGAGAGAGGAACCGTGAACATGATGATAAAGGGATCCGTGAAGCTCTCAAATTGTGCGGACATAATAAGGTAAATAAAGACGATCGCCAGACCAAAAATCAAAACCATTGAACTATTGGACTCAAGAAGATCTTTTGTTGTTCCGGAAAACTCGTAGCTGACATCTTTGGGTAAGTTTTTATCGGAAATTTCGGTAAGAACCTTGATGCCATCACCAAGGGTATAGCCAGGATTGATCATACATGTCAGTTTAATGGCTTTAAGTTGATTGTAACGCATGATTTCTCGGGGGCTGTTTTCTTGTTTGAAAATAACCAGATTTGAAAGGGGAATCATCTTTTTATCTTGGCCGCGGACATAGATTTCTCGGAGGTCTTCGACGGACATTTTGCGTTCTCTAGGGACGCCTACTTTAACTTTGAACTGGTCCTCATTTCGTTTGAAGGTAGTTATTTTTCGGCCTGAGACAAAAATATCCAGCGTTTCTGCAATGGATTGAATATCAACATTCAATGCAGCTGCTTTGTTGCGATCAATATCAACCTTATATTCACTGACGTCTCCCCCAACTTCGTACCATACTGTTGAAAACACGCCGGTGTTTTCGGCCAGATTTTTAATGATAGCGCTTGCTGGCCCAAGTTTGCTGGCTTCTTTGGAGGTTTGGATGATAAAGGCAATCCGGTCCGAAGATCCGCCACCGATAAAAGAGCCTCCGGGGTGAACACCCACGCTCGCCAATCCTGGTGCTGTTTCTAGTTCGATTTTTTCTTTAATATCTTTGACAATTTGTAAGGAGCTTTTCTTTCGTTCACTCCATGGTTTTAAGATATTCCAGGTATAAACCTTATCTAAGCCGATCATTGCTAGACGATTGACAACTTCAGGAATGTCTCTAAAGACTTCTTCAACTTGATCGACTTGCTTTGTGATGTACTCAACCGTTGCACCGACGGGCGGAAAACCATAGGAAAAGACAACACCAATATCTTCACGAGGGGCCATCTCTTTTTTGAGGCCATCAAAGGCAACGATTGCGCCCAATAAAGAGAATGCTCCGCCAAAAAAGAAAATAATAAAACGATGTTTGAGGGCCCAAACCAGGGAGTGACCGTAGTGCGCCTCAATGCGGTTGTAAACCTTATCAAAAGGTGTGAGACCCCCATGGGGTTTAAGTAGGCGAGCGCACATCATGGGGGAGAGAGTCAAGGCAACCAGACCTGAAATAATAACCGCACCTGCCAATGTAAGGGCAAACTCTGTAAACAATTTACCAACAACACCCTGAGAGAGACTGATTGGCGCATAAACCGCCGCAAGGGTCAACGTCATGGCAATAATGGCAAAGCTGATTTCTTTACTTCCATTGATGGCGGCTTGCATCGGGCTTAGGCCTTCTTCAATATAGCGATATATATTTTCCAGCATCACAATGGCATCATCCACCACAAGGCCAATCGCCAGAACAATCGCTAAAAGGGTGAGGGTGTTGATGGAAAATCCTAGAATATAAAGAAGTGTAAATACAGATATTAAGGAAACTGGAATAGTGACCAATGGTATTAGCGTTGCGCGGCCAGACCATAGGAAGAGGAGGATAACCGCTAAAACGCAGAACGTTGCTTCATAAAGTGTTTTGTAGACTTCATTGATGGACTGCTTGATGAAGAAGGTTTTGTCGTAGGCGATTTGAATATCGTAGTCATCAGGAAGGGTTTTTCGGATTTTTGGAAGAATGTTCTCAAGTTCTTTTGAGATTTCAACAGGGTTGGCAATCGATTTCCTTTTAATACCAATTAAGATAGCGGGTTTATCGTTGAAGTAAGCGGCATCCCGGGCTTCATCTGCGCTAAATTCAATATCAGCAATATCATTTATTTTGATGGGATATCCCTTGTGATTGGCGACAACAACCTCACCAAAGGCTTCGGGGCTTTCAAGTTTAGCGGCCGTATTGACGTTGTATTCTCGATCATCACCCTTGACACGTCCTGCAGGCATATGAATATTTTGACGCTTAAGCGCGCCCGAAACATCTTGAGCTGTTACATTGAAAGCTGACATCTTTTGACTATCAATCCATACGTGGAGAACAAAGTCAGCTGCGCCAGAGATTTCAACTTCTGATACCCCGGGAAGGGATTCTAAATCAGACTTGATGTTCTTATCGGCATAACTAAACAAATCCACAACTTTTTGAGTATTGGATGAGAGAGCAAGATAAATAATAGGGGCGGATTCAGACTCTGTCTTTCGAATGGTTGGGTTTTTAGCCCCGTCAGGAAGCTGGGCCCGCACCCTAGAGATTTTGTCCCGAACGTCATTGGCAGCATCGTCGAGGCCACGTGTGACTTTGAAATGAAGATCAATAAAACTTCCTTCGGTCTGACTGCGTGATTGAATAAAGTCAAGCCCCTCAATCCCTGCCAAAGCAGATTCAAGCGGCCTTGTAATAAGGCTTTCAATAATTTGCGGGCTCGCCCCTTCATATCCTGTTTGAACACTGACCACAGGCCTATCGTACGCAGGGTATTGTCTTACGGGTAGGTACGAAAAGCTTACACTGCCAACGATAACCATAATCAAGCTTATGACAATGGAGAGGACTGGACGACGGATGCAAAGTTCAGTTAATGACAAGACAAAGCCCCTTACTAAGTTTGTTTATATTTCTGGATGGTCCCACGAGAGCGAACAAGAACTTTGACGCCATTGGCAACCCTTTTTTGTCCGGAAACAATAATAACCTGACCCGGCCTTAATCCACGGCTGATTTTAGCAACTTGACCATTTCGGCTAGCAACTTCAATGGGCACCTGGCGGGCGACTCCATCAACAACAATGAACACATAGTCTTGGTTACCAGAGTTTTCGAGGGCAGATTCAGGAATTATAATCGCTGAATCATCTTGAAACTCAGGGATTTTAATCCGCGCAAAGAAGCCAGATCTGAGCTCTTGGTTAGCATTGGGGAGTTCAGCGCGCACCCGGATGGTGTGGCCGGTGGCATCCGCACTTGGTTCGATGGATTCAATGATCGCTGTATAGTCATTTTGCGGAAACCCATCAATTTCAACCATGATTTCTTGGCCAACTGTGATGGTACTGACGTGTTTCTCGTTAAGCATGAAGTCCAAATACATGGGATCTGTCTTATCCAAAGTTACAAAGTCTTGACCTGGCTTCAGATAACCACCTGGGCTTATTTCTTTGAGGCCTAAAAATCCATCGAAAGGAGCCCGAACGGTGGTTTTTTCTAACCGCAACCGATTAATTTCAACATTTGCAGCCGCAACGCGATAGGCGTTTTCTGCTTCTTCAAGTTTGCTCAAGGTTTCAATTTTGCGTTCATAAAGAGCTTTAGACCGTTCATATATGCTTTTGGTGGTGCGAAATTTAGAGAGAGTTTCATTAAGACGCGCTTCTGCCTCTGCCTTTTCAAACTGTAAAAGAGGATCCCCTTGCGCAACTTTTTGCCCGCTTTTGAATAGAACTTTTTCAACAATACCACCCTCTTGTGAGGCAAGCTTAACGGTTTCACTGGCTTTTAAGGAGCCAACGGCTGAAATATATTTTTGATACGTGCCTTTATGAACAAAAACAGTTTCTACTTGAACGGCGGGAAGCTTACGAGCCGTCTGCGCAGCCACATCGATGGATTTGAACTGATTTTTTAAAAAGTAATATCCAAGACCCAAGATCACTAAGAATTGTAGCAGCGCAATAGAGATCCATACTGTTGACTTATTTTTTTCAATTTTTAAGTTCATTCTATCTTTTCTCAATTTATTTATGAATATTGGTTCTTCTTTGTTTTTTTCAAGTATAATATTCACCCGATAGTCTATCGAATTGAGCGGCTGAATACCAGAACATTCACTTTCTCAGCGCCTGCCTTCTTTAATGTTTTTGCACACGCTTCAAGGGTAGCGCCGGTGGTCATAACATCATCAATCAAGGTGATGGTACTTTTTAGGAGGGTTTTTTCGGTTGTTTTTGAATGAATAGAAAAGGCCTTCTCAATATTTTTCTGCCTACTTTTGCGAGACAATTGTCCTTGTGAGGGGGTGTCTCTGTGTCTTTTCAAAAGGCTTGTATTAATTTTGACTTTCAGAGAAGGGGCAAGGGCTTTGGCTAGGAGCGTTGCTTGATTGAACCCTCTCTGCTTAAGTCGATTGGGATGCAGAGGAACGGGAATGATAAAATCTGATTCTTGTAAAAAAGATTTTCCAACTTGATGCATGTGATGTGCCATGAACCGTGCAGTGGGTGTTGCTTGGCTTCTTTTGAGCTTCAGGGCTATTTTTTTTACGAGATCTGAGTAGGCATATACAGCGAGTGCTTGATCAAAAGCCGGAGGTGTTAAAATACACGCCCCGCACTTTTCTTCATTCAAAAAGGCTGCTTCCAATGGCGCTGCACACTGTAAGCAAAAAGGTTTTTCAATGCGTTGCACCTTAGGCCAACAGCTATTGCATGTGCTGAATTCCTGATCAACTTTTGTGCGACAATAAGGACAAATAACAGGATAGAAAATATTGATAATGGATTGAATCAAATGGTTTATTTTAAACATTTTCTTAAGAGCGTGTCAGCTCGCTACTTTCTGAATATCTATCAGATTCGTCTGTGATATCTCCAACAATTTCTTCAAGAATATCTTCAAGTGTAATGATGCCAATAAAATGTTTATTTTTATCAACGACAATGGCCATGTGATGGTGGCGGGCCTTAAACAGTTGGAGTTGATGAAAAAGAGTATTTGAATCTGCGACAAGCCAAGCA
>Ga0136558_1001053_pt1 | contig 14449 bp, 12 predicted proteins | sample AntRauTorckE6833_FD_101391 | JGI IMG/M metagenome (GOLD analysis project Ga0136558, IMG submission 101391) | Saline lake microbial communities from Rauer Islands, Antarctica - Metagenome Torckler E6 #833 | ecosystem: Environmental > Aquatic > Non-marine Saline and Alkaline > Saline | place...
AGTTGGTCAGCTCTTTGGCGAGATACCCCGGCCCCGCGACCGACTGGGTCTTATCGATCATGCCTTTTCGCTGGGAGTACAGGTGCGCAAAATAGTCCGACGAGCTCAGGCCTTCGGCGTAGTTGCCGCGCACTGGCTCCTCCATCGTCTCTTGACGATGGTTGAGCATGAGCCCCAGGCTTCCGACGAGCTGTTTGACCTGGTCGGGGTTTCCGCGCGCACCGGCCTCGACCATATCCGAGATGTTGTTCGATTTGCCGGCGTCATTGCCTTTGATTTTGATCGACTTGTCTTTGACGTATTTGTCGACCTCGCCATACAGGTCGATGACCTTCTTTTTTCGGTCTTCGTCGGACAGGCGTCGATCGCCGCGCACGCTCTGCACCTGACGGTCGGCGTCGGCGTACAGCTTGTCGCGCTCTCGTGACAGCTTCGCCGAATCCTTCATATCCGAGAGCAAAAAGCTCGAGCCGGAGGTGTAGGCGTAGCTTTTGGCAATCTTCTTCCAGGCGCCCAACGTGTCTTTGAACGCGCCGTCCCCCTCCTCTTTCTGGATACGCTTGAAGAAATCCTTGATTTTGCCGTTGTCGAGCCGGGCGTTGTAGTCGCGAAGCTTCTCGGGCACGGCCGCCATGACCTTGCACCGGCCGGCGGTGGTCTTGCCGATTCCGCTGATTCGCACGGTGTCGGTCCAGTCGATGCGCTCGGTGTCCGCAGCCTTGATCGCCTCTTCAGGAGAGTCGTAGGTGTTCGATTTGGCCGCGCCCTTGCGGGTGATTTTGAACAGGCCGAGCACGTACTCGTGGCTCAACCCGGGGTTCATCTCCTCGCGGTTGCGGCCGGGCAGGTACATATTTTTCGACGGCAGCAGGTCTTCGGCTTCCTTGTTGGCTTCCTCGGTCGCTGGCACGTGAATGCCGAACGTATCTCCGTCGAAGTCGGCGTTGAACCCGCCGAGCACTTCGACCGGCAGCTTCACAGCATGGCCCGGGATAAGCTTGGGCTTGAACGCCATAATGGAGAATTTGTGCAAGGTCGGCGCGCGATTCGCCATCACATGACGGTCGCCCATGGCGCGCTGCAGCGCGTCGTTGCCGAGCTTGGTGCGGTCCTCGATCTCTTGTTCGGCCTGCAGGGGTGTGAGCCCCTGACCTCGAAGCTCGCGCTTGATGTGGGGCTTGAAAATCTTCCAGGCCATCTGCTCGGGCACCCCGATCTGATCCATGTCGAGGTCCGGGTCCGGCCCAACCACAGCCGTGCCGGAGGTGTCCTGGCGGCGCTTCAAAAGCCTTTTTTGGAAATACCCCGACTTCGGATTCGTACCGGCGACCGTCTCGGCCAGGCCCTTGACGTTTTCGTCTTGGACGAGCCCCATCGACATCCCCATCGAACCACTGAAGCCATCAAACAGGGATTTTCGGACCTTGTCGCGCTGTTTTTGCAGCCCCTTCTTGCCCTTGAGCGCCTTGAGCTGGTTGTTCATCAGAATCGTCGAGCGGTAGTGCTCGTTGACGTCGGCGACCGAGATGTCTCCGGTGCCGGGCAGCTCGATGACCGGCCGAAACTTCGGCGGCATGACCGGGATGGTGTCGACAACCATCTCGTCGAGACCCACACCCTTCTCTTTGAAGTTTTTGAGTGTGCGCGCCTCGCGGTGCATCTTATTGAGCTTGGAGCCGCTCGCTTTGGGCGCCTTCTCCTTGATCTCTTTGAGGCGCTTGTCGGGGTCGATGGACTTCAGCAGTTTTCGCAGGCCCTCGCCGCCGGTGGTTGCGCCCGGCTTGTCGGCCGCGACGAGCTTGCCGCCGACGACACCCTTCTTGCCGCCGACCAGATCGTCGATCTCGTGGCCTCTGAGCTTGGTGACATCCCTGATCGCCTTCAAAAACGTCGGGTGCGGCAAAGGTTCTGCGAGCTCGATGTGTGACCACTTCGTGCCCTCGAGTCCGCCGGTGGTCTCCAGGTCGAACAGTCCGCCCTTCTCTTCTTTGAGGTCTTTGGCCCGCAGGGCAGTCGCGTCTTTGATTTCTCCGTTGGAGATGTCGCGCACATGGCGGTCCAGAAACGGCGCCATCTTCACATCTCCCTTATCGTCCTCTTCGAGGTTCACGCCCATGCCGCGAAGCATCGAGACGAACTTCTTGCTCGAGTTCGGCATATTCGGCTTCGGTAGTGCCGTGCCGTTTTCAATCGCGCGCCAGTGCTCGATCGATTTGTCACCCTTGAAGGTGTACATCTCTTTTAAGTTCGCATCGGCGCCGTGGGCGAGCAGTGCATACATCTCCCCAAGACCGATGGACCGGCCGCCCTTGCCCTTGCCCTGGGAGGGCTGGCCAGAGAGCGAATAGGCCTCGCCGGGCCCCGCGCCGCGGGCGCTAAGCTTCTTGTCGACCTTGTGCTCGAGCTTGAGCGTGTAGTGGTCGCCGACGAGCACGCCCTCGATGTGCTTGTCTTCGGTGGGGTCGTAGATCGTACTGTGGTCTTTTAAGCCCCGCTCTTTGAGCTCGTCCAAAATCTCTTTGGAGTGGTTCTTCCCAAAGGGCTTGGAGACGTAGGGCTTGCCGTCGTGGTTGGCGATATTCGAGGCGGTGACCTCCATGATTTGGCCGGTGTTCATCCGGCTGATGACCCCGTTGGGGTTGAGTAGGAGCTCGAGGGGCTCTTCGTCCTCGCCGCGAGGCATCTCGCCGTCGTCGATGATCGTGGTAATCGTGCCTTTGTTTCCATGACGCCCAACGAGCTTGTCGCCGACTTTCGCCCGCTCTTCGGTCTTGACGACCACCAGTACGTCGTCGTTTCGGGGATGAACCTCTTCGACCACGCCTTCTGTTGCCTTGTCCCAGACGATCGAGCCGTCGCGAAAATCCTGGGTCAGAAGGCGGCTGATGTTTTTGAGCTGCTTCGAGGCCGTATCCTCTTCGACCTTGCGCATCTTGACGACCAGCGGGTCACCCTTTTTGATGCGCTGGCCCTTTTTGACCACGCCGTCGTCGTCGAGCTTGCTGAGCTGATCGGCGGTATACAGCGATGGGAAGTAGGCCTGGTACTTCTTTTTGCTCAAGACCTCGTCGTCGCCCACCGGCACCGTTTTCTGATAGGCGTGCATCGAGGTGAGTTTTTTGGCCGCCGTCTCGCTGACGACCACGCCGTCCTCGTGGTTCAAACCCTTGTATGGCACATACGCCGTTTTGAGGTTCGTCCCCAGCGCGAGCTCACCGTCTTTGGTGTAGTTCGTATCCCCCAGCGCCTGGCCTTTGGTCACCCGATCACCCTTGGAGACGGTGATTTCGGTGTCCTGGAAGTTGTGGTCATTGAGCCAGAATCTTTTTGGGAAATTGACCTTGTGGGACTTTCCGTCCGCATCCCGGATGACGAGGTTATCCTCCTCGAGCTTGACCACCTTGCCGTCGACCGGGGCTTTGGGGACGCTGAACTTCCCCATGAGCTGCTCGACGGTGGCGCCGGAGTGTTCGTCGATGGCGGCCTGGACTTTGGGCACTTCGCGGTGGACGAGCGATTTCGCCTGCGACTGCATCTTCGAGGCCGTCATCCCGCGGGTGCCGTTGTTGTGTGACAAAAACGGCATCCCCAGCGAGTTGTACCCGAACATGTCGGTGGTGCGACGCATCGCAAAGCGCACCTCGTGGGGCGAGACGCGACTGATTTCTCCCTTGTGGCTGACCTTGATCTTACCGTCATCGTCGGGCTCGAGACGGCCATCTTCCTCCTTGTAGTACTCTGCGAAGGCTGTCGGCTTCATGTACATCTCGCGCGGAGTCACCTCGACCTGTTCGCCTTTTTTGACGTCCCAGACCTTCTTGACGAGGTCCTTCCCGCGTTTTTTGACGCCCTTCGCCAGATGCAGACTTGTCCCCAGGCTTTGCCCCTCGGGGGTGTGCATCGGGTCGATGAAGTTCAGATGCGACGGATCGACCGCGCGCGTCTCGCGGCTGACCGCGTGGCGTGTCTCGATGCCGCCCTCACCCATGGAAGTGATCTCCGAAAAGGAGGCCATCAGGTCCATGGGGTTGTTCTGCTTGGGGATCCTGGCGAGAGATGTCTGGGTAAACGTCGAGTCGAGCGGCCCCTGGAAAAGCCGCTTCTGGACGATGTCACTGACCTTGTCGAATTTCTGCAGGTTCCGTTGCAGGGTGCGCGCGATCTTAGAGCGGTACTGGCGGTGGTTGAGCCGCTCGATGGCGAAATCGCTCAGGTCGAACACCGCGTTGTGGATGAGCGACTCGCGGTTGTCCTCTTCGGACTCGCCGCGGGAGACCTCGAGGATCTTTTTGGTGATGACCATGAACAGGTCGGCCGACACCCGCGAGGCTTCCCGGCCGAGTGTCATCTCGACGTTTTGCGGGTCGAGCTCGCTGTTCTCCTCGAAGTAGTTCAGCAGCCAGCGCCTCAGCGTCGGCACATCTTTTTTGTCGACGTCTTCGTCGCCGTCGTAATGCAGAGAGTCGTAAAGCTTTTTGAGCGCCCCGAGCTCGTTGCCGGCCCCCCGCGCGCCCTTGTTGGTGCGGTAGACCTCGTCGCCCCACACCCGCCGGATGCGCTGGCGGTCGATGCCAAGTCCGACCAGCAGGGCCAGGAGGTTGATCTTTTTGCCCGTATCGAGCACGAAGTCGCCCTGCTCGCGAAGCTGGAGGCGAAGGTTTTTACCCTTCGACGAGTTGATCCACGCCTCGATCGTGCCGTCTGGTTTTTCACGGGTGTACACGCCCGGAAGCAGGCGCTTTTGGAGCGGGAAGCTGTACTCGTTGCCCTCGACGATGTAGGTGCCGCGGGTGGTCACCTGCGGCAGGTCGAGCAACGTGACGGTCGCTGTGTCCTCGGTCTTGTTGTCGACTTTGAGCTCGAGTGTCGAGCGCACGGGTTTTTTGTAGGAGATGCCCTGAATTTTGGCACTCTTTTGTGACCGAAGGTCGTCGTGCGACTCGGTCGAGGGCATGTCGATGCGCTTGACGACCAGCTCGCGGTCGCCCTGTTTGATGTTGAGCGTGTCTCGAAGGTAGTCCTCGAGGTTCTCGAGCAGATTTTTGTGCGTGTTGTACGGAAGGGACACCGATGGCCTCCTCAGAAATAAGAGTCGGCCATCAGTGTATCGAAGATCGCGGGGATTTCAGGTTTTTGCTACTCTCGCCCATAGGGCGATTTTAGGACTTCTATGTGTTTTTGTTGATCTTCACCGGCTTGACCACAGATACGTCGTGGGTGCCGGGGACAAACTTACCTTTGTTCCGACCGCCCTTTGTGATTCTTTTGGTGGTGCTGTCTATCTTTTTGTCAAGCCGTTCACCCCACCTCTTACTGACCCTCTTTGGGAGGTTGCCGGGATGCCCCTTCTTTTTCTTATTCACTAACTTCTTGCGGTTCTTCTTGTGTTCAGACAGAGACTTTTGACTCCTGCCTGTGACGTGAGTTACATCAGTTCTGGGTGACTTGGGGTTGGGGTTGGACCTTTCTCCGCTTGACGCATACCTCGACCCCGACCCACTACTAGCGCCTGCCGGAATCTTTGCTCGGCCAGCCACTTTCATCAAACCATTCATATTTGATCTCTTTTTATTCACAAACCAGTTATCTTACTCGTCGTCACTTCGAATGTAATTACCAAGCGCCCCACCTGCGGCACCAAGCCCGGCGCCTATAGCAGCCCCAGGAAGCCCGCCGCCGACCGCCCCAAAGGCTGCACCACCAATGGCGCCAGTCCCGGCGCTTCTCGCCAGGCTTTTTTCACTATCGCCGCCATCACCAATTTGATGAATCAAGGTTCCAGCACCACCTCTCATAGCCCCCCCGAGTACACCCGCTCCAGCACCCAGAACGCCACCACCCAAGGCGCCCATAGGCCCCAAAGACGCCCCGATAATCGCACCTCGTGTGCCCGTTATTACAGCATCGCCGGCCATCTGGTTCCTCATATCGTCGAAAGTTCTTTCGTTATTGATCTCTGCTACTTTCATCAAACCATTCATGTCACATCCTCAGGCGTATACGCGTTGAGCGCAGTGTAGAATTCGTCGTTGAGCCGCTTTTTGTCCTTCGACATCTGATCGATATACTCGTCGACGGATGTGTCGCGGTCGACGAAGCGGTGGTACCACTTTTTGGGGTATACCGAGCGGTATTTTTTGATGTTAACCTTGCGCTCGTCTTCTGGCAAATGATGGTGGGATTTGTAGCGCGCCGTACGCCCCATGGCCTGCTCAGTGGTCTCGGGGTTGAAGTCCGGCTCCATGACCTGCATCTGCTTCACACCCTTGAGATCGATGCCTTCGGCGCCGGCCGGGCTGAGTCCGAGCACGTTGACATCGCCCTTTTCGAACTGGTCGAGGAGTTCTTTGCGCTTCTTCTGAGTGAGTGAGCCCTGATAGACGCCCGACCGGAGCATCTTATCGTCCTTCATCGCCTCCGAGACCGGGTTGATGCCACCGTCGAGGTAGTTCGAGTACATCACCCCCCGAAAGTTCGGGTCGTCTTTGGCCGCGCCCTGCATATCCTCGACCATCCGGCGCATCTTCGGGGAGTGCTCCATCGGGTCGTCGATGGTCTTGTCGTAGGGGGCCGGAGAGTTAGCGGTTTGGCGCATCGCAGTGAGAAACGAGTTGAGGTTTTTCTTCTCTTGTTTGGACGGCGGCAGGTTGTTGCGAAGCTTGTAGTCCATGCTCGGATTGGACTTGCCGAGCGCCTTCATCAGATCTTGCTGCTTGTCGCCCATCTCGACATCGACGTTCTCCATCTCGACCTTCGGCAGGTTCTTCTGGTACTCCGGGTCGCCTGAGAAGCGGTGGATGTAGGGACCAAGCGCTTTGTTGAGACCCTCGGGGTCTCGGATGCTTTCCTCTTCACCGGGCTTGATGCCCTTAAGCCAACCCCAAAGCCCCGGCCCCTTCTTCTTGGTGCCGATATGCTTGCGATTGAAATCCTCCTGACTCATCACATGCTGCCCGGAGACCGTGTTCACCAGCCCTGCAACCTCAGATGGGTGGTTGTTCACCAGCGACGCGGTCATGCCGACGTGGTGTTTGACGTGCGGCCGGACCGACTGGATCGCTTTTTGGGCCTGAGTGGGGTTTCGAAGCCGATGCATCTCGTCGGTGATGAGCGTGTCGGGTTTGTGCTCGCGCACGTACTTCATCGGGTCTTTGCGAAATTTTGCGTAGCTGACCGTCTTGTAGGAGTCGTGGCGGTCGGGCTTGACGAATTTCTGGATTTCTTTGTTGTAGTTCTGCTCGAGCGAGGCGGGGGTGACCGCGAGCGTTCGGCCGCCTCGGTCCTCGGCGATCGCGAGCGAACTCAGGGTCTTGCCGCTTCCCAGGCCGTGATTCAGAATCACGCCGGGCTTGCCGCGAGAGTGCCGCACCGCGTCCGCCTGGTGCGGCTGCAGCTTCACGTCGTCGTTGAGACCCGCGGGGTTGGTGATGGAGGCGGTTTTGAGGAGGCCCTGCATCAGCCCACCTTCCCGTATTCGCGGCCCGACCAGTCCTTGAATTTCTGCTCGTCTTCTTCGGCGCTCGTCGACGGCCGGCCTTCGGCGTCTCGGCGGTCGAGGATTTTCTTGTTGCCGAAGATGTGGCCCGCCGTCGCGCCCAGGGCGGCGCCGGTCGAGCCGCCTATAAGCGTAGCTTTGACGGCGCTGTCGGCATACCTCTTTCGGCCCGCGAGCGCTCCGAGACCCGCACCCGCAAGACCGCCAATTCCAGCGCCTATGACCGACGGGATGTTGTGGTCGATGCGCTCATCGCGGTTTTTGGGGATCGGCGAATCGAACGTGGCGTGCAGCCAGCTCGCTTCGGCGCATTTCATCAGGCCTTTCATCAGTCGTCCTTGTCGTCATCAGTAAGCTTTCCTGCGAGCGCGCCGAGTCCGGCCGCGCCGACTGCGGCGGTACCGGCAACGCCAATCTTGCTCTTCGTGCCCAGGCCGCTCCACTTCTTGCCGGCCTTGTTGGCCATGCCCTTGGCGCCGCGCCCAGCGTTGATGGCTGTATTCTTGATCTTGGTGGTCGTGCTGGATTTCGGAGATGAGATTTTGCGGTTGTTCATGCCCTTCACTTTCCCTGTAGGTTTGGCCGAATTGCTCACCGTCGAGCTCTTCGGGGCATTCTTGGGCCCTGATACATGCGGGTTGCTCGGCGTGGCCGGCTTGGTCGCATCTGCGGTCTTTATCAGTCCTTGCATCTCAAAACTCCAGGTCATCGACGTCTTTGTCGTCAGTCGGGGCGGTCTCTATCTTCTCAATCCAGCGCAAAACCACAAATAATGTCGACTTCAGCCAGCTCTTCGTCTCGTCATCGACGAGCTTGGTGTCTGAAGCGGTGATTTCTTGAATGAGCGCGCGGTATCGCTCAATGTCAGGATCGTCTTTGCGACGCACGTCGATCTCGAAGGTGTCGACGTGCACCTCGATATCGCCCTCCATCCAGTCCTGCATGCCGCCCATGCCCTGAAGCATCTTGGCCATGGGGTCGCCCATTGGGCTCGCCTTTCCCTGTGAAAATCCGTCCATCGCTTATCCTCGTCGGGGTGGTTTTTGTTGGGGCATCGGCCGCATATCGACCGATCCTGTCGACGGCGCCTCGCGCCCACCGACAAGCCCCAAGTGTTGGGTGATCAGAACCGAAAATTCCGGGTCTGTTTTTCGCACATAATCAAAGACCGGGAGTCGAATGCCTCGAGGCAACATCTGGAGCTTCTCGGCGTACTCCTTGGCATTTTTCGATTCATTCCTCAAATACGTGTCGAACTCGGACGGCGTCTGCGGCTGAGGCTCCTGCTCCTCCTGTTGTTGTTGCTGCGCCTGCTCGGCGCCCTCTTCCTTCTCGCGCTGCATCGGCCGTTCGGTCTGCGCTTCGTGGCGCTGCTCCATCTCGGCGAGCCTCTCTTCGACGGCCTGGGCGAGCCTGGGCGATTGCTGGGCGAGCATCTCGAGCTCACTGCCACGCTCTTTGGGCGGCATCTGCATCAGATCGTCGACGTACGCTTGAACGACCTGGGGTACTTTTTGCTCGAGCGAGTCGGCCGCCATGTCGGCGTGGACGCCTTTTTGTTCGGCCTCGGCCTGGTATTTCTGCGCCTTGGCGTCGTCGAGGCGCATCTCGGTCTGCTGCTGGCGCTGCTCCATCTCGGACTGCGCCTGCTGCTCTTGCTCGGCCTCGGCCTCCTGCTGCTCGTCGAGCTGCCGGTAGTCGCCTTCGCCTTTGAAGTGCGAGACCATCGCGCCATCGTCCTGGAACATCTCCTGGGACAAAGCTCCCCAGGCCTCGCCGCGCATCTGCGTCTCGGTCTGGATGTCGGCGGCCTGCAGCGCCGCGCGAGCGTTGAGCATCTGCTCCTGAATGTGGACTTCCTGCATCTTGTCGGTCTCGTCTTTGACCTGGTTGTGCTGGTCGCCCCAGGTCAGATCCATCCGGTCGAGCACCTCTTTCCAGCTGACGACCTTCATCTGGCCGAGCTGGATGAGGATCTGGAGCATCTGGACGTCGTCGGCCATCCTGAACGGCTTGTACTCGCACTTGACCTTTGGCCACCCCATAATGCCCGAGGTCTGGTCGACCACAAACCACACCAGGCGATTGAGCGCCCGCAGATACGACATGAGCATGTTCTCGAGCATCCGAAGCTGCACCGACCCGCCCGACCAGGTCATGCCGTCGGCCAAAAAGCCCTCGGGGACGCCGGTAGATCCAATAATCTCTTTGATGGCGAGCTCGCGAAGCTGCGCGGTGGTGAAGCGGTTTGAATCACCACCCACCTCGGCCACGCCCACCGGGAAGGGGGCGGGCATGACCGCGTTTTTGTCGCGTCGCCACTGCTGGAGCGAATTCTGTAAAAAGCCTGAGAATCTGGCCAGTGAGATGGTGCGAAGCGGGTCCTGGCTTGTTGCCTGCGGAAAGACGAAGCGCGCCGGAATGGAGCGCTCGTTGGCGAGTGACTCGTCGGCCTTTTTGTATACCTGGTTGAGATAGGCGTCCTTGAGAGCGGCCATAATAATGGGGTTGCCCCACGCCATGCCGCGGCCGGACAGGGATGGCTCCGACAGATGGAGCACCTGGCCGGGCTTGAATTTGATGCGCTTGCCCTTGATCGCTGCTTCGACATAGTGCCAGGGCGTCGTGTCGATGAGGTCGCGGTTGGGCTTTGCCCCCTTAACGGCGCGCTTGAGCGCGTGCGACGGGTCGTAAAAAAACCACTTCTGACCGGTCAGGTCGTTGCGCTCGATGCGCATCTTCTGAGGCTGCAGGCGAACCACTGAGATTTCCTCGAGCTTTGCGACGTTGTCGTCGCGCGGCTCAAAAGTCGACTCAGCCTTGCATTTGGGGCAGGTGCCGTGAATCTGATCGCGCTTGAGGTGGTACATGAACGTGCCGGCCCGGTTCGGGTACTCGCACGCCTTGCATGTATAGAACCGCTTGAACGGCTTGTGGATGGTCACAAAGCAGTTGCCGTACCCGAAAAAATCGAGCCCCACCGACTCGCTCGCCTCGTAGATGTTGAGCTCTTTTTCGAGCGCATCCTCCCACTTCTCTCGAAGCGAATCCTGGCTGTTCTCGGTGTTGACGATGACGCGCGTGATCGGGTACTTCGCCAGCTTTTTGACGATCGGGGAAATCTGAGGGTGGGTGGTCGCGAATAAAAAGCACATCTCCAGAAGCTTCTGGCGAGACTTCGGCAGTTTCGTCGAAGCGACGTCCAGAAACGGATCTGGATACTCGGTCCGGCCGAGCGACATTGGGCTGAGCGCGTTCGCCATGATTACCTACGAAGTTCGTTGATTTTTGAGTGCACATGTTGCTCACAACGCGTCATGCGCATGTATTGGATGACGTCTTCCGGGGTGAGTGCCTCGGGGTCTTCGTCCTCGAGTGCGCTCATCAGTCGTGACTGGCGGTCCATCGCCTCATCGCCCATCGTGGAGACGAGCTGACGGGAAAAGGCAAGGTTCGCAAACTGCAGCGACGGCGGCAGCAGAATGAACCCGTCGCGAACTGCCGCGGCGGCGACGTAATTTTTGACCGCGTCGCTGAAGTCGTTCTCGGCGAGGTAGCGATCCACCAGCGCAATTGTCGCCGCGATTTCGTGCATCCTGGGCTCTTGGATGCTGAAAAAATCGACCACTCTGCTGGCGAATGACAAACACACCTTCTCGAAGACCTTGGGCGCACTCCAGAATTTCTCGGTGTTTTTGAGCACCTTGAGCGCGCCTATTTTGCTCTGGTTGATGCCCGGCACGTCGGCGCCGGCGCGGTGGCACTCCTCCAGAATCGTCTCGTACTCCCAGTCGTACCACTCAGGGCCGAAGCGCTGGGTCAGAACCACCATCACGTCGATGGGATTGATCTCCTCGTTGACTAGCGACTCGATAGCGTCGCTGGCCGACTTGGGTATCGATTTGGCATAGCTGTCGATAGTGTGCGACGAGGCGTTGTGTCCTTTTTGCTCGAGCTCGTCGCGGTCGACCCACACCTGGGTGGGGCTTGATTTGAACGCCTCGTGCTCGGCCTGGGTTTTTTTGGCCTCCTCGCGGACGATCTCGCCCTCGTCCTGGTTGACCTGCACCTCACCGCCGCGGGCGAGCTGCTGGACGCGATCGGCGATCATCGACTCGGTATCGGGCGCCGAATGGATATTGATGTCGGTGGGGCGGTCGGGAATGACATGCCCCTCCTCCATGTCCGGCACCGACCGGCTCGGGCTGTAGTCGCCCGGCGGGCCATCGTCGACGTGCATGCTACCGTAGTCGGCCTCCTTGCCGAAGTCGCTTGGGCCGTCTGCACTAGCAATGGGTTCTTGGTCGTCAAAGTCCCCGCCGACGACCCCGCGGGGCAAATGCGGGTCGTCGTAGGCCATATCCCAGTTGTGGGCGCCGCCGGCGAAGGGGCCGACGGTTGCTTGAGATGGGTCGGGTTTGTAATCAGTCATGACATCTGCTCTTGGGCGTATTGTGTGATGATGTTTTGTTCAGCATGAGGCAGACTCGGGACGATGGTCTCCGGGTCCGAAGCGATTTTCTCGATGACGCCGTCGTCGAACGTGCCTTTAAGCCCCTCAAAATCGACCTTGCTCCAGTCGATTGTCGCTTGTTTGTCGAACTGGTCGAACACATCGCCCTCGTACATCGGCACCAGCAGCGAATCGACCGGGTCGGGGAACCAGCCGCCCCACTGGGTGTGCATGTTGGCATCTCGGTCGGCCATCTCGAGGTCGGCGGCAGTTTTAACCAGCGAGCGATAATCGCTCATTTTGGACAGACGTGTGCGAAGCTTGGTCATCTCCTGGAGGTACTTGGCGCGGCCGGGGTGGTTTTCCAGCGGTCTCATCACCTCGATGCGCCGATCGATCGCCTCCGACGCCGTTTTCGACAGGCGCTCGGATGCGTAGGGAAGATCGACGTCCAGCCCATGCCGGTCGGCGGCAAACTGGAGCTTTCGGGCGACCACCATGCGATCGTCGGCGGCGTACGCAGACGCGTACTTATCGAACACCGCCACCGACTCCGTGCACTGTGCCGGTGTCGTCACCGGCAGGTCGCCCCGATCATCGGCAAAAGCCTCGTCGGGTGTGGACTGTGACGCCTCTTTGATATGCGCAGAAAACCCATCCGGGAGGGTCAGGTCGTGGACCACCAGCGCATTTTTGATGCCTTTTGCGATGGGTACGTGCGCCTGCTTCTCGATGGAGTCCTGGCCGTAGGCGACAAAATACATCGCGCTGGCGAGCGCGTTGGTCGGGGTGTCGATCGGGTAACGTGCGATCTTGGCGTGCCCGTCTGACAGGTGGGCCACGCAGTGGCGCGACTCGGCATCGGTGCCAAAAGAGGGGCGTTCGAGGTCGCCTGGCCAGAAGGAAGCAATCTTGAGCTGAAATCCGGCGCCCGGGTCGTCTTGCTGGTCGAGGATCAAGCCGGCTCGTTTTTCAAACTTCCAGGTCTTCATGTGTCTCTCCGGGGACCAAAGTCAGGCCTTCATTGATGTCTTCCCACGTCACCCCACACTTCAGATGTGCGCAGCACTCGTCGGCGGTCTCAAACACCACGCCGGCCGAGATTGTCTGGGGTCTCTTCTGAATCCAGGACCGACCATCGGCCAGGGACGCAGCGCCCAATAAGCGGGGGGCGAGTCCGTATTTTTCGATGGCTTTGACAAAAGATTCGTCAGTGACGCCCAGGATAAACAGCCCCAGAGGGACGCGTCGGGTGATTTTTTCCTCACCGTCGTACCCTCTGGAGATCAGTTCTACCGACATCACGTCAATCGTCTTCGGGTTGAGATACTTCATCTTCGAATGGCTCCGTTCCGCATTGGATGCAGGTGTGTACGGCGCCGTGCTGCGTGATCTTCTCGCCGCACGTTGGGCAGCGAGGGTCGTTTGATGCCGTCTTGTCGGCCGGCAGCGAAGTCTGGACGCCGAGCTTTTCCATGGGCTGTCTCACACATAACCATTCAAAACAAAAGTGCCCCCCTCACGGTAGGACACCGCACAGAGACGCGCAAATTTTGGGGTGGGTTTGGACGGAAGTAAAAAAATACCCCACGCCGGCAGGTGGCGTGGGGGCTGAGCAGCTAGAAGATTATGTCCGGGTGTTCAGACGGCTCTTCGTCGTAGTACAGGGCGCGGTGGTGGGAGTTGGCATCCTTGGTGAGCTCCCGGAGTCGACCGCGCTCTTTGCGTCGAGCGCGGCCGCGCTGCATGCGGCGGTAGTGCTTCGATCCAGGCTCGTCGCAGAAGTAGTTCTCCTCTCGGCGCTCACCGTAGGGGGTCATCCTTTGCCCCGAAGCTTGTTGAGAAGTCCCTTTGCCTTCCCGCCAAAACTCTTTTTAGGCTTGTTCTTTTTTTGGAACTTGCCCGGCACCGGATCGTTATTTTTACGGTGGTGGGCTCGACCCAGATCTTTGAACATACGTCCAGGGTTTTTGCTTTTCTGGATAGCATCCACATCCATCCCCATGCTCTTGGCATGTAGCTGGTCGTATGTATCCAGTTTGGCAATCTTCATCAATCCTTGCATAACCGTCCTCCAGAAGTCCGTGATTTACTCAAACTCTACCTTACAGGCCACCCCGCTGCAAAATTTGTCCTCCTGGTCGTGATTCACCATGCCCTCGAGCGGCTTGACTGATCGTGCACGGCGCTCGTATTCCTCTTGCGAGATGGCTTCGTAGGGCATCTGGGCGTAGCCCGAATCCACCGACGGCAGAAAAGAGATGCCCTTGAGTCGGGTCTCGTACGCCTCGAGCAACCTCGGGATTTCGTCGCCCTCAGTCTCCGGGTCGAACTCGGCGGTGCAGCTGACCTGGTTGTCTGACCAGTAATGCTGCATTTGGGCGGCGAGGTCAACCTTTTCTCGCACGCTCACGTCGAACTTTGTGCGCTCGAGGTGGGGGACTTGAACGGGGAACTCGATGACCGTGGTGTTGGGGGTCGACTGGCAGGGCTCGACAGGG
>Ga0136558_1001070_pt1 | contig 14316 bp, 13 predicted proteins | sample AntRauTorckE6833_FD_101391 | JGI IMG/M metagenome (GOLD analysis project Ga0136558, IMG submission 101391) | Saline lake microbial communities from Rauer Islands, Antarctica - Metagenome Torckler E6 #833 | ecosystem: Environmental > Aquatic > Non-marine Saline and Alkaline > Saline | place...
GAGCATCCGTCGCCTGAGCAACCCCGCCCGAGAAAAAAAAAAATATTTCCGAATTTTTTTTTTCTAACCCCCCCGTGGGGGCTCAGATTGGCCGTCTTCTAAAGCGACCATCGACCTTTTTTGCTCCAGTGATTTTGAAGGTACATCCGGATTGACAGTCAAAATCACTGGAGCAAAAAAGGTCGATGGTCGCTTTAGAAGATGCCGGATCTGACCGCCCTCGAGGGGGTTAGAAAAAAAAATTATTTTTTTTTCTTCCGAGGAGCGGCGCAGAAAAAGATAATCTCATTTCTCAAGTAGTGGCGGAGGTGGGTGGGCGCCGATTATGGCGATGAACGGCGTCCAAAGCACCGTAATGGGGTTTGGATATTACGAATTCGAGCGCAAAAGGTCGCTGGAACTATGTATTATATTTGTAGACGAGGACCGCTACGCAGATCCTGTACAGGCGCCAGTCGTGGCGTTTAGACGTGTAGCGGACATGGAGTCAAGCGAGTTACAGCAATACACTGCTCGTTTTCCCACACTGCGAACCGAAATATCGACATCATACACCACCATGGCACACATCTACTACCTCGACAGCCAGCTGAAGTTCCTCAAAAAGCAGATCGCGCAGCTGTCGCCACCGATCGAGACGAGCGTGGACGACAAGGACCGGCGGATACGCGAGCTGGAGGACGAGAACGCGCTCCTGCGATCGAGACAGCACAAGCATCTGCGCAAAGACGTCCTGGCGCGCGTTGCAGTGCACATCGGACAGGTCAAATCATATGTCAACGACCTCGCGCCACTGCACAGCGCACTGGCGCGTTACGGGGATCCGATCGTACGCAGGGCGTATGCATCTACCCACGCGACATCGCGCGCGCTGCTCGAGATGCTAACTAACATTGAAGGTGATGTCGGCCGCCTGGCTGACGACCTGCTGTGACACCTTTTCACACCCCACAGACAATATAACATGATAAAACATATTTTTTTTCTTCTTTTAGTCGCCCTTCTGGTTCTTGATCGCGGAGAGCGACATCTCGAGCGCATGCGCGTATGTATCATTATCGTCATCGTCGTCCTGGTCGAACAGGAACGAGTCGCTGTCGGCGGTCACAGGCAGCAGGTCGACCGGCGGAGTCTGGCGGTCGACGATCCTGCGGGCGACGAGGTGCGCGACAGCGACAAAGGGCACGAGCTCCACCTTGCAGAATAGCGGGTACTGGCGCAGGAACCACGGCGCGTCGCGCTCCATGGTGCAGATGATGGCGAAGGCCGCGATGCGGGCGACGGCGATACCGGGCTCGTAGAAGAGGTTGTTGCACCGCGCGGGTAGGAGGAGGACGCACCCCATGAGCCAGATCCACGCCCGCTCCTGCTGCTCGAAGCGCTTTCGAGCCAGGATCGAGGCAACAATGCCGCCCAGGTGGACCAGCGTCGACGCGCTGAGTATGATGACGTTCTCTTCCACACCAGCTCCGGCCGTGCTGTACGCGTAGCTGTAGCTGACCCAGAGCAGGAAGATGTGGTCTGTCGTATCCTGGAACACCCAGAGGCACAGCACGAGCTGGACATACGCGGCCGCGACTGGCATCGAGTGCACCAAGTGCGAGACAACCAGCACGGCCATGCATCCTACGAGCATCAGAATCCCCGTCGCCAGCGCCGGCACATCTCTTCGCATGCCGTGTTTGTGGAGCCAGTGACTGAGAAGACGGACCGCTTCCTCCTGCAGCATGGGGCACGGAAGTCACAGTGTGTCGCTATGTTTGATGATAAACACCCTTTTTTATTGGACCGGAGCAAAAAAAGGAAACAATTTAGGATCCTTCGCCAGAGTCGTCTTCGAGTGCGGGCGGGCCACACTCGATAAACGTCTGCTTGAGTGCAGCCAGCAAGTCGTCGAAGTTCTTCTTGTCTTCGTCAGTCACCCCGTGCTGTTCCTTCCACCCGGCGTAGACTTGGTCGACGTCCTGGTAATCCAACCATTCGCGGTGCTCGGAGAATGTGTGCCACTCCTTGTCTTCCTTCCCTTCGGCCTGCAGCGAAATCTTCACGATCGATTTAGACGGACTGATGCGCGCCACGGCATTCACTTTTCCATAGGACATCACTGCGCCCATCTGGAACTGCTGCCAATCGGCGGGCACGAACTGAGCTGACATTTTTTCCTCCTTCGAGCAATCCTGCGTTGTGACCGCATCCTCGGGCGGAACAAATGTGCTACGACGATAAATCGAGTTCATAACCATTGAGTGTGCGTAGCAGATCATCGTCGCGTCCTCGTCCGTCTTGCCGTGATCCTCTGCCCATCCCAAAAGGACCGAGGCAACTTGTCTGTACTCCACCCACCCACTGCTGGCATGATTCGTAGAACCGCTGCTAAGCGTGAGACACACCAATTTGTTACATGCGTGCACGTAACCACTGATGATCCACGTGTTATCGGGTGTCATAGCGATGGCGACCACGCCGCTCCTGACCTTCGCGGGATCGACATCGGGGTGGGCGGGCCACCTCTCGCGGTCCATCTTGAATTGTGAGGCGGTCTGAGATTTTTTTTTTGAGTGTATATTGTTTTTTACGCGAACAAGTTTTCAATGACCGTTGCGCAGTCGGCGCTTGACCGCCCCCAACATGGCCGACAAGTGTGCCTTCATGTCGTCCGACGTGGCATGTTTGTTCTTCCACTTGTCATAGACTTCCTCGGCGAAAATGCCCATCTCTTCGTAGTCCGTGTACTGCCGCCACTCGTCATAGATCTCCGGCGCGTCGCCGATGGTCAGTGACAGCAAGGCCATGGTGTACGAATGCGAATCGTCCACGTACATCCTGCCCGTTATTTTCGTGTCGTTGGGCAGGAATGTCCCCGCCTGCCATACGTTGATGTCGACGGGGTTGACGTTGCGGTGCCTGGGCGGCACCTTGGTCTGGATGGACGTACGAGACGTGCCCGCGCCGTCAGCCGGGATGACATCGCGTATCAGAATCCCCGACGCGATGACAAACGTGTCGAGATACTTCTTGTGGTCGTCTGTTTTGGCGAACGTGTCTTTCCATTTGAGGATGCAGGTCTTGACCGCGTCCGCCTTCAGCCACCCCGATCGGGTGGTCCGCACTCTGTCGAACGTGAGCTGCAACAGGAACCACCCGTCGAGCGTGAAGACGCGAAGTTCTACCTTGTCGCTAGGCACGTTGTTGGAGCTGAGGTTGTAGCATTTGGCGTCATCCAGCTTGCCGGTGGGGTGCTCAGGCACTTCGACAGGGGCTGCCATCCCTTTCTGTATTTGTACAGTGTTTTCTCTCTGATATAACAAGTGTGTGACCACACACAAAAAAAACGGGACATAAAAAAAACGACCCGACTCTGATCAGAGTCAGATTAGCGGGACAGTAGTCGGAACTTCAACTGTCGACAGACACTCCGTGTTGTCTCCCGGCCAAGCATACTTGAAATAGTTCGCCTGCTCTTCGGCAGACATGGCGTTCAGTGCCATTCCGTGGTCCGGGTTCCAGTGGATCTTTGTCGCCGCTGACAGTGAGGTGAAGTAGATGTGGAGCTCGTCTGTGGTGGCATATTCGCTCCGCCATTTAGCAAAAGCTGCGTCAGTGGTACCCGCGAGTTCAGCGGGGTCGTCGTAGTGGCGCCACTCGTCAAAACATCTCTGGGTCCCCGAACAGCTGCAGTGACAGCCGGACCATCTTGTTGGGCTTGTCGTGGTACGACCGCGCGACCAAATTCCCACGTTCCGGGGAGGGTCATCGTCGCCTCAGAGTCTGCCATCCTCGCGTACGCGTGAAGTTGAGTTGTGGCAGCTTTTTTTGTGTATGTGAAAAAATGTCATTCGTTCTTTATTCGGACAAGGTGCCGGATGAGCCGTACCGCAAGAGCGAACACAACAACAACGTAGTGCAGGTAAACCACACTAAACAAAACATCTTCATGTGGCGCCACCGGCCGCACCATGTTTGACTATGCGCCTCCCCTAATCATCTCCAACGTATATTGGATGTTCGTCAGTAGTTTGTCGAAATGGCCTTGTGCTACTTCGTCGTCCCCTGCATGCTCCTTCTTCCACCCAACGAGGACGGACTCGGCTTCGCTGTAGGTGACCCATTCGCTGGCGAGCGGGTTGGGCACCCCCGCCTTGGAGAAGCGCATCACCAGCACGACCATGTGCCTGGGCGCATATGTGTACAAACTGACTTTCAGCTTCTTGTCCGACAGGCCCGGTGCGCCGAGCGTCCAGCAGTTTGTGTGCGCGTTATCAATGCCAGGGTGAGTGGGCAGCTTGAACACGGGCGGCTCGCCTTCAGCCATTTTTTCTTTTTTTAATGTGTATTTACCCCTCCTCCCTTTTTTTTTACCGCGGGGCGAGCAGCAACTCGACAAGTATGAGAATGACGATCAGCGACAGCAAAAAAATGACACTGAAAAAAATGTGTAGCGGGACCGCGTCGCTGTCGGCATCCATCAGTCCTTGGGGGTGGCCTTGATCTGTGAGATGCCGTGGATGTTCGTGGTCAGGAAGTAATCGAAGAACTCGACGGTGTGTGTTTCGCGGAGCGCCTCGATTGCCTCGCGGATTTCTGGCGTGACCTGGTTCAGGTGCTGCACGCGCCACTCGACGAACGGCTTGTACGGGAAGCTGCGCGGCCCTGTGAGGTGCATGCTGCCCACGGACAGCGGCTTGCGCGGCGGCTCGGTGGCCAGCGCCATGTCCAGCTCGTCGTTGGTGAGGCTGCGCTTGTATGCAGGTATGGCGCGGATGTCTGGGGCGCATCGCAGCAGATCGTAGAAGCTCACGCCGAACTCGCTGCCCTGTACCAGGTTAAACGCGAACGGGCCCTCGTCGTCGTCGTTCGGCCCCCACACGCTGAGGACGACGCGGTAGAACGTGCTGATGTCGTCGAACGATTGTGGTGGCGTCAGCCGTGCCCTGCATGGCGCGGAGTAGTCGAGCTTCGCCAGCGCGCGCGTTGCCGGGTTCCGCTCGATCTCGTCGCGCATCTGCTTGACAGCACTCATGCGATCGACCGCCACCTGGGCCGCTTTGGTGGTCGGGTAGTATGCGGTCATGGGCTGGTGCAGCGCTGCTGTGAAGTTTGTGCCCTCGCAGAGCAGCGTACCGGCGCTCTCTATGGCCTTGCTCAGCGGCGTCTCGGCGCGACCGCGCGGGGTGCCCCGCCACCTGTCCCACACTGCCGCCGGTACCAGAGTGGCCCAGACGTGGCATATGTAGTTGTTCATGTCGTCACCTGCCTCCTTCTTCATGTCGGACATGCGCGGCAGCGACGGACTCGTGGCCAGGCCGGTGTTCATCAGCGGCGTATAATGCCGCAGCAGCGCGACGAACGGATAGACAGGATCGTCCGTGGACATCGGCATCTCTATGATGTCCGCGATCTTCGTGATCGACTGTACGCAGTACTGTGTCTCCTTGGCACAGTCTTCGCAGTCGCACTGCCCGAGGCGCTGGCAGGTCGGGATCTGGAAGCGCTCGACCTCGCGCCGCCCCGCATGGTCGCCGACGTAGATCGAACTCACTGCCGTGAAGACCACAGCCTCGACCATTATCGCCAGGACGCTGGGCAGCATATCCAGCTTCCCGCCCCGGATGATACTCTCAATGTTGCGCATCACGACGTCGAAGTGCTCGTTGTGGAGGACGCACGCGAAGCGGACGAGCTGCTCCAGCACGTCGCGATCCATCGCCGGGTCGTTGCGGCCGACGGCCACGAAGGATGCCGCCGTCATCTGCCCCGAGACAGCCGTGAAGCGGTTGAGGAATATCCCCTCAGCCACCGGGATGACAGGGGTGTACATCCGCTGCAGCCTGTTCTTGGCCCGCTCGGAGCTGACCATCTCCATCTTGGCCTTGTCCATAACGGCGGACAGCGCCTGCTCGTAGGTCGCGGCCTCGGTCGCAGTGAACGGCGAGCCGTCGATGTCGACATCAATGGTCATCAGCGGCAGGTAGTTCTGCCCGCGGTCGCGGACGGACGGGTCGAATATCACAACGGGGACGTTGTATCCATCGACGAGCGGCGCCCACCCGAAGCCGCGGGTGGACTTGGTCTGCCAGGGCAGCTGCCCGGGGAGTGTGGTTGTGCTGTCGTACGTTCCGAGCCAGAACACGACTACCGGGTCACGGGACGAGCATCGCACAATGATTTCTTTATTGTCAAAGGCGTCATCTGACGATATCGCGCTCCACTCGGATCCACCTGCCTGGTAAACGCGCAGCCACCACCCGTGCTCGTTGTCGGCCTCGCCGGGCAGATCGATCTCCCCGAGCAGCGTGACGCGCACGGCCATGTTTTTTTTTTGTTGTTGTTTTTCTTAGCACACACCTCTCTTCAACTATGACGGTTTGTCAGTTTGCCGCCCGCCGATTTTTTTCTTCTCTCGTTCACCCACTGGCGAAAAACGATACGAGCCAGTCCCTGCCCGCCGCCACGGCGGATGAGACATGGGCGTTAATATAGTCGACCAGTGTCGCAATCACGGGGAACGCGGAGAACCATGCAGGGCGGTGGCCGAGCACAAGGTTGCCACCGGGTACGTTATTAATCCACATCCGCGCCATGACATACGTCTCTTGCAGGCACTCGGGCAGCCACTCCTCTGCCCTCTCACACCCCACACCGATGACAACGTAGCACACGCACAGGAAAGCGAGGGTTCCCAGGAGGCGCAACATATTATGATATAGTGAATTTGTCGTTGCGCACACACACACCCCAAAAAAAAATCAAACCCTATTGCGCACAAAATGGGAATGTTCTTGAGTGACTTCTCAAAGTGACACAAACACAGAAGCCGGAGAGAGAGCGAAGAAAAAAAAAATGCCGCTCGTTGCGCAACGCATCGTCCACGTCAGCGACCATGCCGCTGCAGCCACCAACTACCACAGACACGAGCTCGCCAAGATAATGCCCGAGGACTATGCCACAGCCGTGCTCCAAAAGCGTGAACGAATTGGCCGATCGCGCGACATGCTCGAGGAACAGCGCAGGATCCGGGACGGCCTGGCAGCCAAGTACGGCGTGCGGAGGGCACACGCGATCCTGGTCAGCGACGACCTGTCCGCATACGAGCTGAATGTCAGCGACAACGGCGCGCCGAACACTGTATCGCTGGCCGAGTACAGACTGGCCAAGCGCTACGGCCGCGTGATCGCGAACAAGCTGGTGGACAAGGGCGATGTGGCCCGCCTTGGCAACGACAAGGTGCTGGCGGAGCAGGAGCTACGCAACGCGCTCAACAACGACGACCGCGCCACGGCGCAGCGGAAGATCGACATGATCGACGACCAGCTCGCGGTCCACGTCCTGACTGACGAGGACAGGCACTACATCGTTGACGTCGACGAGGCGCTCCGCGGAATGCAGCAGATCGCACAGGACGAGAGAGCGCCATCAACCAACACGTTCCCCTACATGCCAGAGCGTGTAACACAGTATATCATCGACGACAGTCCGAGGGAGCTGTTCCGCGGCCAGTCCGTGACGATCGATCTTTTTTCGTCGCCGGCACGCTTTGATCTGGTGGGCGCGCGATGGACGGTGCGCACGGTGGGCAGCGATGACGTCGAGGTTATCAACACAGACAAGCTGTCGCTCACGCTCCACAACGTGCAGAGGACGTGCCGGGTCAGCGCGGTCGCGGCGTACGGCAACCGACTACGGGACGCGACGACCCAGGAGATCGACGTCATCGTCCGGGCGCCGTGTATGCGATGCGGAAACGAGATCGTGGTTGGCGTCGACGACAAGGGTGACCCGTGGGCGTGCGAGTGGCGCCTAAAGCGGAAACCAGACGATCTGCCGCTGCAGCTGCGGCCGGAGCAGTTCCGCTTGCAGTGGCACTACACCTATTGCCGGTCGGTCAACCCGAACTTCGATCGGCAGGTCGATGCTGCACTAAAACGCGTGCTGCGCCCCGGCCAGCCCCGCGCTCGGACGCGCTGGGCCATCATCGCGTTCATGGCCATACAGCACTGGGAGTACAAGCACGACGCGACCGGCGAGGCCGTCTCGCAATTCACCGCCCTGTCCGACATCGCGGGGCGCATACTAGACAGACTCGGCGTGCAGCAGCTGCAATCGCCCAACGGGCCGATCTACGTCGACAACAACAGAGAAATGCTCGACCCGCCGCGCGACAGCGTAGGTGCCCGCGACTTCGACAACAAGGTCAACCTCTTCTTCGGCGGCCAGTCTGCCTATGTGACATTCGTCGGCAGCCACAGCGCCGACAGCGCCCTCCCCGATCTGCTCGGAGACGGCAGCGACCACGCGAGCGTCATCCGCGGCCCGCTCTCTGATGCGATGCAGCACTGGATCCGCGAGTATGCGCGGACCGGCGACGACACTATCAAGACGCGCTACAACGAAATGTTCGATATAGATCGACTGTACATATGATCGTAGACGAAAGAAAATAAAAAAAACCGGAGGGAAAAAAAATATGTATTATTTTTCTCTGCCTTTGCAAACACACACACAGACACACACGCATTACGCCGTGCTCAGCTTCTTGTTCATACGAGCCGTTTCCTTCTCCGCGGCAGCGAATGCCGCAGCAGTAGCCGCTTTGCTGGTGGTCGAACTGATGTTGGCTGACTTCATCGGGAGGTAGAAGAAGAAGAACGCGGTGATGAGCGCGGCCGTACCCCACCCATAGACGAGCGCCCAGATGTTGAACTGCGACTCGAGAGGGTCCGCGATGTATCCGCTGACGACCATCAAGGTGTGCAGCGCCAAGTCCTTGGCGAAGAAACCGGCAGGGCCGAAGGACGGACCGCTGAAGAGGACGAGGCCGCCGTCGACGAGGGCGACGGACAGCGACTTGAGGTGGCACCAGAGGACGGCAAGCGCCTTGTGCAACCAGTTGCCACCGCGGGCCGGCGACTCCCAGTTCGACTTGTCGTGCTCCCAGAGGAAGACGAGCGCGCGGATCAGGACCGTGAAGAAGAGCAAGCAAACCGTGGCCCACCCGTTGTGGTGCCCGGTGATCGAGACCACCGACGCGCCCATGCCATCACCCGACTTGAAGTAGTGCAGATGGTCACCTGTGCCGACGTTCGATGCAAAGTAGCGGCTGTTGTTGCCGAGGCATGCAAAGACGCCGAGGGCACCGACGAACGCACCGATGAGCTGACCGAAGATCGCCCATGCGCGGTTGGCGTACGCGGTCGCCTCCGTCTTGACGAACTTGGCAGTAGCACAGCGCAGGAGCGTGAACTCCGGCGACATGTCGCCCTGCGACCATTCGCCAGTGACCGACATGGCAGCGTAGCGCGCGACCATCACGGACATGGCGATCAGGCCGATGTTCGCGGCGTAGTTCGGGAACACACCCGTGAACCCCGTGGGGTGCGCCTCGCAGAACGACGGCGTCGTCAGCGACACACCGCGGTCGTCGATCGCGCACACCTCGGTGTACTTGGCCGTGCTGTAGCCAACCAAGAGGGTGAAGATCATCGAGGAGACCAGTCCTCCGAGGAACGATGCGCGCTTGGTGATGACCTCGGGCACAGATCGTTCGATGACAATGTCATAATCGTCCAACAGACGCTTGCCACTGTCCTTGGGGCCTCCTTGCTGGCGTTGGCGGAGATTGCCGCGGTAAAGCGTGGCATCTGCCATAACGCTGGGCATTGTTTTTTCGCGTGCGTGTCTTCGACGTATCTTCGTTCCAACGTGAATCACCCAACTCAGATCAAAAGACGCTTAGTTGCAGGGAATTTTTTTGTATTCCACCCTGACGGAAAAGAACGTCTCTCTATTTCTCTTTAAAAGGTACACCTGTGGGCCACCACATTTCTGTGCCCGCCGCGATAATTTTTTTCTTCTTCCGTGCGATGCTCGTCGCCAGCGCGTGTGTCCTCATCAGCGCCGTCTGCATCGGGTGGTGGAAGCAAGCACACAAGATCGACCGCTTCCCGACCGAGATTTCGAACGGCCTGTCATACTACGGCGATTTCAACATAAACACCACTGTGCTCGGCGTCGCCCTGGTCCTAGCCCTGATCGTAGATCAGGCGCCCAAATTAGCCTATCCCCTGTTCTTCGTGGTCGGTCCGTGTGTCGCGTCGCCGGTGGTGACTGACAAGGGATACCACGGGGCCGCGACGCTGCTGTTCCTGTGGGCCGCGATCTGCATCACGTGGTATCTAGGGTCGAGGTGGTTCGCCCTCTACATCTGCTGCATGGGTGTGTTCAAGGTCGCTGTCCGCATCGTCGCGGTCGGGTCGGTCGAGCCGGCCATGAACCACAAGACGCCAGCGAACCTGTGGCACTACCTCGTGCACCTGATCATGACATCGCGTGCCATATCGAACAGGGGGTGCGGCATGCTGGACTTCCCGCCGCACGTCCTGCTCGTCCACAACTACCTGCCCGTCATACAGTGGATAACCTATATCGCGCTGTTATTTGCCTTATAAAGCTCGCGTTTTATTTTTTTTTGTTTGTTGGTAGTGGTGTCAAATAGGAAGAAGTCAGTCAGTCAGTCATGTTGTTGTTGTCAGCCGCGTTCTCAGCGACCGACCAGTAGTGTTGCCGTATTAGCGGGTGGAAGGCGATCAGCTTGTACTGTGTCTTCAGGCCGGTGTCGGTGGCATCCCACTCGAGGAAGCCGAAGGCGCGGGCGGGGAACCGCCTCTGTCCGTCGCGCGTGCGCAGGTACTCCCAGTGCCGGGTGTGCCTGACTTCCTCAAAGTCGACGTCGTCGTCGATGTCGGTCTCCAATCCGACCAGCTGGTCCTTGACGCTGTGGGCGTGCGCGAGCGCCCACTCGCGCTGCTTGTCCGGCGAGACCTGTGCAATCGGCTTGCCGGCGAAGAAACACTCGCACTGGACGTTGCCGTGGCCGATATTGGTGCACGTCTTGTCGCCGCAGCAGCACGTCTCGATGCGCTTGTCCTCATTCTTGTGGGCGCACACATCAGTGGCTGCGTCCTGTGCCCGCTGGTCCGCATGCGTGGACGTACGGAGGACATCGCGGAAGCGCGAGGGTATGGAGCCCACGCCGACGTGGTTCGCCGAGTCGTGCATCGCCAGGGCATAGACGTCCATGTCGACCTGGAGTATCTCGCAGTCGGCGTTGTCGTGCGTGCCGATCTGAACGTCGTACTCGGGAATGCGCCCCCGCAGCTCTGGCGTGGGGTTGATCGCCTTCTCGATCGTGATCGCCATCGCGTTGTCCGACCCCTTGGTCGCGAACGACTCCAGCTTCCAGGGCGCGCCCTCGCTCTGCCCCATGGTCATCCGGCGCGGCAGCTGGTACCGCGCGCTCATGATCTCGGCGACACACCCGCGGAGGATGTTCAGCGCCTCGACGGACGCGTCGGTCGTTGACGCGTCAATGTCGAACACGAACGCGCTCTGGATCTCATAGCGCATCGTGAGCCCCGTCCCCGGCGCTGTCCGGGCTAGCGGGAGCGTATCGGGCTTGACGGTCAAGTCCGGGCGCAGTTCGACCTTGCCCTCGACCATCTCCATGGTGTGCGAGTTCGGCACGTTCCGCTTCTCGAACCGGTCGAGGACCGTGTTGATCGCGGCCTCCGACGGTCTAAAGCCTCCCATGAACGTCGGGATGATGGCTGCGATCCGCCGGAGGAGCGTCGGCTTCTGGAACGACATGTAAGTGAAGTCGTAGCGCCCAACGGAGGCGCGGTCCTGCGATCCGTGCTCGCACGCGAACAGCTCCTCGAACCCGTGCCCGCCCTGCTTGGTGGCAATCCGGGTGCACTCGCGGTCGTAGATGTGGTGGATGGCGCGGCGGACGCCGAGCATCATCGGCGGGAACAGCTCGAGGAACAGATCGCCGATGGCCATGACCGTGTGCTCGACCCCGACGAACAGGCGCCGCGACAGACGCATGAAGTCCTTCCACTCAAACGGGCCCTCTGGCCGGTCCGGGTGGAAGAAGGTGTCGATGTAAGCAGCGGTCATTGCGCGGTGCCGCGAGACGATGCGCAGGCGCTCGATCACGCTGGGGTTGGGCTGCGAGAAGTGCGGCAGCCGGGCCAGCTTCTCCAGGAGCAGATCGATCAGCAGACTGTGGCCGTGCATCGACACATCGGGCAGCGCGCCCGAGCAGATCAGCTTCTCGATGGCGAAGGTCAGGGAGTGCTTCTGCATGTAGATGTCCTCGAGCTCCGCCCGCAGCTCCGCCATCTGCGCCGGTGCGCGCATCTCCTGCCCCATCACGCGCGCCATGAAGCGCTTCATCGACGGGTCCTCGGACATGGCGCGGAAGAAGTAGCGCCGGAACATGGCATCCGATATCTTGTTGGAGCTCATGTTGAAGCAGGCCCAGTGGCACGCTGTCGAGAGCAGGAAGGTCATGTACTTGATGCGCCGCCCCTCCTTGTTCATGCGGATCGTCTCGCACGACTTCTCGGCGTCTGTCCGCTCGGCCTTGGCCCGCGACTCGCGCGTCGACGTGCCGCCCTGCGACTGGTCGAATATGGCTGGGTCGCACTCGTCGTCGTAGTCGACCTGGTCGCAGAAGTTGTTGACGCCGTTGTCGTCCCCCTCGACGAAGTTGGTGGCCATCGTGGCATACGTCCGCGAGACGATGACGTGCGGGATCGAGAGCGACCGCACGACCTTGAACGCCGTGGACTTGGAGGTCGCGCCGTTCTCGCTGGCCGCCAGGATGTTGAAGCGCATGTCGGTCTTGCCGCGGAAGGCGTCGTGCCGCGACACCTCCGCCAGATTGACGAGGTCGTGCACCTGGTTGATGAACTCGATGATCTCCATGGACGCGAAGAACTTGTGGACCATGTTCTGCACCGGCGAGAGCTGCTTCTGCGTCCGCTGGTAGTATGCCTTGCGGCCCGTGGTGTCGAAGTAGTTCTTGCGGATGATCGCATCGTGGATCAGCGAGGCGCCCGGCGACCGCCGGGGCGACGTGATGCAGGACGTCACGAAGAGCTCGAGGAGCGACTCGCGTACCACGAGCTGCAGCGTGCGCTTCATCTTGCTGTTGGTGTTCCGGACGACCTGCCCCCACGAGGTCTGCCCGCCGGACCCGTCGAGGAAGACGATGTCGCCTCTCTGGGGGGCGTCAGACTGCGTGCTCAGCTTGTTGATGACGGAGTCGTTCTGCTTGGCGATGCGCAGGAGCGGCTGGTACGGCGTGACGTTCTCGCGCTGCTCGGCGCGGTCGAGGCCGCTGTTCGGCACCTTGCGCAGCAGCTTCCGGAGCTCCGTGGTGTCGTTGACGGCGCCCGTCGACTCCGCGAAGGCGCCACAGCTGATGCGCTGCATGATCCCCGTCCGGCGCCGCTTGGCGCGGGTGTCGACATCCATCTCATCGACGACGATCTCCGCCGTTGCCGGCTCGGTGATGCTCGCGACGAGCATGGGCACCAGCACCAGCGCCCGGTGCTCGAGCAGATCGCGCTCGACCTGGATGTGCGGGAACAACTTGCTGTGCAGTCCGGCCACTGAGATGCAGTCGTGCGGGACGCGGTATACGAGCTCCGGCCGCGGCCAGTGCAGCACGCGCGCGCCGCCCGGGTCGTCGAACATGTAGGCCGCCGCCGCCGATCCGTTGATATCGTCCTCCGGCGCCAGCGTCTGCTGCGCGTCGCACGTCTCCGCGGGCAGGGCGATGAAGGCGCGCTCCAGGGAGTATGCGTCCTTGAACCCGCAGAACCGGACAGGCGATGTCACGCCGGTGCACGTCTCGACGACCCGCTTCCATTCGCGCTCGTTCTGGATGACGCGCCACATCTCATCGGGGTGCGGTCCGTCCTCCTTGACGCGGGCCAGGAACTTGATCGCCTCCTTGTCCGGCTCGCCGCGGACCGGGTGTGCGCGCAGAGTGGCTTCGCGGTAGTGCGAGATCGTTTTGTTGCCCATCGTGTTGATAATGTCCGTCTTGCTGGCACCGACGCTGCTCAGGAAGAAGCGATAGCCCAGCGGGACATTCGTAGGGTCGACGAGCATCTCCCAGAAGAACATGGCGTTGAGCCCAGACTCGCGCAGCGACTCCTCCGCCGTCCGGAAGAAGGTCTGGATGTACGGCCCCCACATGGGCCACATCTCAGGCAGGACATCGCTGAACGACCGCGCGCTGGGTGGGTAGATGCTGAGCGGGATCGTCAGTGCGTTTATCTCCGTAATGTCCTCCCATACGTCGCGGACGGCCGCGCGAGACGTACAGTCGATGCCCAGAGGCCATCGGGAGTGCAATTCAGCCATGGGTCTAAAAAAAAATAAAGTATTTCTTTTTTTTTTTCTATTGAACACTACACCACCACCCACAACTGTGCCCACCTGTCTTGACCGGCCGACATAAAA
>Ga0136558_1001071_pt1 | contig 14314 bp, 9 predicted proteins | sample AntRauTorckE6833_FD_101391 | JGI IMG/M metagenome (GOLD analysis project Ga0136558, IMG submission 101391) | Saline lake microbial communities from Rauer Islands, Antarctica - Metagenome Torckler E6 #833 | ecosystem: Environmental > Aquatic > Non-marine Saline and Alkaline > Saline | place...
AGCTTTTCAGCATTTACCCCTCAAACCTCGCCAATGGCGTGACCAAGTTTGCCGGTAGTGGGAATTGCCGTTGATACACGTTCGGAGCAATTTCTTCCGACTGAACGTAACCCTCTCTCACCATCTCAAGCTTGGCATCCAAGTTATCGATGTAATGCAACGCAAAGGCTTCTGGCGTTCTTGGCAATACGGGTGAACCAAATGCCATCTCACCATGGTGACTCCCAATCAAATGCAACAAGTGCAAATGCACCTCCGCTGAGGCTGGCTTCAAATCCTTCCACGCTTGGTTGCCATCATCTTCCATCAAATCGCGCCAAAGCTTATTCACCAATTCAATCCCTAAGGGAATATGCCCCATCATCTCGCCATGCACACTTAACGTCTGCGCAAACCCCTGCGCCGGATAGGTATTCTCCCACAACTTGCCGCTGTCGTGAAACAACACACCGGCAATCATCAAGTCGCGATTCAACTCAGGATACACAGCACTCAAGGCATCGGCCGACCGCATCATCTGCGCCACATGCTCAACCAAACCACCGCGCCGCGCATGGTGGTTCTTCTTGGCTGCAGCGGTCCGCCGAAATCGCTCGCCCAGTTGTTTGAAAAATAACTCAAAGAGCGCACTAAGCCGTGGGTCCTTCACCGTCGCACACAAACGCTCAATCTCAGCAAAATCAGCATCCTGCTTTTTTCGAATCTCTGGGTCGCCGGCAAAAAATTCATCCAAGGCACCACCTTCCGGTTGATGAAATTCCACATCCCGCGAGTCCATCCCATACTGGTTCTGGCTCCACCGACCTTCAAGCCGCACCACCTCATCTTCTTTCAAGGCCTCTGCCTTTTGAAACATCGGCGAGTCAGACCAAATTTTTAACTGAAAACTTCCCGTCGAGTCCGCAAACGTCAGTTCAAGGTACGGTTTGTTATTCTTGGTGGTCTTGGCAGCACGCAACTGCAGTTGAGCATGAACCACCGCAGAAACGGGCGTCTCACCCGCGGTGTCTTTGAGTGCGGCAATCGATATAGGAGTCACAATGAAACACTGCACAACGAACACCCAGCTGTCACGCGCCGAGCTTAAGAACTCAAAAATCCAAGTAGATCTCTGTCCGGCGATTCGCCCGGCGACCGTCTGGGTTATCTTTACCCGCCTCAGTCACATTCGGACGACGAGGCTGACTCGACCCCTTGGCAATGGTCACAATCTGCTCAGCATTCACGCCAGAAGCCACAAGGTAATCGCGAACCACATCAGCACGACGTTCGGAAAGGTCGCTATTATAATACTTCGTGCCCTTCGCATCGGTGTGACCACTCAAAGTGAGCTTCTTCATGGTGTCTGTCTTGAGCAATGCGGCAACGATATCTAACTGACGGCGGGTCCGCGGGTTGACCTCGTCTTCATCAAAATCAAAGTACAAAGCCAAGGTGTCACCACCTGCTGGGTTCTTCACCAATGGTGAGTAATACACGTCACCACCCGCAACACGCTGCGCGTAATCTGCTAACAACCGATCCAAGTTGATTTCAGAAACCATCCACTTTTCAGCGCCATCTTTCTGTAACATAATCAACCCAAACTGTGCCGCTTGCTCACCATCTGCTGCAACGACATTGGCAATATAACCAACTGCCCCTTTGCGCTGAAACATGGCACGCAATGGCTTGTCCTTGCGCATCTGGTATTTGCCTTCCTCAAACAAAATGCACAAACCTGCAATCCGAGTGTCGGAAACAGATGACGCATCCACAAACTTCCGTGCTTCTTCAAATTTCAAATTCAACACTGCCTGCAAAAATGCCTCGGCAGCTGTCAGCGCGTCATCCCCCATCAATTCCTCGGGGTCATCTGACGGCACGCTCACTTTGTCGACCGACCACTTCCCGTTCTCGCTCTTCAAATCCAAATAGATGCGATCTCTCTTACCCTCTTCACCTTCATACTCGATCGCCCACCGAGTGCGCTTATTAATCTCCAAATCACCCACCTCACGGATCGCCACAGGTTTGCGGAGCCCTGGATACTTCTGCGCCAACAAATTGAGTTTCGCCTTCGTACTAGCATCCACAGCCGCGCCTCCCAACATCCGAGAAAAATCTTCGACACCCTCCTCAGCGAACGCTTGAGCAATGCGCTTGACCAACAATTCAGGATCAGCAGATTCCAATCCAAACCCCGGATCATCTAGAGGCGTGTTAGGTTTAATAGGGGGACCCAATGGATTGGCAGGATCCACAATACCCCCACCAGGCCCAATTGGAACGTTAACACCCAGATCACCGTCAGCTGCAGCATCTTTGATCCGACGCGACTGCGTGATCCAAACCGTGAGCGCTAATAATGACAAAATAATTGCCAGGCCGATGAAGAAAGAAGGCGCTTTGAAATTTTTCATAATAAGGACGCAGTAGCTGCGGACAGACCATCCATAGCAAATCGAAGGCCGAACTGAAATTTATTTCACCTCCGGCAGGATCAACCCCATCGATTCACCCGAACGCCGCACTAACAAACGTGTCTCCTGATTGCCCGCTGAGGCACCTAATTTGATGAAAAACTCAACCGCGCCCGAGACAGAATCGCCATTCACTGCCGTGATTAAATCACCAGACTGCAATACTTTCGCCCCCAACCCCTCAGGTGACAAGGATGTGACCACCACTCCACGAAAACCACGCATCCGCTCTGGGACCGACAACTCCCGCACTTGAATCCCCAACGCCCGCAGCACCTTCTCCAATTCACGCGCTGATTCTTGCTGCTGACCTTGCTCACCTGGAACCGGGGCCGCTCTCATCGGCTCGCTCTCACCAATGATTGCTACCAATTCGATTTCTTCGCCACGGCGCCAAACCTTGAGCTTGAACTCAGCGCCAACAGGCGTCTCTTGGACCGCATTGAAGAGCTGTCCATATCTGACCAAATCAATCCCATTGTATGAGACAATCACATCTCCGGGCTTCAAACCCACATTCTCAGCAGGTGACCCAGACGACACACCAATCACCACACTGCCAAACTTACCATCGTAGTTGAGTGCTGAACGAATCGGGGCATCCAAATCACGCATCTGCACACCCAAATAGCCACGAATTGGCCGCCCCCGCTCTAATATTTGAACCAAGGTGTCTTTGGCGTCATTGCTAGGAATCGAAAACCCAACTCCCTGAAAACCTGGATTCTCCCGGTCGGGCGAAAATATCGCCACGTTGATCCCAATGATTTCACCTCGCAAGTTCACTAAGGGTCCGCCCGAGTTGCCGGGATTAATCGCCGCATCCGTCTGAAACAAATCTTTCTGGCTGTCCGACAACGATCGCTCTTTTGCCGAAATGATCCCCTGCGTCACCGTCTCGCCCAGACCAAACGGATTGCCCACCGCAAACACCAACTGACCGACTTCCACCTGCGATGAATCACCAAATTTCAAGGGCACAAAAGAACCACCACCGGCAATCTTTAACACAGCAACATCCAAAAATTGATCCTCACCAACAACACTCGCCGATAACACCTCACCGCTATGCAACGTCACCATGATTTTATCCTGACCAGCAATCACATGATAATTGGTCAAGATATGCCCCTCTTCCGTCACAATCACCCCAGACCCCTGACCCGTGGATGAATACTCCCTCAAGCGCGGCCGCCCCCATGAATCCATCATTTGTGCCGTGTGCAAACTCTCAGTGTTGATGCTAACCACCGATGGCACCACCGCACGCGTCAAGTTGGCATATTCATCATTCAAACGTGCTAACAACTCAACATCGTCAAACGCCAAGGGTGCTCGCTTCGACAAAGAATAAGATTCTGGCCGGTATTGGCTCGATCCTTCGATCTCTCCACCACCAAACCTCCATCCCTGGCTCCACAACCTCAAGCCCGTTGCAGCTAGGAAAGTGAACAGAAAAATGGATGCCAAAATGATGAGTTGGCGAAAAAATGGTTTCCTGCGCTCGCGCATATAACATTAAAATGCCTCCAATTTCATAATTTCCAAGCCTCGAAACATCGATCCGTCATCTAAATCGGCACCCGCTTACTTCTTGGCAGACCCCCACTGATATGAGATTACTTGTAATATGCGAATCACCGTCACGCTTTTGCTCCTCCTGCTCAGTCTCACTCAAATCCGCGCACAAGCACTCACCGATAAAGCACGAGAAGAGTTGATGTCCATCATCTCAAAACTTGAAGAGGAAGCGAAAGAAACCACTGACCAACGCTTCAGAACAGCTATCACAGCCTACCGCAAAGCCATCAAAGACCCCGACGATGCGCTCGACCTCTATTTGAACTGCGTGGAGAAAGTCCGCTTCGAAGATAAACGCAAAGACCCACGCGACTTCCGAAATTGGAAAGAACGCGAAGAACAAAATCTCTCATCCGAAAGTTTCAAACTCGCACTCACTTACCAACTCAAATGGCTCATGCTTAGCTTGGAAGCATCATCGCAAGACCCCGACCGCGATAAACTCGCGCTCAATGCTCAACAAATCATCAGCTCCATCTTCGACAACATCGATAAAGTTGCCTATCAAGGTAAAATCCTCAAACAACCCGTCGCATCTACGGTCTTCGCCCAAGCCTATCAAGTCAATGGGATCGACCCAAAATGGCCACAGTCACCAACTAGCATCGACGCAATCTACGAGCAAGTGATTCTACCACCGCTCAGAACAGCCACACGCTCACAAGCACACCAAGCGGCATGGATCAACCGCATCCAAATGCTCGAATCCAACACCATCCGATGGGCCAGCGGACAGGAGTTTGTCGTCGATGGAAAAGGCAGACGGGACCGAGAGAGAGAACGCGAACTGAGAAAAAAGCAGGAGGACGAACAATCGATCGCTGTAGAGATATTTAACCGTGATGTTCGCCCCCAATTGATCTGGAACATGGAAAAGGAACTATTTCAATACGGCGATCAAAGCACCACAGCTCTCCGCATGGTGAAGCATCTGAGGAAAAACCTCAGACACAAGTCCGCAGCCAAATGGACCGAGGAGTTCAAAGACCTGCTGGCACCACCTGAGGAAAAATCGACCATCGAACCGTAATTCGGCGCGTCCGGAAGCAATTCCAGCCCTACGAGGCTTTACTTCCGCCCCCAGCCTTGATCATTCTCCCGCCGCTTGCGTGCACGCGGCCAACCCGCGCGTCACCCACCTGCCCACCCACGTCATGACCGCCGCCGAGATCCGCAACTCCTTCTTCGAATTCTTCCGCAAGAAGCAGCACACCATCGTTCCGTCAGCATCCCTGCTGCCGCAATCTCCAGGACTGCTGTTTACGAATGCGGGCATGAACCCCTTTGTCCCTTATTTCCTCGGCGTCGAAAAAGCCCCCTACAACCCACCTCGCGCAACCGATACCCAGAAATGCATTCGCGCTGGCGGTAAACACAACGACCTCGAAGACGTCGGCTACGACACCTACCACCACACGTTCTTCGAAATGCTCGGCAATTGGTCATTCGGCGACTACTTCAAAAAAGAAGCCATCGAGTGGTCATGGGAATTACTCGTCGATGTTTGGGGCGTCCCTGCTGACCGACTCTACGCCTCCGTCTACGCACCAAAAGATGGCGACCCCGGTGAGTTCGACCAAGAAGCTTACGACCTCTGGGCCGAGTTGTTCCGCGCCAAAGGCTGCGACCCCGCCATTCACATCGTCAATGGCAACGTGAAAGACAACTTCTGGATGATGGGTGAAACCGGCCCCTGCGGCCCATGCTCAGAACTCCATGTCGACCTCACACCCAAGGGCGACTCGCAAGGGAAACTGGTCAACGCGGACTCGGACCTCTGCATCGAAATGTGGAACCTCGTTTTCATCCAATACAATGCCGAAGCCAATGGCACCTTCCGCGAACTGCCAGCCAAGCACGTCGACACCGGCATGGGCTTCGAACGCGCCTGCTCGATTATTCAAAACACCAAAGGCTTCACCGACTTTTCTAAAAAACCATCGAACTACGCAACCGACGTCTTCACGCCGATCTTTGCAAAACTCGAATCGCTGAGTGGAAAATCCTACAACAATATTTACCCAGAACCGGATGCCGACCGCTCAGCCTTCTCTGAGGAGATGAAAGATGCCATCGCCTTCCGCGTGATCGCTGACCACCTTCGCACGCTGTCGTTCTCCATCGCTGATGGCATCATGCCTGGCAATAATGGCCGCAACTATGTGCTGCGCCGCATCCTTCGCAGAGCCGTCCGCTACGGCCGTCAACTCGGGTTCTCAGGTGATCAACCCTTCTTCGGCTCTCTCGTCGACACCCTGGTCGATCAAATGGGTGAGGTCTTCCCCGAACTGAAAGAACGCGCCGCAGCCGTCAGTCAAACACTCGAACAAGAAGAAGCGAGCTTCAACCAAACACTCGACCGCGGACTGAAACGCTTCGAGGACTCAATGTCAGACATGCAAGGGAACGAACTCTCAGGAGATGTCGCCTTTGAACTCTACGACACCTTCGGTTTCCCCATCGACCTCACCGAACTGCTATGCTCAGAACGCGGACTCACCACTGATATGCCGCGCTTTGAAAAACTGATGGAACAACAACGCGAACGCGCACGCGCTGCACAAAAATCCACGATCATCCGCGCCCTCGATGTCACCACCGAGGCCACCACCGAATTCGTTGGCTTCGAGTCCGACACCTGCGAAGCCACAGTGCTGGAAGTTCACCCACAAAAAGACTCCCTCTTCGTCATCACTGACAAGACACCTTTTTACACCGAAATGGGCGGTCAAGCTGGCGATACAGGAACCATCAACGATTACATCACCATCAAAGGCGTCCAACCGATTGGCCAAGCACGCGCTCACATCGTCGATGCCTCTGCAACAATCAAAGCAGGCGATAAAGTCACGCTAAGCATCAACACCAGCCGTCGCCGCCCAATTGAAGCCCATCACACCGCCACTCACCTTCTCCACTGGGCACTTCACGAAGAAGTCTCACAAGATGCCACCCAGCAAGGGTCATCCGTGGATGAACACCGACTCCGCTTCGACTTCAACAGCTCAGCACTCGATGACGAACAACTAGCCAAGATGGAAGAAATGGTCAACGGAGCCATCAAACAAGGCCTCTCGGTTTCATGGAAAGAAGTCCCACACGCCTCCATCAAAGACCGCAAAGACATCATGCAGTTCTTCGGTGACAAATATGGTGATACGGTGCGCGTCGTACAAATCGGCGGCGAACCACAAGCACTCAACGGCCCGTCGATGGAACTTTGCGGCGGCACCCACCTCCGCAACACTAACGAATGCGGACTCTTCAAAATTAAATCCGAAGGTGCCATCGCCTCCGGCGTGCGTCGCATCGAAGCCGTCTGCGGTGATGCCGCATGGGAACACCTACGCGTAACCGTCGAAATATGGGACCAAGAACTCAAAGCCGCGCAAGCAAAACTCAAAGCCGCCAACACCCAACTCAGCGAACTCGGCGAAACACCGATCGAAGTCAACGACTTCCCTCATATCATGGGAGCCATGCTAGTCGAACGCGCTGACATCTCAGAGATCAACGCAACCTACGCCCACGGCGAACGCACGCTTGAAGAAACCCAAGCAGCAGCCATCGAAGCAGAAAAGCGCATCAAAAAAATCCAAGCATCACAGGCAGCTAAGCTCGCCGACGAAGCACTCTCGGATCTTATCGCTAAAGGTGAACCCATCATCACTTCCTTCGAGTCCAACCCGTCACTCTTGCAAGAACTACAAAACGGATTGAAGAAAAAATCCTTCGCTGGCCCAGCACTCTTGATCGTCGACGATGGATCAAAACTTCACCTCGCCGTCCACTGTGGACCCGATGCAATCGCCAGCGGCCTCAAAGCAGGCGAAATCCTCCGCGAACTCGCAGCAATCGGTGGCGGCAAAGGCGGCGGCAAACCCGACCAAGCCCGTGGCGCCGCTCCGGACCGCAGCCAGCTCGATGCCATCAAAGCTGCCGCCAGCGATAAGTTTTAAGCCCATAAGGCAATGGCCAAAAATTGCCTATTGCATCAAGAAGTTCTCGCCATCCAACGAGCAACCACTTGGTAACGGCATTCCCTCTTCAGGTGCAGCAGGTCCATGCGCGATCAATACACCCGCCTCATCCGTTTCCACAAACCATCCCGGTAACAACTTACCCAAAGCATCGGATTTATAACCGTTTTGGTTATCAAACCCATGCGGAGATTGACTCGGCGTCGGCATCGACATCGCGACCACCACCCCATCGATTGCGAAGCAGGGGTAATGCGACAAGCCATCAATATCCAATCGCTCAAGCATGGAATCGCTGAATTGATAGAAACTCACGCCTTCAAGCTCCCCCACTCCAACCATACGGTCGCGCAGGTAGTCACTTCCCACCCACGTCAAACCAGCACCATTATGGAACTTATCTTCCAACACGACGTCAGCATTATATTGACCAGGAAAAGCAAGCATCAACCCTAACAACTCAGACACGATCGGATCTCCTTTGAGAACATGGAACGAAGCACCACGCTGCAGTGCATTCATTCGCCCGATTTGATAGCCATTCACCCGCAATCGCCGGCACTCATCATCGTCCAAAGACTTCACGACATCGGGAATTGCAGCACCCGTCATCGGCAACCGAGCTTTCCCTCGCCCCCCCTCAAACCGCTGCGCCATCGCTTCGGCAGATGCTTTCAACATTCCCTGACGGACCCGCTCAGCGCTGGCCTCGCTCGGATCAAGCGCCTCACCATAAGCACAAGTGATCGTCATGCGTTTCCAATACGGGCGCTTACCCATGAATCGATTGCGCTCAAATGAGAAAATCGACCCCCATGACCCATCCGTCCACATCGGGATAATCGGATGACCCGCTTTCTTAGCAATCAATTCAAAGCCACGCTCCAATTCACACAAACCACCCGTTCGGCTCAATTGCCCTTCGGCAAACAAACACACAACCTCCCCATTCTTGAGCGACTTGATAACTTCCCGCATCGCTTGCAGCGGTTGATCACGACGAATCATAACCGTGTCGAAAACTTTGAGATACAAACGAATCATTGGATGATTGGTGAAACCATCGTCCATCACAAACCGGATCGACCGCGGACAAGAAACAGACAAATGGAACGCATCCAAATAAGTCATGTGATTTGGCAACAACAAGACCCCTCCTTCAGTAGGCAAACGCTCAACATGGCACGGGCGCACTCGATACAACACACGCACTATCGTCGCGCTGACCATTCGAATAAAATCCGCCGGCAACACACGGATAATCAACACCGTGGCCACCGAACAACAGGCCGCGATGAAAAACATTTGGTAACAAGTTCCTGCAACTGGGTCGGTTCCCAACCACTTCACTCCCAATTCAAAACCAGTGATCACCGCCACCGCAATGATACCCGCCAAACAGTTCATCAAGTTCACGGCCGACTGCATCTCGCCACGTTTGTTCGCTGGGTAGCGGTCCTGCATCCAGGCATTCAATGGCGCTAGGAATAAGGCCGATGAAAATGCCAAGGCTGCCAATGCACTCAAAAAGATAACCCCACCTGTTGGAACAAAGACCAACACCAAGGAGAACACGGTCATCAACAATCCCGCCAATGGCACCCAACCCAGTTCAATTCGCTTTCGCAACAACATCGATGCACAACCAAACCCTGCCGCCATCCCAAGTGAAGCCGCAGCCATGAAGCCGGACGACATGGTGCCAAATCCTTCACCACCACCGGTGAGAACTTTTGCCAACTTCACCGACCACAAATTGATGAATGCCGCGAAGCCCCAAAAAAATGAAACACCCAAGGCCGCTTGATGCAGCCGCTTATCAGCCCACAAGATTTTGAGACTCGAAAAGTGACTGATTGGCAACTTGCTGGAAAACTCGATTTTTGCCTGCGCTGGAACTTTTGGAATAATCAATGCCAGAAAGATCGCTGGCACCGCACAACAGGTCAGTAACACCATCGGACCAATCGCTGCCTGCCACGCCATTTCAGACTCACCACCCAAACCCGTATAACGCCGATCAAACCACCACCCAGCGACAATCTGACCCGCCAAAATAGCCAACATCGCGGTCATCTGCTGAATCCCTGTCGCAAAACCCAAATGCTTAGAACCAACGAGCTCTTTGTTGATCCCCATCTTGGCCGGCCCGTAAAAGGCAGATTGCACCGCCAATGCAAAAAAGCCAGCCAGAGCCATCGGCATATTCTTCAATACAATCGCACCACAAATCCACAACAACACCGACAACTGAAGTAAAGCTGCACCCAGCATGACATTGCGCTTGGAAAAGCGGTCGCTCATCCACCCGGCAATCGGCGCAAATAACACAAATGGTAGAGCAATCATGACACCTGCTGCCGACTCCACCGAAAAACCAACCGCACCACCTAGCGGGATTAAGACAAACTGAGCCATCTTGTCGTTAAACGCATTCTGCGTTTGCTGAACAATCATGCTCCAATATCCGACCCACTGACGGCGGGTTGGCTCGAAGCTATCAGATGACTTTTTGCTCACTGAAATGAACACTAGAGAACAATCCCCATGATAGGGAACCGAAATTCACCGCAAACTCGGATTCACCTACGCACCTATAACCACACAGCTACTTCACCCATAGCTGAAGCCCTGCTTTGTGATCCGGGTCCTCCTCCGCTGACACCCACCAGTTCACCCAAAACCCCTGATACAATGGCTCATTCTCACCCAGATTCAATAACCTCATGTGACTCTCACCCTCCGCCACAAAGTAGAACTTCCGGTTTTCATAATAACTGATCTTCACCTCAACCTCTTCGACTCCCTCGCCATTCAACTCGTCACATTCCATCGATGTGGTCTCATCCAAGCTCACTTTTACGCGCCCACCATCGATTTGCTTCACTTCCAAACGATCACGACGCAGCAATTTTTCTAGTTCTCGCAAACCTCTTTTGTCATCATTCTTCGGCCGCGTGTACACATTTGGAATCTTCGCACGAACCGCAAAACGCAAGGGATGCTTAATCAACGAACCGGCATCCAACACCCGGCCACTCATCGAAATCACCCCGCGCGACTGCTCAATCACAAACTCAAATTTTGAATCCCCCGTGGCCATTCCTTTGATCACGATCTTCTCCAAATCATCCGTTGCCTCCTGCTCCGACACCAATGACGCCTCTTCATACTTCTTCAGGACCGTCTTACCGCTCGGAAGCAACTCTTCAATCCCCCATTCAATACGGATACGATTGGCAACAGCCACATGGTCTTTATCGCGCTGCTTTGGAATCAAATAAATATCACCATCCGTCTCAATGGATAGATCATAACGCTGACTCTCATACACCGCGAAACAATCATCCCAGTCGTCACTATCCAACTCAGGCAAGGAGGCAAAAACCACACCACCTAACAAAAAACTAAGGACCAGAATAGAAAACCCAATAACAATACGTGACATCAATCGACTGAACATACCGACAAAAGGACACCCCACCAATAGATATGTCTAGTATATAATACTGCTAATTAAAGAAAGTGGGTGAAACCATCGACCGCTTTATCGTCAAGCCGTGGGATCAAAGCAGAGACCAACTGCACCATACTCAAGTAGTCGTTCACATCGATGATCGCATTGTGAGAATGAATGTATCTCGCCGGCACACCCAATACGATGGATGGAATCCCTTCATTCGCGAGATGGAAGGATCCAGCATCGGTTCCACCACTTCTCCTCACAGTGACCTGATGGTTGATCCGTTCGGACTTCGCAACATCAGTTACAAATTCCACCAAACGTGGATTAGCAATTGCCGTTGGATCAAACACACGAATTTGCACCCCAGCACCCAAGCGCCCTTGGCAATCAGCGCGCGACATGCCTGGCAGATCATCCGCTGGCGGACCTTCCAAGACAATCGCCACATCAGGTTTGCTAAATGATGCCGCTGTTCTCGCCCCTCGTAAGCCAACTTCCTCCTGCACCGTGCCACATAAGACCAATCGGTTTGGCAACTCTGAGTTGGCCAAATTCAGCCCAGCCTGAATCACTCCAGCCATGCCAACTCGGTTATCAAATGCCTTGGCCATGAAATAATCATCACGCGACATCGGCGTAAAAGCCGATACCGGTGCAATCGGATCTCCCAAAGAAATCCCCATCTCATCCATCGCCCATGCCCGGCTCTCCGCACCAACATCGATGAACATCTGATCGATACTCATCACCTGCCCGCGCTGAGCTTCAGTAAGTTGGTGTGTCGACCGCGATGCCACCACACCCAAAATCTTCTCACCTGAGCGCGTCCGCACCTCAACCCGTTGAGCCAACAAACTGTGCGGCCACCAACCGCCAACGGGTACAAACTGGATAAATCCATCCTGTGTGATGTTTTGAACTAAAAATCCAATCTCATCCATATGCCCCGCCAATAATACTCGCGGTCCATCACCACCTGCATCACAAAAGACCGAACCGCTTCGATCTGTCGACAACTCACCGCTTTCCTCCAATTCATCCACAAAGACCGCACGGACTTCATCTTCATGGCCCGGAACGGCATGGGCTTCGGTCAATTCTTGCAATAAAGAGATCGCTTTCTCACGCATGGCCAAATCATGCCCTATTCACACACCGACATCCAAGCGCAACTTTCACCCATCGCCGCTTGCCCGACCCACCACCGCCAGCTACAAACTCCCCCACAATGCATCAGTGGTATTACGTTCAAAACGGAAAACAAGAAGGGCCGGTCTATTTAGAACAACTCAGAGAGTTGGCGAGCGCTGGGAAATTGGCCACCACCGACCTCATCTGGAATGCCGATATGCGCGATTGGACACCCGCTGGCGAAATCGACGGCATCTTCAACTCAAGCGATGCCAAACCCGCCGAAGCTGTCGAACCCATAGAGCCCGCCGAAACCATCGACACTGAAGTAGTGGGCGATGAATCACCACCATCAACCGCAGACTCGCTCCCTGAAATTGAACCAGCCAGCGAACCACTCGATATCGGCCTCATAATCAATCGGGTCTTCGAACTGACCAAACGACATTTCGTTCACTTCATCATCCTAGGGGCGATCGCCTTTGCCATCGTCACCGCCATCAACACAGTGCTCTACATTGGCGTCGATACACAAAAAATCGTTCAAGACTTAATTGATTATTTGAAAAACCCGCAATCCAATGAGCCCCCGACCATTGAGCCAGCGCTTCAATTGCGCATGTATTTGACGTCATTCTTCATCATGATTGTCAGTTTATACCTAAGCGTGGGAATCTATCGCTTCATTTTCAAATTGCTGGCAAATCAGACGTTTCAATACAGCATGATCTTCACCAGCAGCATGGTAGCTTTGAGGTGTATCGCAGCACAGCTAATCATAACAGTTGCTGTTATAATCGGCACGGTTTGCTTCATCATACCAGGCATCTACATCGCGTTGCGACTCAGCCAGGTGATCCCCGCAATCATCGACCGAGAAATGAACATCACCGATGCCATCAGCTACAGCGCAGCCATCACAAAAAACAATTTACTCCGCATTCTTGCTCTCTGGATTATCGCCCATGCCGCAAGCCTTATTGTTCATGCCATGACATGCAACTTCGGCTTAATCATCACATTCCCCATGATGGTTTTAGGTAGCGTCATCGTCTTTCGCTACCTCCAATCTGGACGCAACGCCCTCACCGAGTCATCCTCCAATCCACCCATCCCGGGCTCTTCCCAATAGAATTCCTCTCACCGAATGTCTGATTCCTTCGTCCACCTTCACCAACACACTGCGTTCTCCCTGCTTGACGGGATGATCCGCACGAAGGATCTGGCCAAGCGGGCCGCAGAACTTGGCATGCCCGCCGTGGCCATGACCGACCACGGCAACCTCTACGGCGCGGTCGATTTCTACCTGAACTGCAAAGCCGCAGGCGTAAAACCGATCTTCGGCTGCGAAATCTACCTCGCGCCTGAATCAATGGAGGAGAAAAAGGAAATTGTCGGCCGCAAACGCGCGACCCACATGACCTTGCTCGCAGAAACCAATGATGGCTGGAGCAACCTGCAAAAGTTGGTCTCAAAAGGCCACCTCGATGGCATGTGGTATGGGAAACCACGCGTCGACCGCGACACACTGCGTGAATTCTCCGACGGCATCATCTGCCTGACCGGCTGCATCTCTGGCCCAGTCAATGAATGGCTTCTCAAAGAGGATGAAGAAAAAGCCCGCGAAACGATGGCCGAACTGGTCGACATCTATGGCAAAGATCACCTCTACGTGGAAATCCACAACCACGGTC
>Ga0136558_1001073_pt1 | contig 14309 bp, 14 predicted proteins | sample AntRauTorckE6833_FD_101391 | JGI IMG/M metagenome (GOLD analysis project Ga0136558, IMG submission 101391) | Saline lake microbial communities from Rauer Islands, Antarctica - Metagenome Torckler E6 #833 | ecosystem: Environmental > Aquatic > Non-marine Saline and Alkaline > Saline | place...
AAAAAGTTATTTTTACACCTCACATCGCTTTTTATAGTCAAGAAGCTTTAATGAGAATACTAAAACAAACTAGTGAAAATATTAAGTTATATATTAAAGGAGAATCTTTTAATAAACTATAATCATGCAAAAAGTTTTAGATTTACATATTCACTCTCGCTATTCTAGGGCCTGCTCTTTAAATTTAACTTTAGTAAATATTGGAAAAACGGCTCAAGAAAAAGGAGTAGATATTATTGCTACAGGAGATTTTAGTTACCCTAAGTGGTTTAAGCATATACAAAGAGAACTTGAAGAGGTGAATAATAGTGGCTTATATAAATTAAAAAAATATAAAGATATAAAAACCCTATTTATATTAGCCACAGAATTTTCTTTGGTGTATAAAGACGAGGAAAAGGCCAGGAGAGTTCATGTAATGGTCCAAGCGCCCAATTTAAAAGCTGTGATGAAATTAAATGAGTATTTGGACAAAAAATATAATATTCGCTCTGATGGTAGACCAATACTTGGTATGAGTGCTCCAGATTTGGTAAAATTATGTCTTAGTATTCACTCTAAGTTTCTTATATACCCAGCACACATTTGGACTCCGTGGTACTCTGTGCTCGGTTCTAAATCTGGCTTTAATAATATAAAGGAATGTTTTAAAGACCAAACTAAACATATCTATGCTTATGAAACTGGTCTCTCTTCTGATCCTAAAATGAATTCACGAGTATCATTTTTAGATAACCTCACTGTGCTTTCTAGTTCAGATGCGCATAGTTTACAAAATATTGGCAGAGAAGCTAATGTAATGGATTTAGACAAAATTACATACAATGAGATATATGAAGTGATAAAGAATAAGGATATAAGTAAATTAAAATATACTATTGAATTCTATCCTGAAGAAGGCAAGTACTATTTTGATGGACATCGTGATTGTAATTTTACTTCAAGTCCACAAGAAACTAAAAAGCTACAAGAGACATGTCCTAAATGCAATAAATCATTAACTTTAGGTGTTTTATATAGAGTAGAACAATTAGCAGATAGAGATAAAAATTACAGCCTTAAAAATAGTCAGAATTTTAAAAAGTTAATTGAGCTTGATAAGATTATTGCCGAAACCTTAAATATTAAAAGTAGAAAATCACTTAAAGTCCAAAGTATATATAAAAAAATGATTAACTCTTTAGGGACTGAATTACACATACTTTTAGAGATGGAGGTGAATAAAATAGAAAAAGAGTTTGGAAAAACCATGGCTTTAGCTATAAATAGAGTAAGAAATAATGATCTAATAATTAGCCCTGGTTATGATGGTAATTATGGTGAGATAAAGATTTTTTCTAATAAGGAGAAAAGTAAATACAAATAATATGATAAAAAAAGATATATTCTATTTATTTTTAGTTGGCATATTTTTAGTTTTAAGTGCTCTTTCTTTTTACTGGTTTAATAATGTTGATAGTTATACTAATACTCATAATACAAAAAAAAATACATTAGTTGAGAATAGTGCTAATGCTTGGAATAAGTTAAATAATGTATTAAATTTTTTAGATATTTTAGGTCATAATTCAAAAGAAGATAATAATGATAAAGATATTTATACAGTTAATAACTCTATAAAAAATAGCGACGACTTTATTAAAAAATTAGAAATTGTTGATGAATCAAATCAGAAAAATGAACAAATAGGCGGAGAATTCTCAAGTTCTAGTATTATTAAAATTATAGAACAAAAGGAGATTGAAGAGAAAAGATGGTATCAAAAAATCGGCTACCATTTATCTAAAACAGGGCTGTATACTTTTAAGAGTGAAAATATTTTAGAGTTAGGATGGCAGAACTCTAAAGGTAAAACATATCGCTTAAATATTCCATATTAATTTTACTAATCACTTAAAGAAGTGTATAATAATATTAGAATTTTTTTAAATCTTTATCATCTTAATTCATTATAATTAACTTATATTTATGATATTTGATGCTTTATCAATAATAGTTTATAACACAGGTTTAGTAATTGAGTATATTGGTATTTTCATAGTAGTAGCGGCTGTAATCTCAACTTTGCATATGTTATTTTTTAAAGGTTTTAATAAAGAATATATTAGAATAAACTTTGCAAGAAACGTAATGTTTGGAATTGAGTTTATCATTGCCGGAGATATACTTTTGGTAACAGTTATCCAAAATTCAGATGAAGCTTTAAAATTGGGCGGTGTTATTTTAATTAGAATACTCCTGGGTTACGCCTTAAGACAAGAATTCCTATTTGATAATAAAAAATTAGATAAAATGTATAAAAAATAATTTAAATATATGGTAAATAAAAAAACTGACAATAAAGAAGATAATAAAAATAATAATAGCGCTAAACAAGAAGCAGCAAATACAGCCATTGAACAAATAAAAGGAAAATTTGGTGAAGGAGCAATTATGAGATTTGGAGAAACTAGAAGAAGTGATGTAGATGTCATACCAACTGGTTGTCTATCTCTAGATATAGCGCTTGGTATCTTAGGAGTTCCTAGGGGTAGAATTATTGAAATATTTGGACCTGAGGCTTCAGGAAAAACTACCTTAGCTCAGCATATTGTGGCTGAAGTACAAAAAAAAGGAGGTTTAGCAGCTTTTGTAGACGCAGAACATGCTCTTGATCCAGAATATGCTAAAAAAATAGGTGTAAATGTTAATGAATTATTAATATCCCAGCCAGATACTGGAGAGCAAGCTCTAGAGATAGTTGAGACGCTTACTCGTTCTAATGCGGTAGATGTTATAGTGGTGGATTCAGTTGCAGCCCTAGTTCCGCAAAAAGAAATTGATGGTGAAATGGGAGATCAACATATGGGTCTTCAAGCTAGACTTATGAGTCAAGCCTTAAGAAAACTAACAGGTGTTGTTTCTAAAAGTAAAACAGTTATTATATTTATTAATCAAATTAGGAATAAGATAGGCGTTTTCTTTGGTAGTCCAGAAACTACCACTGGTGGTAATGCTCTAAAATTTTATTCTTCAGTTAGAATTGAAGTAAGAAGAGCAGCGCAGATTAAACAGGGTGATAGAAGTATTGGTAATAGGGTTAAAGCTAAGATAGTAAAGAATAAGGTGGCCGCACCTTTTCAGACTACTGAATTTGATATTATGTATAATGAAGGCATTTCTGTTTCAGGTGATTTGTTAGATATTGGCACTGAATATGGAGTAATTAAAAAATCTGGTAATAGTTATAGCTTTAAAGAAGAAAAGCTAGGCGTAGGCAGAGAAAATGCTAAAAAAACTATTAGGAGCGATAAGGTACTAATGAAAAAAATAAAAGACAGCATATTAGAGCTTTATAAGAATAAGCAAAAAGAAGAATAAATTAATGATATGATATAAAACCGTTTCAATTTGAAACGGTTTTTGTTTATAATATTAAATAAATAATATATGAAAAAAAATATTGTTATCTCAGTAGGTGGGTCATTAATAATTCCTGAAGCTAATAAAATTAATTATTTATTTTTAAAAAAATTACTTAAGTTAATAAATGAAAATAATCATAAGTATAGATTTATCTTAGTCACTGGAGGCGGCAAGATAGCTAGGAATTATATTAATACCGCTCGTAAGATTATTAATATTAGTGATGAACAAGCTGATTGGCTGGGAATTAGCGCTACCAGACTAAATGCTAACTTATTAAGAACCATTCTAGGTACTAAAGCTTATCATGAAATAATAAAAGAGCCAGGTGATAATATTAAAACTAATAAGATATTAGTTTCTGGAGGCTATAAACCGGGTAGATCGTCAGATGATATGGCAGTATCTTTAGCTGTTAAGTATAAGGCTAAAACGGTAGTTAACATGACAAATATTGATTATGTATATGACAAGGACCCACGTAAGCATGCTGATGCTAAAAAATTAACAGAACTATCTTGGAATAAGTTTTTAGATATTGTTGGTAGAAAGTGGACACCGGGTAAAAGCACTCCTTTTGACCCTGTGGCTTCTAAGTTAGCACAAGAAAAAAATATAAAAGTAGTAATTGTGAATGGTAACAAAATTAGTAACTTAAATAATTATTTGAGCTCTGCTAAATTTAAAGGGACAGTAATTAGTTAAAAAATAATGACCTCCTGAAAGAAGTCATAATTTTTAATAAGGCTTAAAGAGCCTTGTTTTTTGTGTGCGCCGTGCAGGATTTGAACCTGCGACCGTTTGCTTAAGAGGCAACTGCTCTACCAACTGAGCTAACGGCGCTTATGTGGCTGGAGAGAGGCTTGAACTCTCGACCTCGGCGTTATGAGTGCCGCGCTCTAACCAACTGAGCTACCCAGCCATAATTTATAAAGGCGATTGTGTACTCGGCAGGATTTGAACCCGCAACCTCTTGGTCCGAAGCCAAGTGCTCTATCCAGTTGAGCTACGAGTACAGGCCTTTACAAATATAATTATTTAATCTAACTTTTTAATTCATCCTTTAATCTTTTACCAGTCTTGAATTTTGCTACCTTTACTTCTGGGATAGTAATTCTTTCACTTGGTTTTTGAGGATTAACTCCTCCACGGGCATATCTAATTCTTGAAAGAAAGGTTCCAAAACCAGCAATAGTTACTTGTTTATTTATCTTTAACTGTTCTATAACAGTATTAGTAAATACGTCAATCATTGCTTCTGCTTGTTTTTTACTTACTTCTGCTTCCCCTTGAATTTTATTAATTAATTCGGCTTTATTCATATTATTACAATTAGGTTATCATTATATCATAAATATTTCAAATGTGAATATTAACGAGCATATTCTGTAACACGCAATTCTCTGATAAGATTAATTTTAATTTCTCCAGGATATTTCAATTCTTCTTCAATTTTCTTACTAATATTCTTAGCTAATTGCTGAGCACCGTAATCATCTATTTTCTCAGGTGTTACAAATACTCGCACTTCTCTACCTGCCTGAATAGCGTAGGTTTTATCTACACCTTCAAAAGAATTAGCTATCTTTTCTAGCTCTTCTAATCTTTGCAAGTAGTTTTCATAATTATCATTTCTAGCTCCTGGTCTGGCAGATGATATAGCGTCAGCTACTTTTACAATCACAGATTCTAAGGTGCTAGGTTTATCGTCATGATGTGTCTCAATTGGAGCAATTAACTCTGGTGAAAGATTGAATTTCCTAGCTATGTCTCTACCAATTTCAGTGTGATTACCTTTGATTTCATGATCAACAGCTTTACCTATATCATGTAGTAACCCTCCTTTTTTAGCAAAGGTTACATTAGCGCCTAACTGTTCGGCTAAAAGTGCTGATATATGAGCTACCTCAATTGAATGACGTAGAGCATTTTGTCCGTAACTAGTTCGATACTTAAGTCTTCCTAGTATTTGTACTAATTTAGGATCAAAGCCTGTTACACCAACTTCGTACATAGCTTCTTCACCAGCTTTTTTAATGTCAGCTGCTATTTCACCCTTTGATCTTTCTACAGCCTCTTCAATCTTAGCAGGATGAATGCGGCCATCTTTAATTAAGTAATCTAAAGTCTTCTTAGCAATGTATCTTCTTATTAAGGAGAAACCTGATACAGTGATAGCATTAGGAGTGTCATCTACTATAATTTCTACACCAGTTGCTTGCTCAATCGCTTTAATATTTCTACCTTCTCTACCAATAATTCTACCTTTGATTTCATCACTAGGTAGGTCAACAGTAGTTGTGGTTAATTCTAAGGTGTAAGTTGAGGCTAATCTTTGCATAGAAGTGGCCATAATATCTTTAGCTTTATTCTCTAAAACTTCGTAATTATCATCCTCTAGCTTTCGAATTCTTACCAATAAATCCTCTTTATTTTGCTCTTCAATGTTTTTAAGTAATCTTTCTTTCGCCTCATCTTTACTTAAAGCAGCAATCTTTTCTAGTTCATCGTTTTGCTCTTGTTGAACCATTTTAATCCTTTCTTTAATTTCTTGAACTTCGTTAACTTTATCATAAAGCTTTTGTTGTTTGTCTTGTAATTCAAGTAATTTTTGAGAAAAAGAATTCTCTCTTTGCTCTAAGCGCCCTTGTAATTTACTAATCTCTCTTCTACGATCAGCTTCTTCTTTTTTAGCTTCATCAATAATTTTTAGTGCTTTATCCTGAGCGGATAATAAATACTCTTTATTTTTCGCTTTTGCTTCATTGATAATTTTGTCCGCTTTTTCCTGTGCATGACCAATTTTTGATTTTGCAAGTTGCTTGTGAACAATAAATCCAATAAAAAAAGCTCCTATTGCGACCGCCAAATACAGTAAATATTCCAACATATTTTTAATTTGGAGTTTAGGACCTTTATAACTGATATTCAATTGTATAGAATAAACTAATAATTACAAAAATAAACATTAAGATCTTATATCTTTATGAGTAATTATCTATATAAATCAATAAATTATTGGTTTTTTTCATAATATTATTACTACAGTAAGCTGCGTTTATGTTATTTTTCTGTATTTTTTCTTTTCTATGAAACTTTTCTATACTTTTAAATACCTAAATCTCCTAAATTCCAATTCCAATTTAATTAATTGTTAAACTGCATTAAGTTTAGCAAGAATATTTGCTTTTGTAAAGATTGAGCGATAATTGTGATAGGAAAAAGATTTTTTTATTAAATCTTTAACTTGACTAAAACATTTAATTAAAGTAAAATACTAAAAAATGCTTAAAAAAAGGGCTTGAGCCCATTTTTATATTTATGAATTTAACAGAACTAGCAAGAAAATTAAGAATCACGCCGCAGGAATTACGCGATATATTGCCACGTATGGGTTTTAGTGTAGGTCAAAAAGCTATTAAGGTTGATAATAATACTGCACAAAGAGTTATGAGGGAATGGCCTAAGTACAAAAAGCAATTAGAAAGAGAACAAAGAGAAAAAGAAAGAGAAGATAATGAAAATGAAGAAGATTTACCTAAAGAGAAAAAAAGGGTTGAGGTTGGTAAATATATTACTATTAGAGAGTTTGCTGGTATTGCTGATATTGCAGTTAATAAAGTATTAAGTGTATTAATGAAAAATGGTGTTTTTGCGTCTATGAATGAGAAGATTGATTATGATACAGCTTCAATTGTGTCAGATGAATTAGAGATTGAAGTTGTACCTAAAGAAACGGAAGAAGGACTTGAAAAAAGAGAAAATGAAAGAAATATTAAAGATATTCTAGAAGCTGAAACAGAAGATTCTTTAGTAGAAAGAGCACCGGTTGTAGTAGTCATGGGTCATGTAGATCATGGAAAAACAGCTCTTTTGGATGCTATACGTAGCACTAATGTTATTGAAGGTGAAGCGGGCGGAATTACTCAGCATATTGGCGCTTATCAAGCAGAAAAAAATAATAGGTTAGTTACCTTTATTGACACTCCCGGACACGAAGCCTTTACTGCTATGAGAAGTAGAGGGGCAAAAGTTGCTGATGTAGCCATTTTAGTGGTAGCAGCTGATGATGGCGTTAAACCTCAAACTGTTGAAGCTTATAGAATAATTGAAAAAGCAAAAATTCCATTTGTAGTAGCTATTAATAAGATAGATGCAGAAGGAGCTGATATAAATAAGACCATGCAAGACTTGTCTTCTAAGCTTAACCTATTGCCAGAAGAGTGGGGAGGTAAAGTTATTACTGCTCCAATATCAGCTAAGAAAAGAGAAGGTCTGGATAAGCTCTTAGACATCATTTTATTATTATCTGATACAGAGATTAAATCATTAAAGGCCAATCCTAACGCTACTGCCACAGGGACTATCGTAGAGTCACATGTTGATAAAAATGCAGGCCCTGTAGCTACCATCCTTATTCAAAATGGAACTCTAGTTGTTGGTAATCAATTGTGTTTTGAAGATGTTATATATGGGAAGGTAAAAGCATTATCTGATTATAAAGGAGATAATATTAAATTAGCAGGTCCTTCTGTGCCAGTTAGAGTTTTAGGTTTAAAAATTACACCAAAAGTCGGAGATATTCTTTATGTAGGTGATGGCAAAAAACTAAAAAGTAATAAGATTAGATACAGTGATTCTCAAGACAGTTCTAGTGCTAGCAACGATAATAATAATTCTAAAGAGCAACAAAATCTTAACGTTGTTATTAAAAGTGATGTTTTAGGTTCTGCAGAAGCTATTGAAGAATCTCTTTTAAAGTTAAATAGTGAAAAGATGAAGGTGAAAGTTTTAAATAAAAGCCTTGGTAATATTAATGAGGGTGATATTAAAAGAGCAGAAGATTCTGCAGCTATTATATTAGGTTTTAATGTAGGAGTGAATAATGAGATTCAAGAACATATTAGAGAAAAGGAAATTAGAGTAGAAATGTTCTCAGTGATATATGATTTAATAGAATTTGTGAAAGTTGAAATGCAAAAATTAGTTGTTCCTGAGATTGTTAGAAAAGACATCGGGAAAATAAAAGTATTAAAAATATTTAGAACAGAAAATAAAAATCAAATTATTGGCGCTAAAGTAATTGAAGGTGAAGCTCAAAATAATGCGAAAGTAGAAGTGATTAGAGAAGGAAAGTTTGAGACTCAGGGAAAGATTACTCAATTACAATCAGGTAAGCAAGATGTGAATAAAGTGGAGTTAGATCAAGAATGCGGTTTAAACTACGCTGGCAAGCCTGTGGTTCAAGAAGGTGACGTTTTAGAGTTATATAAAGAAGAATCTATTAAAATTACATTATAATGTCCTCTCAAGAAAGATTAAATACTCTTCTAAAAACAGAAGTAGCTAAGATAATAAATCAGGAAGTAATTATTCCTGATATATTGCTGACGGTTGTGAAAGTAAGCTCAGATGACAGAGCTTCTTTTTTAAAAATAAGTTTAAGTGTCTTACCCTCAAATAAGGCTGGAACGGCTTTAAGTGCTTTACGTAAGAATTCAAAAAATATAGCTAAAAAATTACAAAGTAAAACTAAACTAAAAAGAATACCAAAGATAGACTGGGATTTAAATCTATACAACAGCTCTGATCATGAGCTTGATGAAATTTTTAAACAAATTGAAGAGGAAAAAAATGAATAACATAAATACTTTACATCAAAAAGCCTGGCAGACAATTAAAAAAGCAAAAAATATTTTAATTGTTGGTCATGTTAATCCTGATAGTGATGCTATATCTTCAGTAGGAGCCTTAATTGACCTAATGAAAAGAATTAATAAAAAATATCTAGCTTATTGCCAAGATAAACCAGTTGATTCATATAATTTTTTACCACACGAAGAGAAGATACTTTCCAAAAAAGATTTTAGTCTTCAAGACTTTGATCTTCTCATAGTGGTGGACTGTGGGTCTAAAAGTAGAACTTATTTAAATAAAGAAATAGATGAAATAAAAATAGATAAGGATAATAACTTATCTATTATTGAATTTGATCACCATCCTAAGGTTGATGATTATGCGGATATCGAAATTAGAGATCCAGAAGCATCATCAACAACAGAAGTCTTGTATTATTTTTTTAAGATTAATAATATAAGTTTTAATAAAAAAATCGCTACATCTATTTTATCAGGAATATTAACAGATACAGCTAATTTTCTATATTCATCGACTGGAAAGGAAACTATTGCTATTTCATCTGAAATGCTAAGTTATGGTGCGCAGTTTCCTAAGATAGTAAATAGGATTTGGAATAATACAAGTTTAGATAGCATTAAACTATGGAGTTTAGCTCTAAATAAGCTACAGATTAATCAAAAATATAAGGTTGCATTTTCCGTGTTAAGCTATCAAGACTTATCTAAAATAATTAACAAGAATGAATTCTTTGATACTGATATATTTGGGGAGATTGCAGGTTTTTTAAGTAATATGGCTGATGTTAAGGCAGTTCTGTTGCTTAGAGAGCAAGAATTAGGGCATATTAAGGGTAGTTTTAGGGCTTCTGCATATAGCGAAGGTGTTGATTTATCTAAATTAGCTCAAATACTGGGAGGTGGTGGACATGCTAAAGCGTCTGGATTTGTTGTAGAGGGAACAATAAAAAGGGATAATAATGTTTGGGTAATTAAATAAGTCTTATATTTATTATATAAGTAATGTTATTGTTTAGTTTGGTGCTTTTGGCGCCATTTTTTTATTTCTTCATGGTTGCCTGATAGCAGCACTTTTGGCACTGATAGATTATTCTTTTTAGTTTTAAAATCTTGAGGTTTACTATATTGAGGATATTCCAATATCCCAGGTTTATTATGTGATTCACTGAGAATACTCTCTTCATTTCCTAATACTTTAGGAAGTAGTCGCATTGTCGCATCTACAATAGCCATAGCGGGCACCTCGCCGCCTGTCAGGACGTAATTACCGATAGATAGCTCTTCGTCAATATATTCTTTTATTCTCTCGTCAACGCCTTCGTAGCGACCACAAATAATAATTATCTCTTTAAGATTTTCAGCGTATGATTTGGCTACATCTTGTTTAAAGGTTCTTCCTTTGGCGGAAGTTAGTATTATTTTTCTAGTTTTTTTCTTTCTGGGGGCTAATTCTTTTAGGGCTTTATATAAAGGCTCTATTTTAAGTATCATGCCCGCTCCTCCGCCGTAGGGAGTATCATCTACTGTTTTATGTTTATCTTTAGCCCATTTTCTTAGGTCATGAACCTGTATTTCAATCAGTTTATTTTTTTGTGCCCTAGCAATAATACTATGAGAAAAATATGAAGAAAATATTTCTGGGAAGATTGTTATTATATGATATTTCATAATTCTAATTTTTATAAACAAAACCACAACTTAGTTAGTTGTGGTTTTGTATTCCTCTATAATGAATCTTTTTAGATGTTTAGGTCATCTACTGAAGAAGTGTCAATTCTTTCAGTGTCAACGTCTCTGCTACCAGAGTTTGGACGGTTACCAGCATTTGGATCATAAATCTTAAGATTTACTCGGCTGTTGTTTTTTGCGCCAATAATCTTAAGTAAAGTTCTAATTGCTTGTGCAGTTTGTCCTTTCTTACCAATAACATAACCCATATCTTCAGGGTCAATTTTTAAGGTTAGGAGCACGCCCATTTCGTCGATTGTTCTTTCTACTTTTACAGCATCTGGTTTAGAAACAATTTGTCTTACAATAGTTTCTAAGAATTCTTGATCCTGTGCATTTTGTTCTGCCATATATTGCGTTTGTCTTATCAAATTGAATTGAATCATTAATTTATTGATCTCTCAATTTGTAAGAAACTCTTTAAGTATTAGTATTGTTATTATAGTAAGTTCACAAATTTTGTCAAGAGAAATTCTTATTTTTCTGTTGTTTTTTCTTCCTCAACCTTGTTTTCCTCAGTTTTATTTTCAGACTCATTGCTAGCCTTCTCTTCACTTATTTCTTTAGGTTCTACTTTTTCTTCTTGTTCCTTGGCTTCCTTTTCTTTGGTTTCTTTTTCTTTTTTAGATTTCTCAGCTTCTTTTTGTTTTGCAGCATTTTTCTTAGTAGCAACCTTAGTAGCTTTTTTCTTTTCACCTTCAATAACTTTATTATCAATAAATAAGTTATTTATTGTAGGTGACATTTGAGAACCTTTTGATATCCAGTATCTCACTCTATCAGCCTCAACTTTCAAATTTTTATTATGTGGATCGTATGAACCTAATATTTCTAAAGCACGACCATATGGATCTTTGGCTTTTTCTGAAATAACAATTCTATAAGTAGGCTTATTTTTCTTTCCTACTCTTGATAATCTAATAGTTAACATGTTTAGCAGGGTGGTAAAAAGCTTTATTAGAACTTTAAAACCATTAATATTAATTTAATTAATAAGTAAATATTAACTTAATAATAACAAAAAGTCAATAGTAATTTATTTTTTCTTAAAGAAAGGTTTCTTAAATTTCGCTTTTTCATGACTGTTGTTGGAATTACTGTGATTGCTTTGTTCTTTTGACCAGTATTTTTCATTTTCTGGGAGTTCTTTCATGGTAAGTTTAATTTTACCATTATCTTCAACCTCTTTTATTTTTACTTTTACAAAATCACCAATCTTAACAATGTCGTCAGTGTTATTTACTCTATAAGGAGCTAGCTCACTGATATGAACCAATCCATCTTGGTTTTTATTAAGCCTCACAAAAGCTCCAAAGTCCATAATATTTACCACTTCTCCATCAATAATTTCACCTGGTTCAAACTCATGAACTATTTCTTTAATCATAGCTTCAGCCTCTCTTAGCTTCTCAATATCTTGTCCAGTAATAACCACTAAACCATCTTCTTCAATATCAATTTGACATTCAGTTAATTCAATAATTTTGTTAATCATTTTTCCTCCTGGTCCAATGACCATACCAATCTTATCCGGTTTAATACGTAAGTTAAGTAACTTAGGAGCATAAGGTGAAAGTTCAGCTTTTGGTTCTGAAATCGCTTCACTCATATTACTTAGAATTTTATCTAAAGCAAGTCTTCCAGCTTTTAGAGCTTCATGAATTATATCTTTATTTAAACCATCTGTTTTAGTATCTAATTGAATAGCTGTGACTCCATCCTTTGTTCCAGCGATTTTAAAGTCCATTCCACCTTCACCATCTTCAAGATCTTGAATGTCAGTTAGTATCTGCCATTTACTCATATCTTTATTTGAAGCTAGACCAATAGCAATGCCTGCTACAGCAGATTTAATTGGTACTCCAGCATCCATAAGTGAAAGAGACGCAGCGCAAGTTGAGGCCATTGAAGATGAGCCGTTAGAACCTAAAGTTTCTGAAACAATTCTAATGGTATATGAGAAATCATCTTTGTTTGGTAAAACTGGGATTAAAGCTTTTTCAGCTAAAGCACCGTGACCAACTTCTCTACGGCCTGTTCCTCTAAGAGGCTTAGCTTCTCCTACACTGTAAGGAGGGAAGTTATAGTGATGCATAAATCTTTTAGTGCTAGGACCTTCAATTCCTTCTAGTGACTGTTCAAGTGATGGAGAGCCTAGTGTTAATACTGACATTACTTGAGTTTCACCACGAGAAAATAGTCCAACTCCATGACTTCTAGGTAAAATACTCACTTCTGAATATAATTCTCTAATTTCATCAAAAGCTCTTCCGTCTACACGTTTATTATCTTCTAAAATAGCCATACTGACTTGATTCTCAATATTTTTATAGGCAAGTTTAGAAATAGATTTTTTTCTAGATTTTTTATCTAATCCTTGTTCAAATAAATATTTATCTAATTCATTTTCTATGCTTTTAACTACAGCTTTTCTATGTTCTTTGCTGTGATATTTTTGATCAAAAAGCATATTTTTTGCATTTTCATCTAACCATTTCTGAGTTAGCTCTAATGCTTTTCTCTCTTCTTCTTTAGCTTCTTTCTCGCTCTCGTCTAAAAGCTCTGCTTTTATATTTTTTGTTTTAACACCAAATTTTTCTTTGAATTCTTTAATTAGTTCAATTGAACCTTGAAGTTTTTCTTGTCCAACAAGTAAAGCCTCCTCAACCACATCTTCCTTAAGCTCATGAGCACTACATTCAATCATAATAGTTTTAGCTTCAGTTCCAGCTACAATTAAATCTAGCTCACTTTCAGCCTGTTCTTCATATGTAGGGTTAAAGATAAATTCATTATTAATCCTAGCTACTCTAGTGCCACCAACTGGACCATCCCATTTAACGCCTGAAACAGATAAAGCTGCTGAGGCTGCTATTAGAGATATAATGTCATAGTCATTTTCTTGATCCACTGAAAGAACCGTGATGATAACTTGAACATCCTTTCTGCTTTCATCATCAAATAAAGGTCTAATAGTTCTATCTATCATCCTACCTGTTAAAATAGAGGCGTCAGTTGGTCTTCCTTCTCTTTTTACCCAACGAGAACCCTTAATTATTCCTGCTGCATATAATTTTTCTTCAAAGTCTACCATTAAGGGAAAGAAACTTACTCCCTCTCTCTCTTCGCTAGCCTCTACAACTGTAGCCATAACTACAGTATCTCCGTATTGCACGGTTACCGCAGCGTCAGCTTGCTTAGCTAATTTGCCTGTTTTTATTGTTAGAGTACGGCCAAGCCACTCTTTTGAAAATGTTTTTTCTTCAAACATATTTTGTTTTGAGCTTGACCATTAAATTACAGGACTATAAGTAAAAACTTACAGCACTATTTATCTAATGACCAAGCGTTAATTAATTTTTATTAATAATTGTAAATAGCTATCTATTAACTATATATAAATATTTATTGTAAATACTTTTTATCATCACTAAGATTTACAAAATCATCACATTCTTCTACTAGTTTTGTGGAGGTTGTTTGTCTAAAGCCCATAACCTCAACTAAAGCACCAGTGGT
>Ga0136558_1001074_pt1 | contig 14308 bp, 13 predicted proteins | sample AntRauTorckE6833_FD_101391 | JGI IMG/M metagenome (GOLD analysis project Ga0136558, IMG submission 101391) | Saline lake microbial communities from Rauer Islands, Antarctica - Metagenome Torckler E6 #833 | ecosystem: Environmental > Aquatic > Non-marine Saline and Alkaline > Saline | place...
CCATGCCCAAATGGATGGTTCTCATCTGGGGGGCTCAACGAAAGGCTGAAACCCAACCACGTCACGAAAGACACGACAATATCTGAGGCCGATTCAATTCCGTCTGCCACAAGAGCATATGAATTGCCCACCAATCCGGTGATCACCTTCACCAGTGCAAGCACCAGATTCATGAGCGATGTCAGCAATGCATAGCTAACGATGTCACTTCGACTAATCATCCTAATTCATCTCTTGCCAACACCACGAAATTCTATGCCATGCCACTTAACATGTCCAGAATCGAGCGCTGTATTCTCACAGCTTGAGAGACTCCGAAAAACTCTCACTTACCAATCAAGCGCCGAGTACTTGCTTCATCGAGCACCGTGCAATTGCGATAGCCTTCACCGTGGTCAGGAATCGTCATCAATAAACCATCACGTTCAAACGACGACGGGAAATCCAAGCCAATCAATGCACGACCAATGCGCTCACCTGATTTTCGATAGTTGAAATAACATAGGTTTGCATTGCCTTGAATCCGTTGTTCCAAAAAGTCATGCAATGCCCCAGCACGTTCGTAAAAGTTAAGCCGAAGAAATGCGGGAAATTGCAGCAGATCGCCGCGCAGGGGAATCGCTCGAAACGCCACATCCTCAGCCCCCGTTAGATCTTCCCATGCAAAACCTTCTGCATCCAGCTTCGCTGATACTTCACGCAAACACTCAGGATCATCCGCACTCAGTGTGAATATCGGCCACGCTTCATCATTGGCAGTTTTTCCATATTGAAAATCAGTGACATCAAGGTCTGAAAAACAAGAATTCAACAAGTTCAACATCGTCCCAGCACGTTCAGGAATACAAACACGCAATGTGCGACTCGCTTGGTGCGCCGCGCCCACCGATTGCGCAATCAACCCAAGCTGGAGGAAATCAACATTCGACCCACACAGCACGACTAAGACTTTCTTACCCACGAGTTTCTCACGGTTTTTAAGAACGGCCGCCAACCCCATAGCTCCCGATGGTTCGGAAACACAACGCATACCTTCCCACAAAGAACGGATCGCATGACTGACCTCATCATTGGTCACTGTTTCAATCTCATCGATGATTTCGCTGCAAATTTGATACGGCAAATCGCCTGCTTTTTTCACCGCGGTGCCGTCACAAAACAAATCGACACGATCCAATGCAACGGGCTTGCCTGCTTCTATCGCCGCTTTCATCGACGCCTGCCCTTCGCCTTCAACACCAACCACTTTGATATCCGGCCAATACGACCTCAACCAAGTTGCCACCCCAGCCGCCATGCCACCACCGCCAATCTGCAAGTATACCGCATCAAATGGCCCTTGGCCTGATAACACAACCTCATCCGCTAAAGTCCCTTGCCCTGCCATCACCGAAAGGTCGTCGTAGGCATGGATGTACACCGCGCCTTTTTCTTCCTCGTCCACACGAGCAGCGAGAACAGCTTCATCATAAGACTCGCCTGAAAGACAAACCTCCACAAACTCACCACCATGATGCAGCACAGCACCTTGTTTCACTTGTGGTGTGGACCTTGGCATGTGAACTCGCGCTTTCACCTCCAAAATCTTCGCCGCCAAAGCCACTCCTTGTGCATGATTTCCAGCCGATGCGGTCACCACCCCGCGCTTGCGCTCACCAATGCTCAACATGGCCATACGATTGCAAGCACCACGCCACTTGTAAGACTTCACCGCTGATAAATCTTCACGCTTCACCCATATCTCAGGCCCCGGACCATCAAGCTTCAACCGCTCCATGGGAGTCGCTTGGCCAAACCGGTAGACACGCTCACGCGCCAATAAAATCTCTTGGCGAAGCGATTGATCCAATGATGGCTCGTCCTGTTTCATGGCCGCAAGTCTTGCATGACATCCCACTCGGCTGCAAGGAGCTTGGTTTGAAATGAAATTAACAGTAGTATCCCTGCATGCGCGATCACCCGAATGACCTACTCCATGGAGTGACTCTGGAGAAAATCTTAACGACCTTGGTGGATCGACACGGTTGGAATGAACTCGCGCAACGCATTGAAATCCGGTGTTTCATGTTCGACCCATCCATCAAATCGAGCTTGAAATTCCTTCGCCAAACACCGTGGGCACGCAAAAAGGTTGAAGACTGGTATGTCTATGATGCCAACCATCCAGAGTGACACAATCGCTGGCTAGGCCACTACTTCTTCGATCCTGGCCACTCCCGAATCTCGTGATCGGGCTTACAAGCTCCCTCACGATAAGAGTCAGGATGCCCCGTAAACAATGCGGTCTTAAACCCAACCGCCTTGGCCGGGGTGATGTCTTGCATAGGATCATTGCCAATCATCAATGTTTCCTCAGGTTTGATCCCACGAGTCGCAAGACGATCTGCCATCAATCGGAATAACTCCTCTGACGGCTTTGCTTTACCTTCCAAATACGAAAGTAAAATCAACTCTGGCGCAAAGAATTCTCGAATACCTCCCAAGGATGGCAGCGTGTTGCACTGAGCATTCGATAACAACCCGAGTGATACGCCTGAATGCGCAAGTCGGCGAATGAAGTTCGCGGCGCCTGGCATCAACTGGCTCGGACGAATCTGCGATTCCAGTGCAATCACCAAGGCGTTGACATCAGCATTGGCATCCAGATTTAAAATACCTCTCCAGATTTGTCTTAGATCAACCTCTGGATATTTTTCCTCTGACTCTTCGTGGTAGCGCGTAACGGCGTCATGCAACTCTTGGCTCGGTGACTCTGGCGGGTAATGTCCGTGCTGCAACAAAACCTCTGACATCAACGCATCAAGACCGCTGTCCGGCTGAATCACACCACCCTCAGGTGCAATCAACAAGGTGGCATAGATGTCGAAAATGACCGCACGGTATTTCGACCATACCGTCGCCTTAGGCGGAACTGCAGAGCAAAGGTACTGGAATCGATCTGGAGCCATATGCGCAGAAAGAATCGATGGCGCATCCAAAAACTTAGCTTGAGTATGTGATTCTTCTAACAGACCGCCGTAAAGATTCTCAAGGCTATCTGCATAAACCTCCTCGGAATATGGCTTGAGCTGATCACGAGTCACAGAAGGCTCACGCTTCCCAATCGCTTGAGCAAACCACTCTCTCATCGGGATTTTTTCCTCACCAACCACGGCAAGCGGGATGTCCTTGCAGCCAGCGTAATTCAATCGCTCAACCACCCCTTGCTGCAATGGTTCTGCTAAATCACCAAAATCTAACCAATCCCCTTTGATGAGGTTTTGGAATGTTTCTTCAATCACATGCTTCGGCAAGATCCTGCCGTAGTTGCGGTAGTTTCGCTCCAATGTCGTCACGAAATGCTGACGCATCATCGACACATCCACCCACTCGAGAGGAATCAACAGCTGATCGTATAATGAACCAGCTTTGATCCCGTGACGTTTATGCTGCTCGGTGACATGCGGAATATTGCGTCCGATCAATGGCTTTCCATGCGCCGCTGCTTCAATGAATGGTAAACCGAAGCCTTCTGCCACTGAAGAAGTGATGTAATGCGTCGCATGTTTGACCCAATCTTCAAAATCTGAAGTCGCTCCATTGGCAGGGTTGTAATTTCCAACAACCTCAAACCCAATTGGCAGGCGCTGATGTGCCGCGAATTTTTTCCATGTCTCGTGGATTGCAACACGACGCGTGCCGAGCGGCGGGCGACTGACTGCAATCCGTGCTCCACGAGGGGCAAGACCAGCCAAGAACACCAACTCACCGATGTTCTTACGACGAATCGCACGAACCGGTGCAAACAAGATAGGATCTCCTTCTGTTTGGGGTGATGGTTCATCAGGAATCACCACTGGGTTCACCATCAACTGCGCTTGCTCTTCGCTGAGTCCATTATTGAGTAAAACCTTACGGTCGCGCTCGTTTAAGAAAACATATCTGATACCGCCACCGAATGGATACAAACGCACGGCATCTTGAATCAACGCGTAGTTTTCGGGTCGACCATCTTCAGCCAAGTCATGGATTTGTAATACGAGCCTGTCTTCCTGCTCAGCCATCATTGCAACAATCCGACTCATTGCCGCATTCTTACCCAGCGAGTGGTTGTGAAAGTGCCAAACATCAGGTGCTTCACCCAATGCTTCTTTCGCGACTTCACGCATGCGGATTAACACATCCTCTGCATCAGGTTGCATACCCACCGCATGATACCCGAGCCCTTCAACTTGCTTGATGGGGAATTCTTCCAATGCAGGATCCGGTGGATCATCACACAAAATCACATGCTTGATGCCCTTTTTAGTCAAACCCCGCGATGCGGATTTGATGACGTTAGGAACCCCACCAATGCCTAGATGATAATGAATAATCGCAACGGTCATACGGCTATCTGTCTTCCTTCCCAATCACCAACCGGCTTAATAAAATGAAATCCCCAAATCTCAAAACCCATACGTTGATACAAACGATGAGATGCATGATTGGATGTGTAACTATCCAAAACCAAAACCTTGCAGCCTTGCTCCTTACCCAACTGCTCCATGTGCTTCATCAACTGCGTCCCAACACCACGTGATCGCTGATCATCCCGCACAACCATGTTATCAATTTCTAAATACTTTCCGCACCAAATCTTTGTCGCCACCCAAGCACTGCAAACCCCCACCAACTCATCACCATCATAGGCACCAAAAAGCTGGTAATGAGCATGCTCGTTTTGAATCGCTTCAAGCCGCTCTTTCACCACCAATTTCGGAGTGTCCGGATTTAACTCGCCAAGCAATCGCAACGCATCGGGAATATCGACACGCTCAACGGGGCGGATTGCAACTGGGTTCATGAAGTAGGGAAGGCTATCAAATTGAAACACACAGACTCTGACGTCAAGCTATCTGGATCAACACGTAAAAGCTTAAGATGCCTTTAGTATTTACGTTACCTTAACACAGAACACCTCACGCACTCCCGAGCCAAACTCACTCAGGCGGAATCCTCACCCAGCAAATACCTTGAGGCCTGCTCGACATCCTTGTCACCACGACCCGATAAGTTGGCGATGACAATCGTGTCCTTCGGCAGATCGCCAGCCACTTTGGAGATGTATGCCATGGCATGAGCACTCTCGAGAGCAGGAATAATCCCCTCGCAATGCGCCAACTCTTTGAATGCTGCAAGCGCCTCATCATCAGTGGCATAGGTGTACTCAACCCGCCCAATACTCTGCAAATTTGCATGCTCTGGGCCGATCGCAGCATAATCCAATCCAGCCGATACTGAATGCGTCAGCTCAATCTGGCCGTCGTCATTTGCCAGCAACCAAGTCTTGGTTCCTTGCAAAACACCAAGCTTACCGCCTTGAAAGCGTGCCGCATGACGTTCTGGAATGATACCGTCACCGCCAGCTTCCACGCCGACCATCCGAACATCATCATCGCCCAAAAACGGGTGAAACATTCCAATAGCATTGGAACCACCACCCACGCAGGCCACCAATAAATCGGGTAGCCGATTCTCTTTTTCCAAAATTTGGCGGCGTGTCTCCACTCCGATCACCCGATGGAAATCGCGAACAATCATCGGAAATGGATGTGAACCCAATGCGGATCCTAAAATATAATGTGTGGTATCAACACTCGCCACCCAATCGCGCATCGCTTCATTGACCGCCTCTTTCAAGGTCGCTTGCCCAGCTGTCACCGAACGAACTTCGGCACCCATCAATCGCATGCGCACAACATTGAGCGCTTGTCGCTCCATGTCGACTTTCCCCATGTAAATCACACACTCCATACCGAAACGTGCGCAAACGGTAGCAGTGGCAACACCATGTTGACCCGCGCCTGTTTCAGCGATGATACGCTTTTTACCAAGCCTCCTAGCCAATAGGATCTGCCCCAAAGCGTTGTTGATCTTGTGCGCACCCGTGTGGAGCAAATCCTCACGCTTCAAATAAATTTTTGCGCCACCCAGTTTCTCAGTCCAGCGCTCAGCAAAATACAATGGAGTCGGCCGACCCACATAGTCCTGCAACAAACCATCAAGCTCGGTATGAAATGCTGGATCGTTCTTTGCGCTCTCATAGGCCACAGAAAGCTCCTGCAGTGGAGCCATCAGAGTCTCTGGCACAAACATGCCGCCAAATTGGCCAAAATGACCAGATGCGTCTGGGAGTGTCTCAGGAGATGCAGGGGGTGTTGCCATAAGCGATGCTGCACTATCTTGCGGGATCTCGCGAGATTCAAGGGGAGAATACAAAATCCATTACCCTCATTGCCAAAATGAATTACCGCTCATGCTGGAATGTTGGCAATGGACCTAAGCATCTGGAATCCCAGGGCGCGTCATATTCTCCACATTCAGAACCGCATCCAGATCATGACCATCCAACAAACCCATTTCTTCAATCACTGTCCGAATCGATTTTTTCTCCTTCGCTGCCTTTTTGGCCACTTCGGATGCCTGATCGTATCCCAACACCGAATTCAATGCCGTTGCGATCGCTGGATTCAGCTCCAACAATTCTCGGCATCGTTCCCGATCAGCCTCAATGCCCTCCAGACACTTCTTCCTAAAAGTCTCACAACCATCCGCCAGCAACCCAATACTCTCCAGCAGCGCATGCGCCATCACGGGCATCATCACATTGAGCTGAAAATTTCCATGCTGCCCAGCCACAGTGATGGTCGTGTGGTGCCCCATCACCCGTGCACTCACCATCATCAACGCTTCGCTCATCACAGGGTTCACCTTACCCGGCATGATGGATGAGCCTGGTTGTACGGCTGGCAGCCGAATCTCCGCCAAGCCGCTGGTAGGCCCGCTGGAAAGGTGACGAATGTCGTTGGCTATTTTTAACAACGAAACTGCAAGGGTGTTCAGTATTCCAGATACCATCACGATGCCGTCTTTAGCGGCTTGTGCCTCAAAATGGTTCTCCGCTTCCGTAAAACTTAACCCCGTCAATTCATTGATGGAAGCAATCGCCTTCTCAGCAAAGCCAACCGGACAATTGATGCCAGTTCCAGTCGCTGTCCCACCAAGCGCTAATTCGCTCAACTCCGACTGCGCCCATTTCAGCCGGTCCAATGCATGGCTGATCTGCGATGCATAACCTGAAAACTCCTGCCCCATCCGCACCGGAGTGGCATCCATCAAATGTGTCCGCCCACTTTTTACCACATCATCAAACTCGTTTGCTTTTCGCTCCAACTCATCACGCAGCGCCTCCATCGCTGGAACCAACTCTTCTCTGATCGCCAGTGCGGCTGATAAATGCATGGCCGTCGGAATCACATCGTTGGATGACTGCGACATGTTGACATCATCATTGGGGTGGATTCGTTGATCACCAGATGATCCTTTTTCCAAGATACGATTTGCAACATAGGCAATCACCTCATTGGCATTCATGTTCGATGAGGTTCCACTTCCTGTCTGATAGATACTTACGGGGAAATGTTCATCCAAGTCGCCAGCCACTACTTGATCAGCCGCTTCATCAATCGCTTTTGCTTTTTCCTCGCTGAGAATACTCAACGCGTGATTGGCCTGAGCGGCCGACTTCTTGATCATCCCCAATGCTTGAATAAAGCGCCGCGGCATCGCCACATCTCCAATGGCAAAATTATCGATGGCCCGCTGGGTTTGCGCTCCATACAACGCATCCGACGGCACATGAACTTCTCCGAGCGAATCTTTTTCTATACGGTAATCAGACATCATTGAAAGCCGACAGCCGTCACACAATGTGCCAGCTTGCATCGGTGTTCTAATATATCACCTCACCCGTAAAAATGAAGGTGATATATCCGAATAAAGTTCAGCACCGAAAAAACGCCTAATGCATACTCCGCAATTCGGGCGGTTCATCTCCGCTCTCATACATCAGAATCAGGCTGTCAATTTGAGCAAAAATATCATCAAAACCTTTTTTCTCACGATGCACACTCAAGTCTTTCTTGAGCTGCTTAAGATTCACCAACTCCGACTTGCCCGCAGTCCCGTATTTCTCGAGTGCTTTGAGGCAACCCAACATCCGACTCTTCTTGTTCCAACGCTGGATATCCATGAAGGATAAACATAAAGGAATCCCCTCTTTGACCCGATGCTTGGCTAGAATCGCCAAGCCAGTCATGCGTATTCCATCCGCAAACATAATACCACTCGGCGCTGGCACCACGACGGCCTCCCTGATGGCCGGCAACAATGGACGAATCTCATCATAACTAAGACGCTTATACACTCCTCCAATCGCACCACGGGATCGCCCGTCCTCGTTTTTCAATCCAGCTACCACCGCATTGCGCAATAACTCACGGTCCACACCATCAATAGCGCCCTTTAGCATCTTCCCGAAAACAGCAGAGCACAGGTACCGCTGCTCCATCCCACGCGGGTCCGTCTCAGAAGGACCTACAGTGATCATTTCTAACAATTGAGGCAGCGCAGCCATCGCAGGTTTACCCATCGACGCCAATGCCTCCGCCGCTTTGATTCGCAACCAAAGGTCTTCCGATTTCAAGGCCTCCTGGAGCAAGGGCACCGCCGGCGCCGCTTTTACACCCATCCTCGCGAGTGTCTGACAAGCACCAAGAGCATACTCAACGTGGTTCATTTTAAGCAACTGCATCACCTCATATACCTCTACATCATTACGCTTTGATAAAGCCATCCCCGCACGCTCGCGCACAACTGGAGACCAACTTCCTAACCTGCGGAACAACTCTTTCTTATCCAATGCATCATAAAAGCTAGTGCGGTCTAGATTCGTCCACCCGCGACCATCTTCCACGACCGCTTGAGCATCTTTGGCTGAGAGTTGTGAAACAACGGGGGCTTTCTTTCCCGTGATCATGAGTTGCTTGAGCGGCAACGCGTAGGCCAAGAGGTAATGCCCCGTTCCATCCCAATTTTTGGTGTGATCCCCTTTTGCTGTCGGTGGCCCTTGATGACGAAAGCTGAAATCTGCACTGCGCCCGTAGTCGAAATACCAAGCACCAAACTCTTTCATCCATGCCCCCGTCGCTTGCGGGCCGGATAATGACACGGCTGGCATCGCCCAACTGACATTCCAATAATTGCCGGTATGACCACAATCTCGCTCGTTGCCATGAGACGCCAAGGCCATCCGAGCAAAGTAGGTAGCCTCGTCTTTCTCTTCAAGCAGATTGAATAACATCGCGGCCATCCCGCATTTACCATTGTCCTCATGCGTTTGAATCCACGGCGCATGATCGCCATAAGGCACCGCTCCCTTTCCTTTATAAAACCTCAACATCTTTGCGCTTCGCTCAATTGCAAGATCAACATCCGGATCTTGCAACCCTGCGGCTCTCGCTAAAACCAATGATTTTGTTAGAGTCAACCCCGGTGCATTCATCATGCCATAACCGACCAAGCGACCATCCTTGCCCGCAAATTTGTGACCCCAAGAACCAACAATGCTCTGACCACGTGACGCCTCAAGCGCCAGCCGCTTCATTCCCGGCATAAATGAATCATCACCCGTGGCCATTTGATACTCAGCCAAAAAGGTAATCACATAACCATAGTACCATGTTGCCATGCCATCGGCAGAAAACTTCGACGCCCACTCGGCCTCACGCTTCACCAAGGGTAAGTAACTCTCGTTACCAGATGCCAACAATGCCAACGCATTCCAACAACGCGGAATTGTCCCTTCTTTGTATGACGGCTTTGCCATGCGCTCAGCCAACGCCTTGCAACCATCTTCCAGAATCCGCTTCGACTTCGGGCAGTCATACGGAGCCGTCGCGCTATAAGCACCCAAGACAGGCAATTGGATCACAACCGGCTCTTGCTTGCCATCACGCCAGCGAATCACTGAAAGCTTCCCGTCCGTGGCCTCGGCTACTGTCAGCGCTTTACCAAACTCGACCCGTGGATCGTAAGAAAATGGTTTTCCCAAAACTCCCAAAATCACGTCACCTTTTTGAAGCACTCCATCAGCAGGTGTTCCTTTCGCTATTTTTGTCACCCCTATTTGGCGCGCCTTCGATGTCTCCAATCGCTCGCTGTAAATCCACCCGCGCGCGCCAGTGGCACCCAAGTTCCAATCGTGTTTTCCATCTTTTGGGATGGGCTCACCCTTGGTTAAATCAGGTTTTTTTAGTTTCACACCGCGAGCCGCATCCGCGGATTCCAATAACAGGAAGGGAATGAACAAAGAGAAGGACAACAGAACTTTGGCGCGTATCATGGTGATCATTAGAAATCGGTTTTGGGACTTTATACAGAAATGACCCAAGCAACCACCCATGGCAAATCAATAGCAACCGATCAACTCAAGCGTTTGATCACAATCAATGCTGCCACCACCAAAGAAGCCAACGACATGATCAACACCGATGCCGCAGCCATATCCTTGGCTCTTTTGATGCGCTCCCGTTTCTCTTCGCTCACTTCATTGGCCAATTGCTCAAGCGCTGAATTCATCGCCTCAGCCGATAGCACGGCTCCAATACAAATCGTGACCGCGATCCATTCGTTGATCGTGAAATTAAAAACCACACCCGCAACAATCACCAATATGCCACAAACTAACTGGATTTTTGAATTCACCCCCGTGGTGATCAAATGACCCACACCACGAAACGCGTGGCGGAATGATTGAATTCGCTTGTTCATAGGAATTGGGCGACAGACTCCATTTAAAAAATGGAGCCGGCTGTCGGACTCGAACCGACGACCTGATCATTACAAATGACCTGCTCTACCAACTGAGCTAAGCCGGCATCGTGAGACTCACATCTCGCGACGGGACGGGAGTATTTCCATTCCGCGCCCGGCGGAAAGTGTAAATTTAAAGATTTTTCATAGAATCGGCCTCAACCCCCAATTGAAGAGCCCTCTTCAAGGCCACACAATAGTCGTTTTGATCCAATTCATAGCCGCCAAACTGCCTCAAATGCGGGGTCATCCACTGAGTGTCCAATAATTCAAAGTTCAATTCCCTCAATTTCTCGACCAATGCCACCAAGGCGATTTTTGACGCATCTGTCTTCCTCGAAAACATGCTCTCCCCAAAAAACACCCCCTGCAGGGCCACTCCATACAGCCCTCCCTGCAATCCATCTTCATCCCAACACTCGACAGAATGTGCATACCCACGCTCATACAATTCGCAGTAACTCTCCAAGATCACCTCATCAATCCATGTCTCATCCCGGTCCGCACAGGCAATCATCACATCACGAAATGCTGTGTCCCAACGGATCTCATACGGTTCCCGCTTCATCGCCTTCTTCAAACCCTTCGGGATATGAAATTGCTCATCAATTGGGATCAACCCGCGCTTCTCTGGTGAAAACCATAGAATCTCACCCTCGTCCGCCATCGGGAAAATCCCGCGCGAATACGCATCGAGCAATGTCTCAGTAGGGATGATCTTGGGCACAACAGCGATGATTAACTCTCGTCAGCAGCCTTACTCGACACCACCGCAAAAGCATTGTGGTCGTGAATGCTCTCATGGTTGACCGCCTTAACGGTGAATGATGCCACCCGATCGTCTTTCAACAACAAGGCCGCAGCATTGCGAACCACGTCTTCTACAAACACCGGGTTGTCATAGGCCTGCATGGTCACGTGACGTTCATCCGTGCGTTTCAACAAAGCATACAATGGAGCCGACCCCGATTTTTCCGCCACATCGATCAAGTCCTCGATCAAAATCAATTCGTGACTATCCCCTCTACGCTTCGGCCGAACTTCCAAAGTCACATAACCGCGCTGGTTATGCGCACCATACTCGCTGATCTCCTTACTGCATGGGCACAAAGTGGTGACAGGAACTGTAATGCAAAGTTCCAGGTCGTCTTCTTTACCATTCGAGGTGCCTTTGAACACACAATCGCAACCGACTTTTGCCGGCGCACCAGAGACTGGCGCTTTTTTGGTCACAAAATACGTGAAAGCCACCTCAATGTGCGTTTCTTCCGCATCGAGGCGTTGTTTCAAATCACGCAAAATTTTTGGCAATGTCCGCGTGGTGACTTCACCCTCGTGCTCGCTCAGCACTTCGAGAAAGCGACTCATGTGCGTGCCTTTGAAATGATGCGGCAAATGCACCGACATCGATATCTTCGCAACCGTTGGAAATGGATTGCCCTCTTGGTCGGTCACCTTGATCGGATAGCGCAAATCGGAAACGCCAACTTGGTTGATGGCAATACCACGCGTGTCCGGTGTGGCCTGAATGTCTGGTAGTGGTTCGTTCGACATGAGAAAATTACAATGCTTCGTATTCAGCCCAAGAGGAAGTGGTTTCCCAAACGCGGACACGCGCCAAGCGCACGCCAGCAGCTAACTTGTATTGAGTGCCCGACCCCTTCGCGTAATCCACGAGCGCCTTGGTCGTGTGATCAAAGATGGTCTTGGCCATCAACTCTGTTGTCGGGTCCTGGTTTTCAAAGCCAATCACTCGATCCCCATAGCGTTCTTTGAAATCTGCGTATGCTGGGTCAGCCGTATTCATGCAAAGGGCATGGTCAAACGTATCAAGCCACTCGCCGATCGCTTGTTTGATGATTTTAAAATCACAGACCATCTGGTTTTCATCCAACTCATCCGCCTCGATCACAAACTCGACCTTGCGCGTGTGCCCATGCGGGAACCGACACTTGTCCGGATGCTTGGTCAACATGTGACCATTCTCAATTTCGAGCGATTTACAAATTCGATACATGGGTGAGAGACTCAAGACTTGAAGACACAAGACGCAAGATAAGAGGGCGGAAACAAGAGAAAATTCGATAAATGAACCCACAAGGCTCATGATTTCAGCGTTTCAGATTTCAGTTTTCAGCTTTTACCGAGCTCAGGCAGCTCTGGCGTTTGTTCGTAGGTCGTTGGATCTGACACGCCCGCTAGGATAAATGCCTCGCGGCGCTCAACGCAGGTTCCGCAGACACCGCAGTGGATTTTGCCGCCTTTGTAGCACGACCACGTCTCAGAAAAATCAATCCCAAGCTCAACACCCCGCTTGGCAATCGCAGTCTTATCCATGTCGATGAATGGCCGTAGCAACTGGATCTTCACATAGGTCCCCTGCTCCATCGACTCGCCGATCGCTTTCATGAATGGCTCACGGCAGTCAGGGTAAATCGCATGATCACCTGAGTGCGCCGCAATCACCACAGCCTCCGCCTCAATGCTCTCAGCGTAACCGGTCGCGATCGACAACATGATCCCATTGCGAAATGGCACCACCGTTTGCTTCATCGATGCCTCAGCATAATGACCGTCAGGAATCTCGCCGCCCGATTTCAATAAGTCGGACTTGAACAATTGATCCATGAAATCCAAATCCACCGTGTGGTGCGGAATGCCATGTTTCTCCGCATGCAACTTCGCAAATGGAATCTCACAGACGTTGTGCTTCGACCCGTAATCAAATGACAAACAAGCCACCACTTCATGCGTGCGCAATGCCTCATACAAGACGGTCACCGAGTCCATCCCGCCGCTGAGAAGCACGCATACCTTCATGACCAAAAAGTAGAGTGAACCACAGATGAACTCAGATGAATGCCGACAAAGGCAGCATCCATGCCATCTCGGGTAACGAGAGAAAATGAGTTCATTTCAAAATGGTTTTTCAAAGCAATCAGCAATCTGTGTTTATCCGCGTCCATCTGCGGTTTCTTCAAAAAATCAAAGAGACCTACTTTTCAGGATACGTCGCTTCAGAGGTCAGCTGAATTCCACCACGCGGTGCAAACTCGCCACGCACAATCAATTCTTGTGGGCTCAACGCTTCGACCAAGTCATCCAAAATCCGATTCACAATCTCTTCGTTGAACGCCGGCTGATTGCGAAACGACGCGAGGTAAAACTTAAGGCTCTTGGTCTCAACAATGGTATCACTCGGAATGTAACGAATCACCATCCGAGCCGCATCCGGTTGACCGGTCACTGGACACAGCGAGGAAAATTCCGGGCAGTTCAGGGTGATCCAATACTTGCGCCCAGGGCGTTGATTGGGAAACACCTCAAGCTCCGCTTCCTCTGGATTGGAAGGGAGTCGGGTTTCAGGTTTTCCCAACAGGGAAAGTTTCTTGAGATCCTCGCGTTCGGCCATGCCGCATTGTTTGAGGGTATCCGGCCGTTGTGGGAAGCCAAAATTCAATAACTCGCCCTTCAATCCATGCGATCACACCAAATACTGACTCACTTCTAATCCACCTGACCATTCATGAGAGCTGATGCTCTATCTTTGTCTTTATCAGGCGCAGCCTGTTCAATCCTAGTTGCCAACTCTAATTTGAGATGGCCCGCAGGCAGTGATTTCCAGACGGCAACA
>Ga0136558_1001082_pt1 | contig 14226 bp, 13 predicted proteins | sample AntRauTorckE6833_FD_101391 | JGI IMG/M metagenome (GOLD analysis project Ga0136558, IMG submission 101391) | Saline lake microbial communities from Rauer Islands, Antarctica - Metagenome Torckler E6 #833 | ecosystem: Environmental > Aquatic > Non-marine Saline and Alkaline > Saline | place...
AGCAAAAACCATATCGCTTCGATCAGGTAGTTGGGCGGTCTCACTGAGCACATCGACTTGCTTTTCAACTGGTAATGACTCCCCGGTAAGGATGGCTTCGTCAGCGGTAAAATTTATCTCTTTTATGATTCTGGCATCAGCGGTAATCCTGGCCCCATTAGTTATATGTATTATGTCACCAGGTACTAAAAAACGGGGATCAATTTCCATTTCATGGCCATCACGAATTACTCGAGTACGGTGAGTAATGTATGAACGTAAGTCAGCAATTGCTTGTTCGGCTTTGTACTCTTGTACAAAACCTAGGATAGCGTTTACTAGTACTGCAAAAGCTATTATGACGGTATCAAGCCATTCTTGTAATATTGCGGTTATAACCACTGCTACGCATAGAATGATTATCAACGGGCTGGTGAATTGTTGTATTAATATTGCTACCGGGCCTTTCTCACTACTAGAGGTGAAAATATTTTCACCATAATTCTTCAAACGAGCCTTAGCATCTTCTTCAGTTAAGCCATTTTTACAATCAGTTTTTAATGCTTCTGAAAGCTCGTCTACTTCATCCGACCAGGGGCTATGGGGTACATTTGTCATTCATTAAGTGTATCAGACAATGTTTTGTCTAAATTGTTTTGCTGTGGGGTAGTGTGATACACTCTAGAAGTATGAAAAATCCATGGGTTATTATCGGTATCATTACCGTTTTATTGTTTGGCGGAGCTGTCTGGTATTCTGGAGCTTCGGCTGAAAAAAGTAATGAAGGAGTAGTTATTCAGCAAAATATTAAAGGGAATAGTGAAGCAGAGACCAAGTTGGTTAAATATAGTGATTTCCAGTGCCCGGCCTGCGCCGCCTTTTATCCGGTAGTAGAAGAGATTTTAGCTGATCACGGAGACAGTCTTAGTTTTGAGTATAAACATTTTCCTCTACCAATTCATAATAATGCCCAGGCCGCTGCCTTGGCAGCTGAGGCCGCAGGACAGCAAGGCGAGTTTTTTGCTATGCATGATTTAATTTTTGATAATCAAACTGAATGGAGTCAGGCAGCTGTGCCGGGTGTATTCTTTGCGCAGTATGCAGAAGAGATTGGATTAGATATGGACGAGTTTACCAGACACCAAAATTCATCAATCTTAAGAGATAAAGTCAGGGATGAGTTTGCCGAAGGAAGAGAAATGGGCATAACTGGCACACCGACATTTTTCCTGAACGGACAAAGAATGAATTTTAATACTTATTCTGAGTTTGTAGATCAGATAATAGCGGCTATTGACCCGTCGCTAGTTGAAGTTGATGAAGGAATCGAAGTTGAGGCTGATTCCGGCGTTAGATTCGGTATATAGACTAAACTAACTTTAATTAAAAGCAGGGAATTTATACCCCTTGCTTTTTTTTGTTAAAAATTTGTCAAGAGTTGTCATTGAACAACATGTGTGTTCGCGTTGGAAAATAACCAAAATCCGTTGTATGCTACTTGAGTCTGATATTCAGCATTTTGATTTGCAGTGTCGTTATATAGAGCTGCTTTTTTATTTTTAAAGTAAATTTGGTACGTGAAAAGAAACATTATTGTTTTTGTTATGAATCTACCGGATGGTAAAAAAACTATCCAACAGATAAAATCATACGAAAAAGAAATCGGTATACCAGTGAGGATCATGCTCTTACTGGACTCAAAGATAAGATATACAAAAGACCTAGAAAAAACTGAGGGGTTAGATTTAGTGGTTTCTTGTGATTTTTCCAAGCCCGACAAAATTGCTGAAGCTTTATTACCATATCAGAGCGAGCTCCTGGCTATTACTTGTCGCTCAGAAAAATACCTCGGCAGGTTTATGAGTGCAGTTCCCCACGTCCCTTATTTGCGGACTCCTAGTACCCATTCATTACGCTGGGCCAGTGATAAGTACGAAATGCGTAAAAGAATGAAAATTTATGATGCGAAAATAACTCCTAAGTTCACCAGAGTTAAGAAGAATTCTAAAGAAGAGAGAAAAAGAGTAATAAATAAAATTGGTTTTCCAATGATTGTTAAGCCAGCCAGCCTAGCAGCTAGTTTGTTTGTGACCATTTGTTATCACGAAGAAGAGTTAGAGAAAACCCTCCGTACTACTTTTCGTAAGCTGAAAAAAGCTTATGAGAACGATAATCGTTTGGAGGAACCAAAAGTCATAGCCGAAGAGTTTATGGAAGGTGATATGTACTCAATTGATTCCTATGTAAATTCACGTGGAGCAGTATCTCATTGTCCACTCGTAAGACAAAAAACTGGCAGGGATATAGGACACGACGATTTTTATAATTATCTGCAAATGACACCAACAGGTTTAAAATCTCCTACTGTTAAAAAAGCGGAAGAAGCCTCTGAGAAAGCCATTCATGCTTTAGGATTGAGGAGTACAACTTGTCATACAGAACTTATGAAGATAGACGATGAATGGAAGATCGTGGAAATCGGAGCGAGAGTTGGAGGTTTTCGTCAAGAGCTACACAAACTTAGCTGTGACATAAATCATACTTTAAATGATATTTTGGTGCGCATCCCTAAAAAGCCAATTGTTCCCAAAAAATGTAAGGGATTTGCCTGTGCTATGAAGTGGTTTGCTGATAAAGAAGGTAGTATTACTGAATTAAAGGGTATAAAGAAAATTGAAGAACTGGAATCATTTCACCAAATTGTGGTAAATAAAAAAGTGGGCGATAGAGCAATATTTGCTAGGAATGGTGGTCGTTCGGTATTTAATTTATTTATGTATAACGCTGATCGTTCAAAGTTGCTAGCTGACATTAGACGGGCCGAAAAATTAGTACATATAAAGGTGGCTGGCAGAAAAAAGCAAACCACTCTTAAAGTGCATTAATTAAAAATAAGCACTTTAATTTTGCTATTATAGGCTTAATGTTCAGAACCAGAGATTTTATTCTTTTCTTTGTTACTATTGTATTTTTGCTGCTAGCGATTGGGGCAACTTTATTATCTAATCTAAAAGAAGAAGGGGAGAACGAAGTTACGCTTCCTAAGCTGTCAGCGGTTAACGATGCAAAGTATTCGGCTGAAGAGCTGAAGAGTGAGGGTGTTTCCCGAGCTGAGAGATTGTCCGTAATGAGACAAAAAATAGAAGATAGTAAAGATATACTGATAACAGAAAGCCCCTTAGACGACAGAGTTATCGAAGAAGAACCTCTCTCTGAAGACGAGTCTCACGGTGAACAAATAGCCAATTTGTTATTGTGCGACAATTACTCATTATTTGCAGGCAACTGGTCGGGCACAGAAATAATGTCTGATGTGATAGAGGGTTCAAGAGTTTTTTATACAGAAAAAGAGTCTGAAACTATCAATAATTCTTCGACATCCACCTCAGCTTCATCGACTTACACCGTAACTAAGGAAATCACTCGTAATACCAAGCTTCAGTTGCCGACATCACCATTTATTAACGGTCAGAGAAATTGCATTCCTCAAGATGTGGTGGCTGTAGCTAGTCAAGGTTCAATAATAAGAAACACCGAGGCGGGACTCTATAATTTATTTGGCGAAGAAACTTTGATTGGTTATGCTCTAGATGGATGGCCTATTTACGGATCAACCGATAGACAACTTGATAACTGCGGAGGTACTACTGTAGGGGGCGAATACAGATATTACCTAGATAGTGAAAGAAGAAATATTCTAAACTGCTTTGTCTCTACTCCCGTTTCTATTTAACTTAATCGTTTGGTAAATACAACTTCTGCTATAATTTACGGATGTTAGAAAAAAGATTTCCGGATATCTTTTATTGGGGCGCTGCTACTGCCTCTTATCAAGTAGAGGGGGGGATTGATAATAATGATTGGTCAGAGGCAGCTGAAGCCGGTCAGGTACCACCTTGTGGTCGAGCGTGTGATCACTATCACCGGTACTCAGCTGACTTTGATTTGGCCAAGGAATTAGGGCATACAGCTCATAGATTTTCGGTAGAATGGTCTAGAATTGAACCCAAGGAAGGGGAGTTTAGTCAGGATGCTATCTTGCATTATCGATCCGTACTTAAGGCTCTTAGAGAAAGAGGGATTGAACCTTTTGTGACGATTTGGCATTTTACGTTACCAACCTGGTTTTCTTCTACTGGTGGATTTGAAAGGGAGGATAGTCCTGAGATATTTGCTCGTTATGCGAGGTTTGTGGTGTTGGAACTGGGTGATTTATGCAAGCACTTCTCGACTATGAATGAACCAAATGTTTTTGGTAGTAATGGCTGGTTACGTGGTTCTTGGCCGCCGTTTAAAAGATTTTCGGCAACTGATTTAGTTTCGATAACTAATTCAGGGAAAATCTATGAGCCTAAATCAAACAGGGGAATTAAACCACTTTTTTTGTACTTTAAGGTAATGAAAAATTTAGCTTTTGCCCACAATGCTGCATATGTTGCTATTAAATCAGCTTCACCAAATACAGAAGTAAGCTTGGTTAAGCACGTAATTGTTTTTGATTCTAACCGTAACCCATTTAATAAAATCAAAGCAATAATTGCAAACTATGTCTGGACAGGAAAATTTATGGGACGCACACATCAGCACTGTGATTCTATTGGATTAAATTATTATTTTTATACTAAATTCGGAGATAAGAGAAAGTGGAAAAAGACTGATATGGACTGGAACTTTGCACCAGACAGGATTTATGATGCTCTTAAAATGTTATCTAAGTACGACAAACCACTGTTTGTGTCCGAAGCAGGATTAGCAGACGAGGACGATTCAGATCGAGCGGAATATATAAAGTTGCAAGTTTTGGCTACTTGGCAAGCGATTGAGGATGGGATGGATGTCAGAGGTCATATATATTGGTCATTGCTAGATAATTATGAATGGGCCTTGGGATTCGAGAAGAGATTTGGCTTAATCGAAGTTAATTATCAAACACTAGAGAGAAAAATCCGCCCATCAGCCTACGTGTATAAAGAAATCTGTGAGAGCAATAGCATAGTAGAATAAAACTATGACTTGGATACTCCTCGCCACTGTAGGTCAGTTTTTGAATGCCATCGTGGCGATTTTTGATAAGTACATTGTTTCTGATCAGAACGTCTTACCGAGGCCTTTTGTTTATGCTTTTTATTCGTGTTTGTTTACTGGATTTTGGGTAGTAATTTACTTAATTGGTTATATTCCCGGACTCTCTAACCTAGGCATGCCCTCTTTTGCCAATGTACAGTCACCATCAATTCAAGTGGTCGGGATGTCGTTTCTGGCTGCCTACACTTTCTTTATCGCACTAGTTTCTATGTATGATGCGCTGAAACGTGCTGACGCCTCTAGTACGATGCCAATCATTGGTTCAGTGTCAGCACTCTCATCTTTCGGCCTAAGTTATTTATTTTTAGATGTTGCCCTACATGACAATTTTATTATTGGAGTTATTTTACTATCCGTTGGTACACTTCTGGTAGCACAAACTCTACCAAAGATAGATGTGGTACTACAGGTCTTCCATAGCGGTTTGTTTTTTGCCTTGCACTACATAACTATGAAGGGGTTGTTTATGGAAACTAATTTTGATGATGGTTTCTTTTGGTCTCGGTTAGCCTTTGTCTTATTTACCTTGTCTCTGTTGTTGGTTCCTGCCTATTTAAGTAAAGTTAGAGACCAAACCAGAGAAACCACAAAGAGAACTGGCTTTATAGTGATTGTAGCCAAGGGGTTAGCCGGTGTAGCCGCTTTCATGTTACTTAAGGCTACTGATATGGGGGAGGTGTCTGTAGTGCAGGCACTTGACGGACTTAGATACGTATTTATTTTGGTGCTAAGTATATTATTTGCCCACTGGTTACCAGAGTCAGCGGTTGATCGTGACATGAGACCAAAAGTATTTTGGAGAAAAATGCTTTACATAGTGGTCATTCTTACTGGCTTTGTTGTGCTATTCTCATAAAGTATGTGGCCTAAATTGATAATCTATAGTCTCTTAATCGCTTCACTAGTAACAGTAGCGATATTTCTACTGGCTCAGAAAGATAAGCCCGAAGAAATAGTCTATGGAATGTCTTTCAATACAATGTATGCTCGTGAATTGGGCCTAGATTGGAAAGAGACTTATGACGCCATACTTGACGATTTAGGGGTCAGAAATCTACGTTTAGCGGCTCATTGGCCAATGGTAGAGCCAGGTGAAGGCGCTTATAATTTTTCAGAACTAGATTACCAAATTGAAAGAGCGGAAGCGGTTGGAGCTGAGGTTATTTTTGCGGTAGGACGGAGATTACCTCGATGGCCTGAGTGTCACGTGCCAAACTGGGCTAGACAACTATCAGTCGAAGAAAGACAGACTGCTCAGCTTGAGTATATGGAACTGGTCATTGAGAGATACAAGGGCAACCCTTCCATAACTCTTTGGCAAGTAGAGAACGAGCCTTTTTTGGAGGTATTCGCTTTTGAGCATTGTGGTGAATTAGATAAAAAATTCTTGGACAAGGAAATTTCTTTAGTGAGAGAGCTTGACCCCACTAGACCAATTTTAATAACCGATAGTGGTAATCTTGGTTTATGGACCGGGGCTTACAGCCGGGGTGATGTGTTTGGGACTAGTGTTTATGTTCATTTCTGGAACCCGGAGCTGGGACAGTTCCGAACGGTCTTGCCAGCCTGGGCCTATAGAGTAAAGGATAACCTTATGTCAATAATGTATGGTGAGAAACCATCGTATTTAATTGAACTGTCAGCTGAACCGTGGCTTCTCGAGCCTATAGCTGAAGTGCCACTTGAAGTTCAGTTTACCCGAATGAATCTAGAGATGTTTGAAGATATTATTGAGTATGCGGAAGATACCCGATTCACAAAACAGTATTTATGGGGTGCAGAATGGTGGTATTGGTTGTATCTACAGGATCATCCAGAGATGTGGGAAAGAGGAAAAGAACTTTATCTGAAGGGAAATTAAGAATGACTACTTACTTTTTGAATAAGCTACAAACTAACTCCATACTTACGCTATAATAAAAACACCACAAGCTATGGATTATCGCCATTGTGGGGTGAGTGCTTTTACACTTACTGATACACTGTACAAAATATTAAACTATGGATTTTATAAAATTTGCATTTTCCTTTTTATATACAAGAAATTGGCATACCGGAAAAAGAGAACTGTCTAGGCCTAAAATGGCTGTATTTTGTGGAGCTCTATTTTTAATAATGTTGGCCCTAACTATTATCAGTGTATTGCAGGCTCCGGTTACATATGTAGCTCCATCATGAAAAAGTATTTAATAACCAGCGCAATATTTTTACTGATTTCGATAATCATGACCATAGTGGTTTATTGGCTGGTTCTAAAGACCCTCTAGTTATGACAAAAGTCGTTTACTTGATAGTTTAAACCAAGTATAATAAAAAAACTATGCCACTATTTGCAAGATTTAGAGCCTTGCCCGACAGGGACAAAGCTATCCTGATAAGGAAACTAGTCGAGAACGGAACACCAGATTTTGATTATTTTTATTTAATCGGCCTGTCTACTTTGATGGCTACTTTGGGATTGTTGCTAGACAGCGGTTCAATAGTAATTGGAAGTATGTTATTGGCACCTTTAATGTATCCCATATTAGGTGTGTCTATGGGATTGGTAATGATGGGCTCTAATATACATTTATTGCAGAGAGCAGTTACTACTCTAACAAAGTCATTAGGTATCGGTCTTTTATTGTCTATCACTGCCGCTTTTTTCTTTGGTAACGAAGCCACCTATCGGACTGCTGAAGTATTGTCGAGGACTGAACCAAGTCATCTATACCTGCTGGTCGCCCTGGTTGCTGGAGCAGCGGTAGCGTATGTATTGGCTCGGCCAGAATGGGGGGACGCCTTACCGGGAGTAGCTATTTCAGTAGCTCTAATTCCTCCTTTGGCTGCTGTCGGTATTGGTATTGCAGCTCTTGACCCGGATATTATTCGGGGAGCTTCAATGATATTGTTACTAAACTTGTTTGGTATTATTGCTATATCTGTAATGATTTTTCTCCTAATGAATCTATCTGAAAAAGAAAGCATTGCTGTTTCTACTGTTAAAAAAGAAGACGAAAAAAGAGAAACAGAGGAGAAAGTAATCCAAGAAGTGGCTCATCAAATCACCATTAAGAAAGAAGCCACAACACCTATAACCGAAGACATAAAAGCATAATTTATGATAAATACCACCACCTACAACAAAAGTTTCATTAAAACAGCTTTACTAGTCTTCTTGTTTTTGCTCACATCACAGGCTGTTTTTGCTAATACTGTAGTTCGCTCTGGTGAAAACGTGTCGGTGGCCGAAGACCAGTCAGTGTCAGGTGATTTTTACGCTGCAGCCGGTACGATTAATATCTCCGGCGTCCTCGAAGAGGACGCTTTGTTATTAGGGGGCCAGGTAACTGTAAATGGAAATATTATTGAAAATGCCTTTATTGTTGGAGGTAATGTAGATATTCACGGAGCAGTCGGAGATGATTTAAGAATTGTAGGGGGCGAAATCACTATCGCTGAGCCAGTAGAGGGTGACGTAGCGATTTTTGGTGGTTCGGTTAATATTCTTTCTTCAGCTAATATAAGTGGAGATCTTTTGTTGTACGCAGCTGATGTAGTGGTGGAAGGTTCTGTCGGAGGTGATCTTCTGGGTACGGTTAGTAGTTTACGTTTAGATTCATTTATTGGTGGTGACGTTGACGTACGGGTTACCAACTTAGTAGTAGGAGATAAGGCAAATATTTCCGGAAGCCTGACTTACGATAGTTTTAATACCCTAGACCGCTCCCTAAATGCTACCTTAACCAGTGAACCGGTCAGGAATGATCCCGTGGTCTCACTGCCTGAAGGTAACAGATTTGGATTTTTAGTACCAAGCTTAATGGGGCTTTTCTCCATCTTGTGTTGGTATCTAATATCTAGAAAGACGTTGAACTCGGTAGTTGATAAGGCTTTAGCTAAAAGTCCAAAGCCGGTGCTGATAGGGTTTGCTGTGTTGTTTTTTGCACCAGTAGCAGCTCTAATTTTAATTCTAAGCATGATTGGTTCTCTAATTGGCTTCATCATACTGTTTGCCTATCTGTTGATATTGCTTTTAGCATTAGTGGCCATGCCTGCCATCTTAGGTCAAATGTTAATGCTGGCGTTTACTAAAAACGACCGTCGAGTGACCTTGTTGTCTCTGGTTATAGGTGTGCTGGTTATAGCCATCTTGTCACAATTACCTCTATTGGGGGCAGTCTTTATGTTTGTTCTTGCCCTCATTGGTATAGGAGCTCTAGTAGTAGCTGTTTACAGTCTTAAATCTCAACCTAACCAGATATAAAGATGTCTGTTAAACTAGAGCAATGAAGCCAGTAGCCTTTTTTGACATAGATGGAACGGTGTTCAGGTCCAGTCTTTTAATTGAACTAGTGAATCAACTCATAAAAGAAGAAATTTTTCCTCAGTCTGCCAACGAGGTCTTTATCGATAAACACCACGGGTGGTTAACTAGACAAGGTACTTATGACGAATACATTGGTGCAGTTGTTGAAGCTTTTTTGCAGAATATAAAAGGTGTTCATTATGGAGATTTTGCTGATGTCGGACGTAGAGTGGTGGCGACTCAGAGTAAACATGTCTATCGTTACACCAGAGACTTAATCAAAACTCTTAAAAAGGAAGGTTTTTACCTGGTGGCAATATCACAGTCACCCAAGACTATTTTAGACGAATTTTGCGCCCAATATGGCTTTGATAAAGTATACGGACGAATTTATGAAATTGGCCCCCAGGATAAGTTTACTGGCGCAGTAAGTGAAGAGCACTTGATTAATAACAAGGCAAACATACTTAAAAGAATCATAGATAGACATCCCGAGTTTTCACTGAAGGATTCTATCGCCGTTGGCGATACAGAGGGAGACATAACTCTTTTAGAGCAAGTATCAAGACCTATTTGCTTCAATCCAAATAAACTACTGTTTGAGTATGCTAAAAGAAATGATTGGGAAATAGTTGTTGAAAGGAAGGATGTGATTTATCATTTAGATTAAATATGAAAAAGAAATTAAAAAGAGATCAAGAAAAAGCGGTGGTAGGAGGAGTGATGTATGGTTTGGCAGAATATTTTAACCAGGACCCAGTGCTATTTAGAATAGTAGCGATTGCTTTTTTGATTATTACCGGCATTTTTCCCGGAATACTCCTGTATTTAGCTGCTTGGATAGTGGTGCCAAAGAAGGATAGTTCAGATGTAGAATATACGATTGTTGAATAACGTTTTTTGTTACTTGGTGTCCACTATGCTAGAGGTAAAAAACATAGCTGGTATAAACATAGCTGCGAATATCAAGAACAGTAGGTTAAAAGGTAAGTAAAGGAGAGCCAGACTGGCAATAACGGCTCCTAGGACATATGACAGAGGTCTAGTGATACGGAAAAAGCTTATAACTTGCGCGTCACTGCTTTTTGTTTGTTTAAAAAAGTAGCTTTCGGTAGTCACCTCAACAAAACTTGCGCCGAATCTAGTCATAAACATAATCACTGACCAAATGACCACACTTGGTTCGGTTACAAAAGCCATAGATGATACCGCTATGATTATAATCATCCAGCCTAGAGCCATCATTTCTTTCTCGCCTATGTATTTATCAGCTATTATACCAATAGGATATTCAAATAGAACATAAGCCATTTGACCACAAAATATGGCGATACCAAACTCTGTCCACGTTAAGCCGATTTGGTTTGTTAGGTATAAAGGGGTATAAACCACCATAGAGACAAAGAAAATCTGGAGTGAGAAGTGTGAGAGAAAAACATTGCGAATATTAGATTGTTCCCAAAAAGTTCTGATTGCCGAGAAAAGATCTATCTCATCATATTCTGGATCAGAAAAATCACTAAAAAAGAAGAAAAGAATAATTATAATAGGAATTAGGGTCAAAGAGCTAATTAAGTAGACTGTAGTAAAATCTCCACTTGAACCAACTATTAAACTACTCAAGAAAGGGGAGACAGCACCGATCATACTAGCTAGAGTGAGTAGTAGACCTCTGTTACTGCCGGTTGAGCCTTCGTTATTGCCAATCTGCTCCTCCATAAACACATCTAAATTAAAAATAATTAAAGGTATAGAGATTAAGTGAACTAAAAACAGGGGAATAGCTTCACGTAACTCGTTGGCTATGGACATACCAGCTACCGCTATCATATTGATGAACAGAAGACCTAAAGTTAATTTGAAGTTTCCGACTCGATGAAGTACTCTTGATACAAATAAAAAGACTAAAACACTCAGGGCAGAACCGACAATATAAATACTTCCCACACTGGCTTCGTCAATAAATTGCCCTAAAAAAGAGGAGTTTATGTAAGCTACCATAAAGGTATGGAACGCCAGGAGTAAACTAGCAGCGTAAAGGGGAATCATTCTTCTTTTGGGTTTAGTATGGAGACTAAACCTCGTCGTTTGTTTTTCCATGTATTACATTATAGCCTTCATTTTAATGCTTATAAGAGGCTATAAACATTTAGACCGTCTCATTGAGACGGTCTAAAATATATGACTTAGTTAAGTCATGGGTCAATGATTACTTAGATTCCAATAAGGACGGGAATAACCATCGGGCTTTTTTGAGTTTTTTGCATTAAAAAGCCACTGACTACATCGGTCAATTCTTCTTTGACAATCTCCAGATCAAGAGGATTCATTCCCTCAGTTTGTTTTTCGACTGTTTTCTTAATCAATACTCTGGCTTCGGATAGTAGTTGCTGGTTTTCACGCAGATAAACAAAACCTCGAGAAATGATATCAGGCGATTTTCTCAGTTTGCCGTTTTTGGGGTTAATGGTTGCAATAATTACAAACATTCCGTCTTCTGACAGTGATAGTCGGTCGCGTAACACCACCTCTTGTCTGGTGCCTACTGTAAAGCCGTCAACCATTACTAATTCGTTAGGAATCTTCATTGGTTGAACCACCATCTCGGTTCCGTTTTTGATGTCGATGATAGAACCATTGTCAGGTACGGTTATATTTTCTTTAGGAAAACCATTTTCGATTGCTGCGTGATAGTGGTTCTTTAGATGGAAATGGTGTCCGTGAACAGGCACCAAAAACTTAGGTTTAATGGTTTGGTGCACCCAAACTAACTCGCCAGCATTACCGTGTCCTGACGAGTGAACATGAGAACCTTGGTAATTAATGATTTTAACATTTTTACGATATATGTTGTCTTTCAAAATTTGGACGGCAATTTCATTACCAGGAATAACAGAAGAAGACAGCACGACGGTATCTCTCTCACTCAAGGTGACAAACTTGTGTTTGTCGGTAGCCATTCTCATTAGAGCTGCAAACTTCTCTCCTTGGGCGCCAGTGGTCAAAATTACCAACTTATCAGCAGGATAATCATTCATGTCTCCGGCATTGATTATAGTTCCTGGTCTCACCTCCAGCAATTTAGCTGTTAAGGCTATATCAATGTTGGTTTTGATACTTCTTCCTTCCAGAACCACCTTTTTGTTTTGTTCTTCACAAACCCGGATAATATTAGTTAGTCGATCAAATTGTGAGGCAAAAGTCCCTACAATAAGTCGACCCTTAACATTTCGTATAATGTTTTCTAGGGTTTCAAATACTAAACTTTCAGAAGCGGAAAATCCCGCTCGGTCTGCGTTGGTTGAGTCACAAAGTAAGGCTAGGTTATTATTGAGGCCAATTTTTTCCCACGATTCACGTTCTTCGACAACCACCTTACCACCCTCGTTTACTAACTTGATGTCTCCGGTGACGACCACATCCCCATGTTTAGTTTCAACACAAACACCCATTGCGTCTGGTATAGAGTGAGTTACACGAAAAGTTTTGATCCTGGTTTTACCTACAGTAAATGTTTCTCCTTCTTTTATCACGTTCATTTCAACCTTATCCATATGAGGAAATTCCTCTTGTCTCTTAAGTATCATTAGAGAGGTTAAGTATTGAGTGTATATGGGTGGATTACCAATTCTTTCCATGATGAACGGGATTCCTCCAATATGATCTAAGTGACCATGAGTAACCACCAAGGCACGAATTTTATGCTTTCTCTCTTCCAAGTATTGTGTGTTGGGTAGAATATAGTTAATTCCTGGAGCATTTGATTCTTCGTTCACAAATTGAAATCCAGCATCGACTATAATGATGTCATCTTTGGTTTCGATTATGTTCATGTTTCGGCCAATTTCTTCTACTCCTGAAACCGGAATAATTCGTACTGTGTCCTCGTCAGTGATTTCTGGGATAACCGGTGACTTATCGTCAGTGGTATTCAGTCGGTGAGCTAAAGCCGGTGAAGTATTCGAACGTCTTCGTTGATTATGTCGACGGTTACGATTATTTCTTCGAGGTGATTTACTCCCCGTTCCTGGCTTGTTTGAGAACCGTGACTGGTTACGGTTTCTGTGACCACTGTTGGGTCCTGCATTACTCCCTTCGGGTCTACGGTGTGGACGGTTACGTCTCGGTCGTGGATTCGGATTTGAGCTATTTACGGTTTTATTTTCTGTGTTGTTCATAAGTCATTTACTGTAATTTTTAATATTTAAAATTTCTATATATCATTTCTGAATATGGTCCATAATGAATCACTTTCGGTGTGCCAGTCAGCAATATTGCTAAATCTATCAGCTGGTCTACCCAAGTTGCTCATTGGAGCAGTATTTATATTATTATTAACAATATAAGTTAGGGTTGGCTGGGCAATGAAGTTAGCCGGTCTCTCTTCAGCAATAATTTCGCTAGCGGCTCGAAGCGCCTCCATCCTTTTTTCTGTCGATTGTTCTTCCCGCGCTGTTTCTAGATACTCATCTACCGTTACATTTGCATATTGAGCCACGTTTAAACCAGGGTCATCTTGTTGAGAAGAGTGCCATACTGGATACAAGTCATAAGATCTACTCATGTCATGTCCAAATAGCAGAGCTTCAAAGTCTCTAGGCCTGATAACTGACTGAACTAGACCAGTTTGTTCAAATTGTTCAGTAACGACCTCGATGTCTATGGCTCTCCACTCATCAGCCACTAGCTGGGAAAGTGAGTCGAACAGGGGGGCGTTGCTGGTTCTCAGGGTTATACTTAAAATAACGGTGTCCTCATCAAGTTCTTTTTCCCATAAGTTTAGCTCATTTTTCTTCCAGCCAGCCGTTTCCAGTATATCTATAGCTAACTCTGCTCTACTGCTACTGGCTACTTCTTCCTCGGTGTCTATTGAT
>Ga0136558_1001086_pt1 | contig 14214 bp, 25 predicted proteins | sample AntRauTorckE6833_FD_101391 | JGI IMG/M metagenome (GOLD analysis project Ga0136558, IMG submission 101391) | Saline lake microbial communities from Rauer Islands, Antarctica - Metagenome Torckler E6 #833 | ecosystem: Environmental > Aquatic > Non-marine Saline and Alkaline > Saline | place...
AAGAAACCTGCGGCTAAAAAACCAGCAGCAAAGAAGACAACCACTAAAAAGGAGAGCAAGTAATGGGACAAAAAGTTGATCCACGAAGCATGCGCTTGCAGGTGAGCAAGGACTGGCGTAGCCGCTGGTTTGCTGACGGTCGTCAATACACCGACCAACTTGCGGAAGATCTCAAAGTGCGCCAGCTAATAAAAGATACCTATGGCCGACGCGGCAACATCAACCAGGTTGATATTGAACGCAGCCAGGGCCAAGTCTCAGTTACTGTCTACACAAGCAAGGCAGGTGTTGTTATTGGTCGTGGTGGTTCAGGTGCTCAAAAGCTTAAAGCTGACATCGAGAAGATAGTTGACACGAACGTTCGCGTTAACATTGAAGAGCTTAAGAAGGCCGAAATGTATGCTCAACTTGTAGCCGACAATATCGCCGGCCAACTGGAACGACGCATGAACTTTCGCCGAGTAGTTAAGCAAACTGCTGCTGCAACAATGCGCGCCGGTGCAAAAGGTGTTCGCGTTGAAGTTGCGGGGCGACTAAACAACGCCGAAATGGCGCGTCGAGAAAAGGAAATTCAAGGCTCGGTACCACTACACACTATTCGTGCAGATATTGATTACGCGAAAGCTACAGCTAAAACAGCAGCTGGCACCATTGGTGTTAAGGTATGGATTCATAAGGGTCAGGTAGTCTAATATGTTGCTTCCTAATAAAACCAAGTACCGAAAAGTACGTAAAGGCAAAAACCGTGGTCTTGCAACACGCAACAACGATATAAGCTTTGGCCGGTACGGATTGCAGTCTATGGATGCAGAACGTATTACTTCGCGACAGATCGAATCTGCTCGTCGTGCCATGACTCGCTACGTTAAGCGTGGTGGTAAAATTTGGATTCGTATCTTCCCGCATACTCCTGTGACGCGAAAGCCACAGGACGTAAAAATGGGTAGCGGTAAAGGTAACCCAGAATTTTTTGTCGCCAAAGTACAGCCAGGCACAATTATGTTTGAAATGGACGGCGTTGACGAAGCAATCGCACGTGAGGCTATGCGCCTTGCTGCACATAAATTGCCAGTACGCACTAAGTTTGTGATAAAACACACTGCAGGAGAATCATCATGACCGCCACAGAATTACGAAAGAAGACTGAAAAGGATTTGCACGATTTTGTCGCCGAGAAGCGCGATGATTTATTGCGCATAATTCGCGAAAAGAGAGTCAACGAACAAGCCGACGTACACGAAGCGCGAGGTATACGTAAGGATATCGCTAAGGCGTTGACAGTAATTAATGAACAGCGCAAAGCCCGAGAAGAAAGTAAGGAGAATTAATATGGCTCGAACATTACAAGGAGTTGTGGTTTCAGATTCACTCGACAAGACCATTGTTGTTCGAGTTGATCGACGTATCCAACACCCAATTTACAAAAAATCATACTCAGTGAGTAAGAAGTATCACGTGCATGACGAAGAGAATATCGCCAACAATGGCGACACTGTATCGTTTATTGAAAGTAGGCCGTACAGTAAGAAAAAGCGTTGGGTATTGAGCAAAGTGGTGGAGGAGATGAACTCATGATTCAACAAGAATCAAGAATGAAGGTTGCTGACAACAGCGGCGCGAAAGAGATCCTCTGTATACGAGTGCTCGGTGGTTCAGGGCGTCGATACGCGAAAGTTGGCGACATAATCACCGCCAGCGTGAAGTCTGCGTCTCCAAACGGCACAGTCAAGAAGAAGGCAGTTGTTCGAGCAGTTATTGTTCGCACTAAGAACACAATAAAGCGCAAAGATGGTTCTACGCTTACATTCGATGAAAATGCAGCAGTCATTATTGATGAAAACAAGCAACCACGCGGAACCCGTATATTTGGGCCTGTCCCCAGAGAGCTTCGCGAAAAGGGTTACACTAAGATTATTTCACTCGCACCGGAGGTGCTCTAATATGGCACACAAAATTAAACTACAAGTAGGCGACACTGTAATGGTTCGTCGTGGTCGCGACCGTGGCAAGACTGGCAAAGTGACTCTTGTTCACCCAGACTTAAACAAAGTTACCGTTGAAGGTGTTAATGTTGCGAAGAAGCACCGTAAACCAACACAAACTAATCCAAGCGGCGCAGTTGTTGAAGTAACGAAGCCGATATTTGTACACAACGTTGGCATTGTTAACCCAGACGACAAAGGTAAGACAAGTCGTATTGGCTTTAAGGTTAACAGTAAGGGCGAAAAGAAACGCGTATACCGCCAAGCCAAAGACAAGGAGATTAAGTAATGGCTACTAAAACCACTTACCACTCACGTCTTTTGAAGAAGTACCGAGATGAACTACGTATTGAATTGAGAAAAGATCTTAAGCTCACTAATGTCCACGAAGTTCCAGCGCTCGAAAAAGTCGTTGTTAGCGTCGGTACAGGGCGCGCTAAAGAAGATAACCGGGCCCAAGATGTCGTTGAAAACACCTTGCGCAAAATAACAGGCCAACAGCCCGTTAGCAGTAATGCTCGACAGTCAATTGCCAGTTTCAAATTAAGAGAAGGCCAAAAGGTTGGATACCGCACGACGCTTCGCGGTCAACGGATGTATGATTTTACCGACCGTTTCATAAATATTGTATTGCCTCGACTACGCGACTTCCATGGTGTGAATCCTAAGAGTTTCGATAAAGACGGTAACTACAGTATTGGTTTGACTGAACAGTCTGTATTTCCTGAGCTCAGTTTTGAGGACACCAATGTTCTGCACGGATTGCAGGTAACATTTGTAACGACCACTAAGAATCAAGAACATGCGAAGGCACTGCTGAAGACACTGGGAATGCCATTCGAGAAAGAAAAGGAGAACAAGTAATGCCACGTAAAAGCCTAATCGAACGAGACAAGAAGCGCGATAAGTTAATAGACAAGTATGCAGAAAAGCGCGAACTACTCAAGGCTGCAGGAGACTGGGAAGGCCTCGCGTTACTTCCGCGTAATTCGAGCCCTACTCGTCGTAACACACGATGTGTTGTTACTGGACGCGGCAGAGGATATTTAAGAAAATTTGGTTTATCGCGTGTAGAATTCCGCGAGCAAGCCAGCCGAGGCAACATCCCCGGTGTAACGAAATCAAGTTGGTAGAAAGGAACACGTTATGATTGCAAGCACAGATCCAGTATCAGATATGTTAACTCGAATTCGCAATGCGATGATGGTTCAAAAAACCACCGTTCGTGTTCCGTATTCTAAATTAAAATTCACAATTGCTACATTATTGGTTGAAAAAGGTTTCTTGGTATCAATCGAAGTTGATGAAGAGCCAAAGTTCAAAGAAATTGTAGTTTCTATTGCAGCCGAAGGTAAGAATCCAAAACTTACGAAGCTTGAACGAGTATCTAAGCCAGGCCGTCGACTATACGTGAAAGCGAATGATATTCCTCGCGTTATGAACGGTCGCGGTATTATGATCGTTTCAACAAGTAAAGGCATTATGACCGACACAGAAGCACGTGAGCAGAAAGTCGGCGGCGAACTAATGTGTAAGGTTTACTAAGTATGAGTCGTATAGGAAAACAACCAGTTACCATACCGAGCGGTGTTACCGTCGAAGTTAAGGACGGAAACGTTGTTGTTCGTGGTAGCAAAGGCGAACTGCAGCATTCTGCCATGCCTAATGTTACCGTTAAAGTAGATGATAGCGGAGTAGTATTGTCTCGTGAGAACGAACTCAAGAAAACTCGTAGCGCACATGGACTCATGAGAAGTCTCGTGGCCAATATGATTCAGGGAGTCAGCGAAGGATTCACGAAAATACTTGAATTCCACGGTGTGGGATATCGGGCTAATATGGCCGGAACTACGCTTAAGTTGAACGTTGGCTTTAGCCACGATGCTGAATATGACGTACCGCAGGGTATACAGGTTAGCGTCGACGGTAACGAGATTACAGTTACAGGCATAGATAAACAGCAAGTTGGTCAGGTTGCCGCAGAAATTCGCGCAATTAAGAAACCAGAACCCTACAAGGCTAAAGGCATACGCTATAAAGGTGAACATATAACACGTAAAGCTGGAAAGACAGCAGGCTAGGAGGAAACTATGTCAAGACTTGATACCAAGAAAAACCTCGCAATTGCTCGAAAACGTCGAGTACGGCGTGTAGTGCGTGGCACCAGCGAACGCCCACGTTTACACGTGAGCATTAGCAACGCAAGTATTGCAGCGCAAATCATCAACGATTTGGCTGGAGAAACTATAGTGGGCTCAAAGACTGCACAAGGCGCAGTTAATATCGATACTGCAACTAAATTCGGCACAGATTTTGCAAAACTTGCCAAGAAGAAGAACGTTAGCAAAGTGGTACTAGACCGTGGCCCAAAGAAATACCACGGACGCTTGAAGGCGTTTTCAGATGCAGCTCGTAAAGAAGGATTGGACTTTTAATGGCACGTCATAATAATAACCGAGGCGATAGGCCGCAATCAGAATTTCAAGAAAACGTCATTAGTATCGACCGAGTGTCGCGAGTGGTAAAAGGCGGACGTCGTTTCCGATTTCGCGCACTTGTTGTAGTCGGCAATGGTAAAGGTAAAATTGGAGTTGGCGTAGCAAAAGGCAGCGATGTACAGATGTCAGTCCAAAAAGCTGTCGATGACGCTAAAAAGAACCTTATCGAAGTGCCAATGACCAATGCCAGCACCATCCCCCACCAAGTACAGGCTCGTCAGACTGGCGCAAAAGTACTGCTGATACCTGCTGCACCTGGCACGGGACTTATTGCCGGTGGTACGATTCGTAGCGTTGTTGAGCTGAGTGGTATTCACAATATTCTTTCGAAATCACTTGGAAGCAACAATAAGATCAATGTGGCTTACGCTACAATTAAAGCCCTACAAGAACTTGCGCCACAATCTGAGTGGGTGACAACTATTAAAAAACCTACTAAAAAGACTAAATCTGAAGAAAAGCCAGCCAAAGATAAGAAAACCAAGAAAAAAGTAACCGCAAAGAAAGCTTAGTATGATTGATAACGTTAAATTTTCATCAAAACCAAACCGTAAGCGCAAAGGGCGCGGTATTGCTGCTGGACAAGGAAAAACAGCAGGACGCGGAACAAAGGGCCAAAATGCACGCAGCGGTGTAAGCTTGCGTTCTACGTTCGAAGGTGGCCAAACGCCACTCGTCCAACGTCTGCCTAAGCTAAAGGGCTTCAAAAGCTTAAAAACACCATTGCAAGAAGTTAAAGTAGGTCAGCTCGAGTCTATCAAGGCTAAAGATGTAAATCACAAGACTATGTTCGAAGCGAAATTAATTGATCATCCTCGCCGCGGAGTAAAGATTATTGCTGGCGGTGAGCTTAAATCAGCTAAAAATATTGTAACCCAAGCAGCTTCAGCGGGCGCAGTAAGGGCTATAGAAGCACAAGGCGGGAGTGTTACAATTAAAGCATTACACGTAGCACTCGAGTCTACGAACAAAAACTAACGTGCTCCGGAGGACTTAAACGTGAACTGGAAGACCATCGGCAAAGCCTTCAACAACAAAGATATGCGAAAAAAGCTTGTGATTGTTGCTGGGCTTCTCGTTTTATTCAGAATCCTTTCATATATACCCGTACCTTTCGGAGACACGGAAACAATTCGTCAGCAAATTGACACAGCCTTTAGCCAACAGAGGCTCTTTGGTTTTGTTGATGTGTTGAGCGGTGGAGCCCTGGCCAGCTTTTCTATCATGCTTATGGGCTTAGGCCCCTATATTAACGCGTCAATCATCATGCAAATTCTGACGAAAGTTGTACCTCGCTTTAAAGAACTGCAACAAGAAGGTGAATCTGGTAGGAATAAAATCAACCAGTACACTCGCATGTTTAGTGTACCGCTTGCGATTGCTCAATCTGTAGGTATGATCTTCTTGATTCGGCAAGTTGTACAAAGCTCCACAGGTGTAAACATTGTAGAAACAGCAGGAATTGCAGATTATATTACGATGATGTCAGCGCTGGTTGGCGGTTCACTACTCTTGATGTGGCTCGGTGAACTTATCACAGAGCAAAATATTGGCAATGGTATTTCTCTTATTATTACCGTAGGTATCTTGACCCAACTACCCCAGATTATTAATAGCTTAATTCCAGTGTTTGTGCCGAGTGGCGCTGATTATATTTTTAAGCTTGATTTGCCAAATATATCGACAGGACTTGGTTTTGAATTCGCGTCGCCAGTGAATTTGACGGCGGTATTTATTGTCCTGATATTTACGGCTCTCACCCTTCTTGTGCTCTATTTCGTAGTGAAGCTTAACGAAGCTCAACGGGTCGTAACTGTTCAGTACGCCAAAAGGATTAGAGGCAATCGCCAATATGGTGGTGTGGACACCGTGTTGCCAATCAAACTTATTATTGCCGGCGTTATCCCTATCATCTTCGCGGTAGCGTTCTTGAGTATCCCAAGTTTCGTTGGCTCACTGATGCAAGGTTCGGGTAGCGAATGGGTGAGTAACATCGGATTCAAGCTTGTTGAGTGGTTTAACGTTGGCGGTAGCGCGCTTGGTGGGGCAACAGCTGGGGCGTCTTCGGCTGGTAATGTTGTATACCCGACGGTTTATTTCTTGCTCGTAGTAATTTTCAGCTTCTTTTCTGCCGGGCTGTACTTTAACCCGAAAGAAATATCCGAGAATCTACAAAAGCAGGGTGGCTTCATTGCAGGCATTCGTCCTGGAGCACAAACTGAAAAGTACCTACGACGTATCGTGAACCGTTTGACATTATTTGGTTCGACGGCTCTGGGCCTTGTAGCGGTCCTACCGTTCATTGCCGAGCGTTTTACAGGCAACCAACTGCTTACAATTGGGGGCACTGGCATAATCATCGTGGTTTCAGTTGGAATCGAAACGTTGCGTCAGCTTGAGTCAAAAGCACTCATGATCACCTACGACGAGCATTAATTTACATTGAACAGTTAGGTTTGGTATAATAAGTCTAATTGGTTCATCGCAAATGTAAGTCGATGGACGGAATTTCTTTGGTTTTTGTCTTTACAGCCGACTACCGCTGATGTACACTAGTCAATCAGTAATGGCGAAATCTAAAGAAGTTATCGAGTTGCAGGGAACGATCGTAGAAGCACTGCCTAGTGCCATGTTTCGTGTCGAACTCGAAAACGGGCACGAGATACTCGCACACGTTGCAGGAAAGATGCGTAAATATTATATCCGCATCGTACCCGGCGACACCGTAACAGTAGAGCTAACACCATATGACCTAACGAAGGGTCGCATAACCTACAGAAAAGGTTAGGAGAGGCAATCATGAAAGTACAAGCAAGCGTAAAAAAACGATGTGACAACTGCCAGATTGTTCGACGTAATGGTGTAGTTCGAGTGATATGTAATAAACCTAAGCACAAGCAAAGGCAAGGATAAATGGCGCGAATTGCAAACGTAGAAATACCAAATAACAAACGCGTTGTCGTATCGCTTACATACGTTCATGGTGTCGGCCGTACTTCAAGTGAAAAAATATTGACTGATCTAAATATCAATCACTCAACTCGGGTTAAAGACCTTACAGAAGGTGAACTAACAAAAATTCGCGAGGAACTAAACGCCAATTACACCGTAGAGGGTGAATTGCAGCGAATTGTACGAACTAACATAAAGCGTCTCAAAGAAATCGGTAGCTACCGTGGCGAACGTCACAAGAAGAACCTACCTTCACGAGGACAGCGAACACGTACCAATGCTCGCACACGACGAGGCAAGAGAATTGCAGTTGGTGGCGCACAGCCTAAAGCGGCAAGTAAGACTTAAGGAATACTATGGCAGAAGCAACCAAGAAGACATCACCAGCCAAAGCACGCAAGAAAAAACAGAAGAAATCTGTTACTTCAGGACACGTGCATATTCAAGCTACATTTAATAACACGATAATTACCGTCACAGATACAAACGGCAATACGCTAACTTCAGCCAGCGCCGGAGCCAGTGGCTTCCGCGGATCGAAAAAGGGTACAGCGTATGCTGCTCAAATCGCGAGCGAAAAAGCAATAACAGACGCTTCAACCCAGTTTGGCATGAAAAAAGCCGAAGTCTTCGTGAACGGAATCGGTTTAGGCCGTGACTCCGCTATTCGCGGCTTGCAAAGCGCAGAAATGCAAGTACACGCTATTCATGACGTAACGGGCATTCCACACGGTGGTGTACGCCCACGTAAGCAGAGGAGAGGCTAAATATGGCACGAGATCGCAGTCCAATCGTTAAGCAAAGCCGTCGCGAGGGAGTGGCATTACACCCTAAGGCTCACAAAGTTATGGTTACTCGTACGAACATGCCGGGACAATCACCACACGCTCGTCGCCAGAAACTCAGCAACTATGGTGTGCAGCTTCGCGAAAAGCAAAAAGTTAAGAGGATGTACGGTTTACTTGAAAAACAATTCCGTCGTCTTATAACTGAAGCAGGCCGCAGCAAAGGCCGCACAGGCGTAGTGCTCCTCGAGCTCTTAGAGCGACGTATGGATAATGTTGTCTACCGCGCCCAGTTTGCTGCAAGTCGTCGTGCTTCACGCCAGCTTGTAAATCATGGTCACTTTACCTTAAACGGTAAGCGAGTGGATATTCCTTCAATACGTATCAAAGCTGGTGATGTTATCGAAGTCCGCGCTAAGAGTAAGAAGAGTGAATATTTCAAGAACATGGATGATCTTACTGTGCAGAACGAACAAGGACCACTGAGTTGGTTGACTGCCGATCGTAAGAAATTTGTAATAAAAGTAACAGGTCAGCCAGTACGGGAAGAAGCTGAACCAGGAATTAATGAGCAACTAATCGTAGAGTACTACTCAAGGTAGTACAGAAGATAAGGAGAATATTTTAATGAGCTCACACGCAATCCAAACACCATCAATCACAAATGTCGACGAACACAGCGACAAGAGTGCATCACTAATTATAGAGCCTATGCACACCGGCTATGGCATGACGCTGGGTAACAGTCTTCGTCGCGTATTGCTTTCGAGCATTGCTGGCGCTGCTGTTAAAGCGTTCAAAATAGAAGGTGCAACCCACGAATTCACAACTGTTGATGGCATTAAGGAAGATGTTGTAGACATCCTTCTTAACCTTAAACAGCTACGATTCAAGGTATTTAGCGATGAACCGCAGTTGCTTCGCATAAGCAAAAAAGGTAGTGGCGTCGTAAAGGCGAGTGATATTCAGCTTACATCTGATGTTGAGCTTGTAGATCCAGAGCAAGTTGTTGCGACTATCGATGACAGTAACGCGAAGCTCGAAATGGACCTGCTCGTTGTTACCGGTCGCGGATACCTAAGTGTAGAAGAAATGGGCGATGATAAACCGAGCGATATGATTGCGGTAGACGCACTCTTTAGCCCGGTTCGTCGAGTACGCTACAAAGTTGAAAGCACTCGTGTTGGTCGTATTACTAATCTTGATAAACTCAGTATTACTATCGACACAGACGGCAGTATTTCTCCTAAGGACGCATTCGAAGAAGCTAACGCTATTCTCGCGAGTCAGTACGAAGCCCTAGCAGGTGGCGTAGAAGTTGCTATTGCAACTATGCAGCAACCAGTTCGTCCAGAAGAGCCAGAAGAAGAATCTTCAGAGCTTATGACTCCTATTGAAAATCTCAATCTTACCGCACGCACTACTAATGCGCTTATCAACAACGACATTCACACGGTTCAAGATCTTGTAACTCTAGGTGATGCAGAGCTAAAAGACCTTAAAGGGTTTGGCGCAAAAGCGCTCGAAGAAGTTCAGCAAAAGCTAGATGAGATGGAACTGTAAGGAGAATTTATGCACCGCCACGGATACAAAGGTCGTAAATTAGGACGCAAGCGTGATGAACGTCGTCGTTTGCTCAAACAGCTTGCTGTTTCACTTATTTTGGAAAAGAGCATTGTTACGACCCTACCAAAAGCAAAAGAAGCCCTACCATTTGTTGAAAAACTAATCACAAAGGCTAAAGTTGGCACGCTTGCGAGTCGACGGTTAATACACGCACGACTAAGCGATAACGACGCAGCTTTTGAGCTTGTAGACCAAATTGTCCCAAAGCTTACAGAACGCAATAGTGGACATATACGTCTCACGAAAGTACCAGCTAGAAGAGGTGACGGTGCGCCGATGGCTCGTCTTGAATTTGTAGACGACTTGGACGCAAAAACCGACGCTAAGCCTAAAAAAGCTGCTACCAAACCTGCGACTAAGCGTAAAACTAAAGAAACGGCAAAGGCTTAAGGTATGAAAAGAACTCGAACTACCGTATCTAAACCTAAAGAAGTAACCAGAAGCTGGTTTGTTGTGGATGCAGCAAGTGCACCGCTTGGTCGTGTTGCAACTCAAGTTGCACGCGCGCTTAGTGGTAAGAACAAAGTGGATTACACCCCACACGTTGATGCAGGTGACTTTGTCGTAGTTGTTAACACGCAGAACCTCTACACTACTGGTAAAAAGCAAGAGCAAAAGGTGTATCATAAGTACACTGGCTACCCAGGAAACCTAAAGTCTGTTAAGTTGGGTACGATGCAAGCTGAAAAACCTGAAAAAGTGTTTGAAAAAGCTGTATATGGCATGCTTCCTAAGAATAAGCTTCGCCCTGCTCGCATGGAAAGACTTAAGATTTATGCTAAGAATGAGCATCCTCATGATGGACAAAAACCACAGAAATTGGAGAATAAATAATGGCTGATAATTATCACTACGGTCTTGGTCGACGAAAAAGCGCAACTGCTCGCGCTCGTTTAACGAGCGGTAAAGGTAAAATTACTATCAACAAACTACCGATTGAAGACTATCTAGACAAAAGCGAACGCCTCATATGGGAACTCCACCAACCATTTGAACTTCTAGACATGACCGGCAAGTACGATGTGAGTTTACTCATTAGCGGTGGTGGCATGCACGGTCAAGTTGGTGCAGCAAAGCTCGCGATATCTAATGCGCTTGCAGACATGAACGAAGACCTACGTAGCACCCTAAAACGCGCCGGTCTTCTAAAGCGTGATCCTCGCGAAAAAGAACGTAAGAAATACGGCCTTAAGCGCGCTCGTAAAAAAGAACAATTCTCAAAGCGTTAATGCTGCATAAACCGCCCAATGTGGCGGTTTTTTGCTGGTATACTTACATATATGTCTACAAAAAGAATACTGACAGGCCTTCGAGCAAACGGTGAGCTCCATTTAGGTAGCTATTTAGGCGCTATTTTACCAATGGTTAATTTACAGAAACGATATAGCGGTAATAGCGATTACCAGTTAAATATGTTTGCGCCTAATTTACATAGCTTCACCACTGAAGTTGACCACTCGCAGTTGTATTCGCAGATGATTGAAAATTTTAAGGTTTTCATGGCGGCAGGTTTAGATATTAATCAAGATAATACATTTGTGTATCGCCAAAGTGAGATTACAGCTCATAGTGAGCTGTGTGTGATTTTGGATAACTTCGCGTATTTTGGTGAACTGAGTCGTATGACAGAATATAAGGACAAAGCAACTCGTTCCGAAAATGTTACGGCGGGATTATTTAATTATCCTGTACTTATGGCGGCTGATATTTTGCTTTACGGCGCCACGTATGTGCCCGTCGGGGATGATCAGCGTCAACACCTAGAGCTAACTCGTGATTTAGCCCAACGGCTTAACAACAAGTTTGAGCAAGAACTATTCACCATACCCGTAGCCTTTAAGGAGCAATTAGAATTCTATAGCCGAGATACTGGCCTGCGAATCCGTAGCTTGCGTAGTCCGGAAAATAAAATGAGCAAGAGTATCAGTGATCCAGCGGGCACTATTTTGTTGTCAGACAGCCCTGAAGAAGCACGTAAAAAGATCATGAGCGCTACTACAGACAGCGTAGGTGCGGTGCATTACGATTTTGATACGCAACCAGGTGTATCTAACCTGTTGCAAATTTTAGCCACCATTACGAATGAATCACAGTCGGCTGTAAATTCAGAGTGGGAGGGTAATGAGCGTTATGGGGACCTGAAACAAGCCACTGCAGATGCCACCGCAAATTTCTTAGAATCTTTCCAAGAGCGACTATCGAACGTCGACGAGTCGCAACTGCTCGAAAAGCTCGAACAGGGTGAAGCGGCGATGCGCGAAGTAGCTAATGCAACCTTATTGCGCGTGCAAAAAGCAGTTGGCCTAAAGCCAGTATATTAGCCATGAGTGACAATAAAAATATGCGGCTCGACGTATGGGTGGCAAAACATCATGATATTAGCAGGAGTCTAGCAAACAGGCTCACAACAGACGGTAATGTGCTGGTAAATAAAGAACGCAAGACTCCAAGTTATCGTATTCAAAGCACTGATACAGTAACGGTGACACTGCCGACCAAAATACAGTCCGAGTATGACTTAGCTATTATTGAAGAAAACGATTATTTTATTGCTATAAGCAAGCCGCAGGGTTTATTGGTTCATGCTAAGGATAATCAAGACGCAGAGCAGACAGTACAGAGCCTGTTAGCTTCAAAGGTTGATCCAACCACTCCAAGGGGAGGAATAGTCCATAGGCTGGACCGTGACACCTCAGGCGTTATGGTTGTTGCGCGCACACTAGAGTCATATGAAGAATTGAAGAGTCTATTTAAGCAGCGTCACATTTCTAAAACATATATAGCCATAGTGGACGGTTCTGTTAAGGATGATGAAGCCATTATTAAATGGCCTATAGCGCGTTGGCCAAAAAAACCTGCATTGTTTCGTGTTGATGCGAATGGCAAGTCTACTGAAACTAAATTTAAGGTTACTCAGCGGCTGGAAGGTACAACTGTGGTAGAGCTCTATCCCAAAACCGGCAGAACGCATCAATTGCGAGTGCATATGGCTCATTTAGGCAACCCCATAGCGGGCGACCATTTCTATAACAAAGCCTATAAAGAGGGTCAGAAGTTAATGCTACACGCACAAAAACTAGATTTCAAATTACAGGGCAAGCAGTACAGTCTGGAATCACCTACGCCAAAGCGGTTCAGTATATGATTCTGCACCCTGACACCCACATGCAACTCAGCCAACTAAAAGAACATCTACCTCATGCTTTAATTGTATCCGGACCTGAAGGAATGGGGAAAATTGAAACTGTCTTAGCTATGATAAAAGAACTCCACCCCGAAGCGAAAGACACAATCGCACATGCTAATTGGCAGTACTTGCAAAAAATTGAGCCAGAAGACGGAAAGAAATCTATAGGAATAGCACAAATAAAGCAGCTGGAGGAATTACTTCGTTTGAAAGATGCACATAAAAGATACGTGCTAATCGATCAAGCCCATGCGATGACTACCGAAGCCCAAAATTCATTCCTGAAAACTCTAGAAGAGCCACCTGAAGACACACATATATTTTTAGTAACTCAATCGATAGAACAATTGCTCCCCACAATTAGATCAAGGGCACAGCATATTCACTTTAAGCCAATTGATGAAGCTACATTTACGAATTATCTCGGCAATGAATATGACCTCGATCAAGATCTTGCCAGACGACTATTTTATATTACCCAAGGTAGACCACTCGCTGCAGCACGACTCGCCGAAGATACTACAGCTTTGGATGAATTGCTCGAATTAACTAATGATGCAAAAAAGTTTTTACAATCAGACCTAGGCGCCCGACTCACTGTTTTTGAAAAGTACTCGAAAAATACACAACTCGCATCAGACCTGTTGCGTTCTATCATAGTAGTTGCGCGAGCGGCGCTTTCAACAAGTCAGACCAATAATCAAAAAAAGCACCTCGCGAGCGTTCTAGCTAAATTATTTACTGCAGAACGAAGGCTTAAAAATTATGTTCAACCAAAGTTGGTATTTGCTGAACTCATGTTAAAATTGTAGATAATGCAAGAACTTCTGTTAGTTGCTGGTTTTGGTTTTGTCACGATTTTGGTGCTCAGGCAAATGCGGCCCGAGACAGAAAAAGAAAAAAAGTCGAACACGCAAAAGCTCGATAGGCTTTGGGCTGTTGCTCAAAAATCTATGCGTGACCGTAAATTTGTACCAGCCGAAAAGGCGCTACTTACAATTCTTAAACTTGATCACAAAAATGCAGCTGCCTATAATCGGCTGGGCATTCTCTATGCGCGACAGCGTAATTTTGAGGATGCAATTGAGTGTTTTGAAATTACATCCAGCTTGGAACCTAAACCTTCCAGTTTGCATAATTTGGGGTTGATATATTACGAAACAGGCAAGCTAGAAAAATCAGCA
>Ga0136558_1001089_pt1 | contig 14209 bp, 16 predicted proteins | sample AntRauTorckE6833_FD_101391 | JGI IMG/M metagenome (GOLD analysis project Ga0136558, IMG submission 101391) | Saline lake microbial communities from Rauer Islands, Antarctica - Metagenome Torckler E6 #833 | ecosystem: Environmental > Aquatic > Non-marine Saline and Alkaline > Saline | place...
ATCCAGAATTGGGACAATGCACCGTCACCACAGATCCATCTTCGCATTCAATATCAGCTAAAAACCTCTTATAGCGACGGACAAGACGTCCAATCTGTAATGGTTTAGAAAAGTTCATTGGACAGAAACCATTATTTTTATTAACACTTAATGAATAGTGATAACACATGGTCTGCTTTGAGAAAAGATGTCTACATATACACCGATGGCGGGTGTCATGGAAATCCAGGCCCGGGCGCGTGGGCCGCTCTACTAAGATGGCAGGGTCAGGAAAAAGGGTTTTCAGGGTTTGACCCTCAAACCACCAACAACCGGATGGAGCTGATGGCGGCCATTCACGGGCTGGGTCAACTGAAGCGACCAATGACTGTTCAGCTTTACTCCGATAGTCAATATGTTGTGAAAGGGATGACATCCTACATTACAGACTGGCGCTGCAACAACTGGCAAACAGCGATTAAAAAGAAAATAAAAAACCTGGATCTCTGGCAAGAGCTTGACCGGTTAAATCAAAAACATCATGTCACTTGGCATTGGGTTCGCGGTCACAACGGCCATCTGGAAAATGAGTATGTCGATGGCTTGGTTCAAAAAACCATCAAAACTCATCTAGACAAAGCCGCGTCATCCTCGCACGTGATCCTCTAACTTAATGTTTGTGGACATGCCAATTTTTGCCAATGCGTGATCACGGCTCTCAAACACCCACTTCAATAGCTCTTGACACGTTTTGGACGGGAGAAAGTTTTTATTCACCCGCACATAAAAATCAATTTCATCCCCCTCAAAATCCGGCAAAACCTGAACCAAATTTAAATTCGTCAATCGAAGCGTTTCTTCAGAGGCAGAGATAATCCCCAGGCCTTGCTCAGCCAAAACGTCCATAATGCGTGGACCATAAACATTAATAACACGTGTTTTTTCAGTCGCTTTCAAAAGGTCATACTTGCTGTATTTCTTGCCATATTTAGCTACTTTGGGCAGAGGACTATTAAAGAACATCAGTGTTTTGCCTTTTAAATCATCAAGGGTTTTGATGGGACCTGTTTTCTCAATAAGCTTAGGAGAAGCCCATAATTTCTGCTTAAAGTTATAAAATGGAATGTAATCAAAATATTCGTTGGTTTCATTATCAAGCCAAGAACACAGGAAGATTTCATTGTATCGTTGATCAATGTGAAAGAACGAGTCAATTTGGCTAATGGATAAATCTAGGTCAGGCGTTTTGTTATAAAAATCTGCAATGTATGGCGCAAAAAAACCTTCCAAAATGGTTTGCGTTGACGACAGGATTACTTCACTGGGGCTTTCAGTTTTGTAATGCATCCCCAGAGTTGAATACATATGATCATAGGCCCCGACAATCTGGGAAAAGTTTGCAAGGATATGCTCAGCTTCAGGTCTGGAGCGTACATTGCCTGCTTTCGAAATATCAAAGAGTGTAAGGCCTATTTTTGCTTGTAACCGCCGTAAACTGGTAAGCGCTGTCGTGCGTTGAACGCCAAGTTTATGCACCGCTCGATCTGTGTTTTTTTCTTCCCGAAAGATAGTTGCAACCAGGATTTCAAATGACGTGAGGGGTTGAAAGCTTTTTTCTCTTTTTTCTGACATTAACAAAAATCCTTCTTTATAAAAACATGTTGTTGTTATTTGCTCATGTTAACAAACAAAGTGTTGACAAGCTAGATAACTTATTATAATAACAAACTGTAATGTATGGGAAGTATAGAGTTTATATAAGCTCGTTCAACACAGGCACACAAGGTGTCAGACGTGTTCTCTTTCCACCATTATGCGAAATTGGGTCTAAGTCGTGATATAGCGACGGCAACCAATTGCAAGCTTTGCTTCAACCTAATTTCTTTCTTATACCTCCTACCTAACCTACCCCCTTGGCAACAAGGGGGTACTTTTAATATAAAAACAGGTAAAAAAGTAAAAGACGATTTTGGCGGGAAGCTAACTGGAAAATTACTGTAATTAATTGAAATATCATAATATTTTCAACTAAAAGCTTAATTTAACATTTTAGTTGACAGTGAATGTGTATTTCAAATACAAGTATTTCCTAAAATAATTAATAATTTATTAAGCTGACTTTAAGGGGTTATCGATGAACATACAAAGACGGCGGGACACCGCACTTCTGATTTTTTTACTTCCACTATTGGTGCTGTTCAATTCTCATTCGCTTAAGCTAGATCTTTCTAAGCTTTCTACCCCTGATGAAGATTTTAAAAAAACCATTCAACAAGCCCATGAAGATCTTAAATGGATTCAAAATTATATCCACCGGCGTGATCAAGCATTAGCAGAGGCGCAACGACAGGTCGAGGACTTGAAAGTTAAAAATAAATTTTCCAGCGTTTTGGGAGAGTTGAAATCTCGTGCATTTAAAAAAGAAAAAGCTCTTTTGCAAGAACAAACAGAACTTCAAGAACAAGAGATGAAACGCCAACGCGACCTGGCACAGGATCGTTATGACAGCGATAATATATTTGCAAGGGCTGTACAAATGTTCAGCGAAAACGGCGGAGATACAAACCCTCTAAGAAGCGCGCTCTGGCCATTTGTTGAAGAAACAATGAAAAATATATACGGCGGCGCCGCTTTTAATAAACTCGATCCAGAGGCAAGAGACGCCTATGTTTCTGGGGTTTTAACTGCTCATATCCCCGCAACACTTGGTCAGGTAACTGGAGCTTCTATTGCTTTACAACTCGCAAGAGGAAACGCATTATTGCAAAAAAGAAGCGCCCCAGAAGAAGGGTCTCGTCCCCCTGGATCTCACTTGTCAGGTGGCGATAGTGATGTTTTTGATTTGTCCGGAACCCCTTCTCACACAACAGAATCTCATGTGCAAGAAACCTCTTCTCCTGACCTAACAAGGACAGCTGGTGCTACTGCAGTAAAAATCTCAGCCCCAACAAGTAGCTTTGCTCCAAGTTCAGTATTTGATCTAGGAGAAGATGAGTCATCTTCTCCAAGTTTCTCGCGACAATCTAAGGGCTTCGTTAAATCAAGCAGAGCATCATCTAACCCTGCTGCAGACAACATCTCTACGTTCGATCTGGGTAGTGATAGCCGTAGCTATAACTATAGCTATAGCTACACTTCTCTAGATGAGATCAACGCCCCTCCCCCAGCTCATTTAAAGTTACAAAAACAAGTTACGAGAACATTTATATCAGAGGAAGAAGAAAGGCAAGAACTTGAAAAAGATGCCCTCAAAAGATTTGGGGCGAGCTTTAAAACACCTGCAAAACTTAAGCGAACTCCTCACCCTGCTCCACAGGCATCCCCTCAAAGCCAAAGAAAGTATTCTTCTTCAGCACCGAGTAGCCCGCTGCGCCCTAAAAACGCTACTGCAAAACCAAGTCCTGATGATTCTTCACAAAAATCATTTGATATAAGCAGAAATTTGGCTGCTGTTCCTGGCTCAGAAAATGTAACACCTTAAACTTTTTAAGGAAATATCCCGTGAATAGTATGAACAAAATTAACCTAACAAAAGAACAAAAACGCCCCATAGGAATGGAGAAAAATATCATGAAAACTACACTCAATAAATCCAATAGGTACCTAGCGTTAACTATGACAGCGCTCTGCTTAAATATTTCGGCTGGGCCCGGTGATGATGAAAACAGCATAACTGAGGATGACATGCAACTTTCTGCACCAACATCCCCTGGCCGACGCCCACTTGCTAGGACAAATCTCTCTGCTTCTGGCAATCCCGATGGCCTTTCAAAGACATCTAGGACAGGCCCAAGGTTGGGAGCGCTTCGTGAACTGGCAGCATCGGAGGACGATGCTTCCTCAACCACCTCAGCAGCTGGGTCAGTGGCGCCATCCGCGGCATATACACACTTGACAGGTGTTTCAAAGATAACGGGTCTTACACAGCTAACTGATGCTGATGCTGCAAAAATTATTGGCCAAAATGTTTCGCTTCAGCAAAAAGTAGACATGTTAGATCGTGAAATTTCTAGTAAGAAAGCAAAACTTGAAAAGTTACAAAATCAAATGAAAAAACAGAAAAGTGATCTAGCTGCTGAAGCTCAGAGACTTCTCACTCTTGAAACTGCTGATCAAATTAAAGGCATTGCAAAGATTGTCAGAACATTTGGATATAAATTTAAAGACCCGGCCCTTAAAGGGAATATTGACACGTTGTATGCACACACACAAAGAATGGTGACAGATTACAGTGCCCAAAAAGAACGCGCCCAAAAATATAAACAAAGAACGGCTGAATATGCGGCTCTCGTTCAAGATCTTGCAGAGGCTATTATAAGCTTGACTGGAGGCCAATTACAAGTAGAGGGCAACCAAAAACCTGCTGGCACATCTGCAAACTTAAAATATTGTGTAGAGGTTCTTAAAGGCATGTTGGCGACAAAAGAACAAGAAACACAATCACTTGTTCGTAAAGAATTAGATGCGCTTTTGTTGAAAAAAGAAGATGGCGTTAAATTAGCCCCCCGAGCAAGCGCTGCACAACTTCGCGAATATTTTGGCTTAAGTGGTCGTCAATCAGAGTATTCTCGAACAATGACAAATGTGACTGAAGCAATAAGAACGATATCTGAAAACAATGGTATGTTTGGTGCCGCAAAAAGATCTGAAGCCTTAAAGACCTTGGCAAAAGAATTAAGCATTCTCAAGCATGTAAAAAATCTAGTTTCTGGATCAGAATCTGTTCTTAAATTAGCAGAAGAACATGATCCCAGTTCTGCTATTGGCGATCAAAGTTATGAGCAATCCTTAGAAAGAAGAAGAGAACTTACGCAGACAATTCAAGCAGCAGCGCCAGACCTTGATATGTCGATTGATGATGCCAGCAACAACGCATAATAGGCTGTAGCTTTTTACTCATTATTAATATCCCCCACTTGGGGGGTTTTTTATTTCTAAAATCAACTTTGAAGTTTGAAGACAAATAACGTACTAATATAATGAAGCATACAAGCACACAATCAGCTGGAAACAAGATGACAAAAGACCAAAAAAATGTTTTGATATCTCTCTTAGGCCACGTGTTTGAACATTTTGAAAGCTCCATTTTTACCTTTGCGGGCGCTTTTACCGCCAGCTACTTTTTTTCTCAAGACCCTCATCATTGGCTGGGACACTATGGCGCCTATATTGCCATCTCCTCTGGGCTGTTTCTCGCACCCTTTGGAGCATTTATTTTTTCATGGATTGGCGATCATTTTGGCCGTCGCCCTGCGCTGATTCTGGCTTATCTCATGAGCATTGTGCCTTCCATGCTTATCCCCCTGATACCAAGCTATGCTCAAATCGGTATTGTTGCCTCTCTGCTCCTTATTCTCGTTCGAATTTTTCAAGGCCTAGGCGGAAGTGGTGCTTTTGCAGGGCGCATTGTTCTTGTGGGCGAAGGCAGCCCTGAAGGACGCAACTTAAACATGGGCATTCTTATGTCTTTAGGCTTTTTTGGCGCCCTTCTAGGCACTGGGTTAAGTTATGTCTTTATCACCTACAAAATTGTAAGTTGGGGCTGGAAAATTCCTTATTTTTTAGCCTCTGCTCTTGGGATTATTGTTTTATTACTGCGTCGACACCTAACCGAATCTTCTGAGTGGATTGAGCATAAAAAAAACAAAGACGCTCTTCCGACTACAAAGCCCAGCATTCCCTTGATTCAATGCCTTAAAAAATTTCCAATTTCTATGTTTTGTGTTTTTTGCTTTGGCTTGTGTATGCTAACGCCCTTTTATTACAGCAATATTTGGATTGCAAAACATATAGATGCCAGTAGCTCTGCAAGCTTACTGTACACAACCCTTGCCATGGGCTTGTGTGGCACAACGTTGATTCTATTTTTTTGGATGATTACGTATGTCAGGCCAGAAAAAATGCTTGCCCTTGCAGCTGTTGCCATTTTTTTGACTGGTATTTTTTTATTAGTAGGACTTCAAAGTCCCTTTCCTGGCTTTCATATAATAAATCGTCTGTTGGTTGCTCTTGCAACATCCATGGTCGTTCCGCCTATCATGCTTTTGTCCCATCAATTGTTTCCTGTCGACTTTAGATACACCGGATTTGCCATCCCCTTTTTCTTAGGACAGGCTGTTGGCAATGGCCCCACCCCTTTCTATGCTGAATTGATTTACCGTCATACAGGGTCTATACACTTAACATCTGGATTGATTTTCGGTTCTGCCCTGATCTTATTCGTGATCAGTTTTGTGGTCAAATCGCAAAGAAAATTCATAAACATATCTGTCGTAGACGTGGAACCTAAGACATAAAAAAAGCTAGGCTCGAAAGCCTAGCGATCTATCAGGAAAAATATCCCTTAAACGTTATTTTAGAAACGGATTGCTGTTCCAACCAAGAGGACGGCCCCTTTATTGTTGTTTCTAATACCACTTGAGAATAAACGCTTATTTTCACTACGAGCCTTAGGAGTAGCCCCCGCCGGATTGTTATAGTATTGTGACGTGTTACGGGTATCAAAATAATTTACTTCACTGAATAACGTGAGTCCAGGGGCGGCTTTATATTCATACGTAACAGAGCTAATGTTTGCTTTTGCTTTCCCGCCTTCTACTTTCCGCCAAGACGCCATATGACCAGCTGCAACATAGTGACGACCAAGCGCGTAACTAATCGCCGCATTGACAGCATCACCGTATGTCTCGGATAGGTCTTTTCGAGTCAGTGATTTGCCGTTATTCATGTATCCCGCACCAAACTGAATATCTCCAAAGTCAACCAATAGCCCAGCAAGGAAAGACTTAGCAGGATGAACGGCGTTAACAGCAAGATTTTGATTTATTTTCGTACTTGGATCAGCCACGGCTCCCCCAAGGTAAATGTTTACATCCACACCGGCAGTATTGAACCCATAAGAGGCAACCCCTTCAACAACACGGCGTAGCATGATTTCGTTCTTATTAAATGCCTCCCCAAAGGAAGTACTATTTGCTTCATCAGCGCCGCGCTTGCGCGAGCCAAGCAATTGAGAATGAGGTGTGAAACTGGCTACAAACTGGAAACCATTGATGGTCGGTGTTTGATAAAGAACCTTGGTTGCGTATTTATCATATGGTGCGTGTTGATAATAAGTCAGTGTCCCTGTACTTGGTGTCGCAAAGGTAAATAATTCACCCCCAAATCCACCGGTAGCACCCATGACATCACGTCCATCTAGAAGTGTTTGCTCAAGAGCACCTTCCATCTCACCCACTTTAAAAGTTCCATATTCATCGGTGTTGTAATAAGCATAGGCGGCTTTGATAAAGTCGGCAGAGCCTGCTTTTTCACGGCGTAAATCAAAAACAATGTCGGCACCATAACTATCATTATTCAAGCCGTCGGCAAAAATACTGAAACCAACGTCACCTTTGGTGGAAAAACTTGCCTGATCAATGCGGCTATCCCGTTTCTTTGCCGTATTTGCCCCGGCAATAAAAATAAGCTTACCCTTAACTTTAGCCTGCGGCTTTTTAAACCAATCTGTATTGATCACAGTGCTTTTTTGATCCTTTTGATTATTAGATTCAATTTTTGCCTGCGCTTCTTCAGCCCCACAGACTGATATAAGAGTGAATAAAATAAGTTTATATAAGTTCTTCATAGCGCTACCTTGTTTAAATTGTGCGACTTACAATACTGCGATTCAAATTTTTTTTCAAGAATCAATCTTTCGATGTTGGAACATAGGGATAAGATCGGGGATAGGTCTCTGGCACATCCTCCGGAGATTTAACCGACGATTTTTTACCACAACCACTAAGCCCCACAAGCATTATCAACAAAAAGAAAACTCGCGTGTTCATTTTAACTCCATAAACATAAAAAATAATAACCTACCCCATACCATATACATTGATTGAAAAAATGCGCGCAACTGTTTTTATCTTTTGTGTTCAAGGAGATCAGATGTGAACCGATGACACCCAGTAAAATCAAAACAGCTGTGTAATAAAAAAGACCAGCCTCTTTTAAATTCCCTAGCTGCACCCAAAGGATAGTAATCATCGCAAGAAGAGCTAGAAAGAAAATTTTTTGATAATCACAGATGATCAATGTCATTGATTTTATCCCGACCAGGCGATCGTCTTCCATATCTTGATAGGCGTAAATGGTATCATACAAAAGTGTCCAGAGGATTCCTATCAAATAGACAAGGAAGGCAGACAAAGTAAGTGTACCTGTGACCTCCAGATACGCAACAAGCACACCCCAATTGAAAACAATCCCTAAAAATAATTGAGGAAAATAGGTCACTCTTTTGGTCAGTGGATAGATGATAACAAATGGCATGATCGATACTGCCAGCCATATGGTTGTATGGCCAAATGATAATAAGAGACAAAGTCCCAAAATAAGCTGAATACATAGAAATATAAGCGCAGCAACCACCGATATAGCACCAGAAGCAAGGGGTCTGGCCTGGGTTCTCTCAACTTTTCGATCAAGCTGACGATCAAATATATCATTGATTGTACACCCAGCGCCCCGCATGAGAAAGCTTCCGATCAGAAACTTGGCATATAGAAAAGTCGAATGAGTTGAGGCTGACGCCAATGCAAGCCCCCAGCAGCAGGGTAAATATAACAATAAAGCGCCGGTTGGTTTATGCCATCGTGCCAATTTCACATATCCTGAAAAATAAGATTTTATCAACCGGAAATCAAAAAAATTTAGCATTTTCTATTCCTTATCTGTATACAGCCTGTTTATTACTTGATATCTTAAATACGTAAAAAAACAGCCGTTTACTAGGTAATTTTAAATGTCAAAGCACAACAACTTACCCAGACTTTTCCTAGAAACAGCGCCTCATGCCGGACAAAAAGTCACATTATGTGACGATGGAAGTCACTATTTAACGGTTGTCCTTAGAATGAAGCCTGGAAATAACCTTCGCGTTTTCAATGCTGAAACAGGGGAGTTTTTGGCAAAAATTGATGGCATTGACAAGAAAAAATGCACGTTAGTCGTTGAAGAGATGATCCGACCTGGCAAAAATGATCTGCCCCTTACGCTGATTTTTTGCCCCCTTCGTAAAGAGCGCATGCATTTCCTGATCGAAAAGGCCATTGAACTTGGCGTGACAGATTTATATCCCATCCTAACAGAACGCACACAATATCGATCTTTCAATGTAGAACGCGCCCAAAGGCACATTATTGAGGCAACAGAACAGTGCGAACGCCTTTCACTTGCACGGATTCACTCCTTACGTTCTCTGCCCGATTTATTGAAAGAGTGGCCTATCAACAAAACGATCCTCCTCTGCAAAGAACGCACCGGGTCACAGCCCCTTGCTCAAACCCTCATCAATCAATTCATTCAATCTCCTGCCTTTTTAGTTGGACCAGAAGGCGGGCTTACCACCGAAGAAATCATGCTTCTGGAAAGTTATTCTTTTGTGCAGCCTGTGTCTTTGGGGCTCAACATTCTACGCTCTGAGACGGCTGCTTTAAGCGCCTTGGGCTTTTGGCAGCTATATCTAAAAGCACAAAGAGTTGAATCAACGTGATATCTAAAGAAGTGTAACGCTCTATCTAACCCTCCAAGAAAGGAACCGAGAGATGAAAAAAATATTTTTTGGCTTAGTTATATTAATTATTTTAGGATTTATCGGCTTAACATTGATAAAAATGCCAGCGCCCTCTAGACCTGTCACAAAAGAAGTTAAGATATAATTTTATCACACCAACCAAACTTAGGCTGTTTGGTAGAGCAGACAGGACCTGAGTGACGGCCCTGAGAAAAACTGAATAAAAAGTTGATTGATAAAAAGAAGCGCTTTATGCAGTCAGCTCTAGCGCATGCGCTTTCTGGCAAGCTTACGTAGGCGGCGGATAGCCTCTGACTTTTCACGGGCTTTTCGTTCGGATGGCTTTTCGTATTGACGACGAAGCTTCATTTCACGAAAAACGCCTTCTCTCTGAAGCTTTTTTTTGAGAATTCTTAAAGCTTGTTCTATGTTATTGTCACGGACTGAAATTTCCACGATTTTCTAACCTTTCGTAATAGTTTTAAATCTAAGAACCAAAGTTGACGTTAAAACGCTTGTTAAACTTGGCAAGTTGACCTCCAGAGTCAACCAGACGATGAACACCTGTCCAAGCAGGGTGCGTTTTGGGATCAATTTCCAGACGAATCACATCACCTTCTTTACCCCAGGTAGAGCGCGTTTCATACTCTTCGCCATCGGTCATAATAACTTTAACGGTGTGGTAACGTGGGTGAATATCTTTTTTCATCTGATTAACTAATTTTTCTTGGTTATAACGAATGGGAAAACAGAGTGCAAGCCTAAATATTGTAACAGGCCAACATATTGATAAGATTAACATCTTATCACCTTCATTAACTGCAAAGTTAACGAAGGTGATTAAAGAATGCTCTTCGCATAGATGCAATATGCTAGTAGTGAAAGGTTACTATTTAAGCTCGTAAGTTTTCTTTTCGTGGGCCCCTAACGGATCCTTTTGTTTTTTTTCTTCGTAAGAGCAATTTGATAAACCAATAAGAACCATGAATAGCATCAAAAGTTTCATAATTTTTTCTCTCTTTTTTATTAATTTATCAAATGGTGAACAAAGTGTAAACCTACATACTTGTCTCTATTGTTTTAAGTGAGCCCTTAGCATCCAGGCCTTTTTCTCAAGGGCACCAATGACAGAACTAATGAGATCCTCAGTTCCTGCATCGGTATTTTCTGCACAATGTGGGAGCACATCTCGAAGAGAACTGATGGTGGTTGCATAGCTTAGAAGCAAATCTTCAATCATCTCTAAAGAAGACAAAAATCCTTCTGGAGCTTCATTTATCGTCATAAGTGACTGAAACTCCCTGAAGCTTCCCGGCGCTTTCCCACCCAAAGTCACAATTCGCTCTGCTAAATCATCAACCGTTTCAGCTAACTCTTGGTACTGACCTTCAAGAAAAACATGTAGCTGGGCAAAATCAGGACCTTTAACATTCCAGTGATAATTTTGCGTCTTCAGATAAAGTGCATAGGTATTTGAGAAACCTACTTTTAACGACTCAACTGTTGCTTTTGTCATAATAAAGCTCCTTGTTTTTATATTAAAATACTAACACAAAAACAAATGCCTACTAAAAGCAAAAACTAGTTAATAGATTTAACGATTGATTCGCACATCTTTTTAGCATCCCCAAAGAGCATCATTGTATTATCTTTGAAAAATAGTTCGTTTTGAACTCCTGCATATCCAGGTGACATGGACCTTTTCACAAAAAGAACGGTTTTACTTTCCATTACATCAAGAATTGGCATCCCGTAAATAGGGCTTTCAGGGTCCGTCTTTGCTGCAGGGTTTGTTACATCATTGGCTCCGATCACAAACGCAACATCGGTTGAAGAAAAATCATTGTTAATTTCATCAAGTTCAAGGACGTCTTCATAAGGAATATTTGCTTCAGCAAGCAAAACATTCATATGCCCGGGCATACGGCCTGCAACAGGGTGAATGGCAAATCGAACTCTCACCCCTTTTTCTTTTAGGACAGATACCATTTCTTTTAAAGCGTGCTGAGCTTGGGCAACTGCCATCCCATAGCCTGGCACAATAATCACAGAATCTGCGTTTTGCATAAGGAATGCGGCATCTTCAGCACTTCCAGCCTTAACAGGCCTTTCTTCCTCATCAGCGCCCGCAACACTTGAAGAAGTCTGGGATCCAAATCCGCCCAAAATCACGTTAATAATAGAGCGATTCATTCCCTTGCACATAATATAGCTCAAAATCGCGCCAGAGGCGCCAACCAATGCCCCTGTTACAATTAGGAGGGGATTGTGCAATGTAAACCCAATGCCACATGCAGCCCACCCTGAGTAGGAGTTCAGCATGGAAACAATCACTGGCATATCAGCGCCGCCGATGGGCAAAATAAGAAGGAACCCAAGAGCAAAGGAAAGAAAGACAATCGCCCAAAAGGCCGCTGTTGTTTGATAAGCAGCAAAAACACCCAAAATGATGAGAATGGATAACAACAAGAGAGCATTCATCATATGTTGACCAGGGAACCGGAGAGGCTTGCCTGATAAAATGCCTTGGAGTTTTAAGAAGGCAACGATAGATCCTGTGAAAGTAAGAGATCCAATTGCTGTTCCAAGTCCCATTTCGATAAGAGCGCCCGTTTTGATAAAACCAATCGGGCCAATATCAAAGGCCTCTGGATTATAAAATGCAGCAGCTGCAACCATGACTGCTGCCAAGCCAACAAGACTGTGAAAAGCAGCAACAAGTTGAGGTAAAGCTGTCATGGCAATAGATCGGGCAATGATGACACCTATCCCAGCACCTAACACAAGGCCCGCAATAATAAGATCATAGCTTAAAACTTTTTGGCTCACCATCGTTGTACCAACAGCGACGGTCATCCCGATCATGCCTAAGAAGTTTCCCCTGCGTGCAGAGGTTGGCGACGCAAGCCCTCTTAAGGAAAGGATAAAACAAACCGATGCAACCAAGTATAAATAGGATGTTATGTTTGACACAGATTTTTCCTTTTATTTCTTTTTTTTGAACATTGAGAGCATTCGTTGCGTTACAACAAATCCTCCAAAAATATTAATACCAGCTAAAACAACGCCACAAAAACCAAACCACTTTGCAAGGGGAGAATGAGAGGCGCCAGCAGCAATGAGCGCCCCAACAACAATCACGCTTGAGATGGCATTCGTTACAGCCATCAAGGGTGAATGCAAGGCGGGCGTGACACTCCAAACCACGTAGTAACCCACAAAAATCGCTAAAATAAAAATTGTTAAAATAATACTAAAGTCCATAGGGTTCCTCTCTATGATGATCGCTCATTTTCCGTTACTTTTCCCGATAGCATGACACAACTTGCACGAATAATCTCATCGTCAACTTCTAGATTAAGATGTGCTTTTCCATCCTGATCAGACACCATTAAATCCAAAAATGATGACATGTTTTTTGCATAGAGAGCACTCGCATTTCCGGCAAGCTCTGAAGCCAGGTTAAGCGGCCCCATGATGCGAACACCTTTGTGGTTAACGTCCTCACCTGCTTTCGTCAGTTCACAGTTGCCGCCTTTTTCAGCAGCCATATCAACAATGACAGAGTTAATGGGCATACCCTCAACCATTTCTTGCGTTATGATCTTCGGCGCCGGACGGCCCGGGATGAGCGCTGTTGTAATAACAAGATCTGACTTGCTCAAAGTTTCTTTAAGGCGCTCTGCTTGTTTCTTCTTATATTCTTCTGACATTTCTTTGGCATATCCACCGGCGGTTTCAGCTGAAGCATCCTCAGCAACCTCGATGAATTTAGCGCCTAGGCTCTCTACTTGTTCTTTTGCAGCTGGACGGACGTCAAAAGCAGAGACAACCGCACCAAGACGTTTAGCCGTTGCAATTGCCTGCAGCCCAGCTACACCAGCGCCAACTATGAGAACCTTAGCAGGCATAATCGTGCCAGCAGCCGTCATCATCATTGGCAAGGCTTTTGTGAGAGCGTTCACGCCGACTATAACAGATCGATACCCAGCTAAATTGCTTTGCGAAGAAAGTACATCCATGGTCTGAGCACGGGTAATGCGCGGAACCCGCTCAAGGGCAAAAACGTTGAGCTTCCTTAAAGAAAGGGCCTGAAGATATTCTTCGGTGAAACTATGATTAAAGTGAGCAACGATAGTCGCTCCCATAGGCATAAGATCGAGTTCCCCCGCTTTGCCTTCTTGTGGCTTTTGAACTTTAACAATAATGTGTGCTTGATCGTATACGTCTTTCGGCGTTTTAGCAATTTGAGCGCCGGCTTCTGTGTAACTTTTATCAGAAAAACCAGAGGCCTCCCCCGCGCCAGATTCGATACATACAGTCAAACCCAATTTGGTCCATTTCTTGACCACGTCAGGAGACGCGGCAACGCGATTTTCTGTCTTCAAGGTCTCTTTAGGTACTGCTATTTTCATGATTCAATTTTTTTTGTCATAATGCTTTTTTTCAAAAAGGGATTCAAGAGTATTTGAATCTTTTTATATACAATAATTATTCCACCTTAAGTGGTTTTGGCTTTCTGACATAATCAGGTGTGATAATGCCTGCTGAGATAATCATTTTAATGCCCTCCTCAACGGTCATATCAAGAATATGCAGTTCCTGCCTGGGCACGAATAATAAAAACCCTGATGTCGGATTAGGGGTGGTTGGCAAAAAAACGTTGATGAC